>Ga0213829_1002312_pt1 | contig 12554 bp, 13 predicted proteins | sample MC6MC0896MG_FD_180665 | JGI IMG/M metagenome (GOLD analysis project Ga0213829, IMG submission 180665) | Enriched soil aggregate microbial communities from Iowa State University, Ames, United States - MC6-MC0896-MG | ecosystem: Environmental > Terrestrial > Soil > Unclassified | place: USA: Iowa...
AACACCGGCGCCAATGACAGCCTGGAAATGGTGCTCGTGATCGCCGCGTGCGTGGGCATCATCCTGTCCTGGATGATGCTGCATCTGGGATTCGCGGAGGTGTACCAGGTGCTGGAGCAGACCAGCCGGACACCCGAGCTACGGCTGCCCGAGGGCCGCAGCCTCTCGCTCCTGGACCACCTCTACTTCTCGTTCACCATCGGAACGTCCTTCGCGACGTCGGACATCGAGGTGATCGGCATCAGGACCCGCCGGGTGGTCCTGCTCCACAGCATCGTCGGGTTCTTCTACAACGCGCTGGTGGTCGCCGTCGCGTTCCAGGTGCTCCAGGGGCTCATCTCCGGCTGACGGAGGAACGCGCTCGCGCGATCGACCCCCTACCGGCCCCCGACGCGCGGGCGTAGCCTGAAAGGGCAGTTTCCCATGCCTGCCGAGGAGGAACCATGACGGACTTCCGCAGTTACACCATCGAGGAACGGGCCAGCTTCGTCGCCCCCGCCTGTGAGATGTGCGGGCAGCACCGCCACGTGCGCTGGGTCCCTGTCGAGGACGCCGGCGACGCGGCCCGCTGGACCCCGCGCGATTCCGGGTGCAGCAACGAAGCGTGCACCGGATTCCGGGTGTAGGGCGCCGTTCGAGGACACCCGGACGCACGGACGGACGCACGAGAATGCGCCCTGATTCACTTTCTGCGGGTCAATATCCCCGCAGAAAGTGAATCAGGGCGCGGAAATCCGTTAACGCCTGACCGGGCCGGAGATCCTCAGCCCCGCAGAGCCACGAGCGCGGCCGCAGCGTCCGCCACCGGCGTCGTGCCGTCGGTGAGCTCCACGATCTCCCGGCTCAGACCCGGCTGGTGGAGCACCTCGGCCACGAATGCCGCCACGTTGCCCCGGCGCACGTCCCCGTACTCGATGGCGGGCCCGGCCGTGACGAGGCCGTCACCGGGCTCATCCTTCAGCGTTCCCGGCCGGACGATCACCCAGTCGAGGTCCGTCCCTGCGAGGTGGACGTCCGCGGTCTTCTTGACCCGCATGTAGTGCTCGAACCCCGCGTTCGGGGACTCGCCACCCCGCCCGGCGTCGGGGAAGACGGACACCAGCACGAATCGCTTGACCCCGGCCTGTGCCGCGGCGTCGGCGGCCTTCACCAGGCCCTCGCCGTCAATCGCGGTGGTCAGGTCCCGTCCCGTGCCGTGGGCCCCCGCGGAGAACACGACGGCGTCGTGCCCGGCCAGCCGGGCGGCCAGGGTCTCCGTGGAGTCGCTGATGAGGTCGCCGAGCACGGACTCCGCCCCGGTGCGCGTCACGGTCTCGGTCTGCTCGGGGCTCCGGTGCATGCCGGTGACCTGGTCCCCGCGCTGCACGAGAAGCCCGGAGAGGATGCTGCCGATGCCGCCGGCGGCGCCGATCTGGAATACCTTCATGAGTTCTTCCTCCCGGGAACGCTCAGCCGATGGTGGACACGTCGATGACGAAGCGGTACCGGACGTCGGAGGCGAGCACCCGCTCGTAAGCCTCGTTGACCTGGTCCGCGTTGATGACCTCGATCTGCGCGCCGATGCCGTGCTCGGCGCAGAAGTCGAGCATCTCCTGGGTCTCCGGGATGCCGCCGATGTTGGAGCCGGCCAGTGCCTTGGCCCCGCCGATCAGGCTGAAGATGTTCAGTTCCAGCGGTTCGCCCGGGGCGCCCACGCAGACCATGGCGCCGTGCGGCTTCACCAGTCGGAGGTAGTCGTCCAGCGGGATCTTCGCGCTGACGGTGTTGAGGATGAGGTCGAAGCTGCCCTTGAGATCCTGGAAGGTGGTCTCGTCACTCGTGGCGTAGTAGTGGTCTGCGCCCAGCTTGAGCCCGTCCTCCTGCTTCTTCAGCGACTGGGACAGCACCGTCACCTCGGCGCCCAGGGCGTGCGCCAGCTGGACGGCCATGTGGCCGAGCCCGCCGAGGCCGATCACGGCGACCTTCTTGCCCGGCCCGGCGCCCCAGCGGCGCAGCGGCGAATAGGTGGTGATGCCCGCGCAGAGGAGCGGGGCGGCGACGTCGAGCTCCAGGGAATCCGGGATGAGCAGCGTGAACGCGTCGTTCACCACCACCTGGCTGGAGTAGCCGCCCTGGGTGATGGTGCCGTCGAAGTCCTTGGAGGCGTAGGTGCCGACATTGCCGTTCAGGCAGTCCTGCTCCTGGCCGGCCAGGCACTGCTCACACTCGCGGCAGGAGTTCACCAGACAGCCCACGCCCACGCGGTCGCCCACCTTGCGGGTGGTGACCTCGGAGCCGACGGCGGCCACGATGCCGGCGATCTCATGACCGGGGGTCAGGGGGTACGGCACCGGGCCCCAGTCACCGCGGACGGTATGGATGTCCGAATGGCAGATGCCCGCGAATTTGATGTCGATCAGCACGTCATGCGGGCCGAGTTCGCGGCGTTCCACGGTGGTGCGGATGAGCGGTTCGGTGGCTGACGGTGCGGCGAGGGCGGCAACGGTGGTCATGAGGACTCCTTCACGGTGGGGAATGGCAGGTCCAAGGGGTTGAACCGGCAGGGGCGGAAGGGAATTCCCTCGGCCGGCCGATTCACCCGCATTTCCCACTTTCGCACAGGCTGCTCCTCTGAGGGAGAGCCTGCGAGAGCCCCTCAGGAATTCCCGGGCGGGAGCCCACCGGCGGAGTCCAGTCCGGTCGGAGGCTCGACCAGCAGGGAGAGCGGGAACCCGGCGAGCAGCGCGACCATCTCGTAGTAGTCGCGGGCGAAGACGTAGCCTGGCAGGTCGAACTCGCCCATTCTGAAGTCCAGGTAGGCGGCATGGGAGGGGAAGTACTGCTCGGGCAGGCGGTCCTGCAGGAAAGTCTTGGCGATCGCGAGTTCCCGCGCGGCCTGGAGGAAGATCAGCTCCCGGGCGGTCTCCGCGGGGTCCGCCGCGCTCCACCACCGCTGACGCCGCAGCGTCTCCTCGACCGCGAGCTGCACGTCCTCGGTGAACCGTTCCGCCGCGTCGCGGGGAGTCGGATGTGCGGCCACGGCTTCCAGCAGTGCTTCGACACACACCGGGCATCCTTTCGGACCCGGTGCGCTGTGCCGTGGCCGCATCACGCAGTTGATGATCACTCGCACGGCGGCCTCCTCACCGGTGGGGAGGAAGGAGTGCGGCCCGGGAAATGGCGAACAGGCATGACGACGGTCCTTTCTGCGGTTCAGGGGCGGGCCCCTGTGCAGCAGGGGTCGTTCAGGAGTGGGAGGAGCCGTTCCGGGTACGGCGTGCCTGGGCGGCGCGGCGTGGGTCCTTGAGCACGGCCTGTGCCGCGGCGCCCAGTGCCCTGACCAGCACGGGGGCGGGTTTGCCGGCCAGGCGCACCACGGCCAGCGGGGTGGAGACCGCCGGTTCGATCAGCGGCAGCACCTGGATGGAGGGATCGTCACGGCGGGCTGCGACCGCGGTCTCCGGCACGACGGCGGCCCACAGCCCGGAGGTGACCAGGCTGAGCAGCGCTTCGTTGGAATCGGCCTCCATCCGGGCCTTGATCTGCAGCCCGGCGGCCCGCCAGACCTCATCGGCGATCTGCCGGGCCCGCATCTCGGTGGCGAGCAGCCCCAGAGGAACCTCGGAGAGCATCCGGCCGGTCACCGCTTCCAGATCCTCGGGGAACATGCCCGGGGCGGCCGCCACCACATTGGTGACTTCACCCAACGGAACCGTCACCAGATCCGGGCCATCCGCCGCAGACGGGTGGATGATGCCGGCATCCAGCTCAAAGGCCCTCAGCCGCGCCACCACGTCCTCGCTGTTCAGGCCGGACTGCACGGTGGCCCGCACCAGCGGATGCGCATCGGCCAGGGCCGACACCACCCCCGTGGCCAGGGCGATGCCTGCCGGTATGGTGCCGATCCGTGCCACCCCGGTCAGCTGACCACGGGCCGCGGCGATCTCGGCGGACAGCGCCTCCTGGTCCGAGACCACCCGGCGGGCCCAGGTCAGCGCCATCTCGCCTTCAGGAGTGAGCCCCTCAAAGGCGTGTCCGCGGCGCACCAGCGGCACCCCGAGTTCCACTTCCAGCTTCCGCACCGCTTCGGAGAGCGTGGACGGCGAGACGAAACACGCCGCGGCCGCCCGGCCGAAGTGCTCTTCGCGCGCGAGAGCGACGAAGTACTGGAGTTGAGTCAGAAGCATGGCATCCCATCTGGTCGTGTTCAGGGAGATGAGGGGAACCGTGATGGACCCGCTCCTCCACGGATCCCCCCATCTCAATGACTGCGGAGACTGAACCTCCACAGCTTCGTGGGGCCTTCGCTGGTGCCCCACGTTCATACCGCCTCAACAGGCGGTGGCTTGTCATCGTTGTGCTTTCAGCCTATGGACGGTATTGTTCGGCGTCCATTGGGCAGGGCCGAGCATTCATTCGGAGATGCCGAACAACTATCGGACAGAGCCGAATGACGGAACGGAGTGGTGTGAGGTATCGAGAGTCTCCGGGCCCGCCCCGCGGCAGGCACCGGAAGTCCCGGGACACAGCGAGGGACGGGACACCTGCCTGGTGTCCCGTCCCTCGCTGGTTCAGTGCTGGGACAGCACGGAGAATCTCCAAGCCCGCGAAGCGACGGACCGGATACGGAAGTTACGGCCGCCAGATCACGACGGCCTGGCTGCGCGGCGTCGGGCGCTGGCCCCGCGGCAACGGGACCACGTCACCGGCGGAGACTCCGGCCGCGAAGACGCGGGGTTCCTGGGCCGCCGGACGGCGTTCCAGCTCCTCGGTCAGTTCGCGCACACGGGACTGCAGAGCGGCCACCTGGTTCTCCAGCTCGAGGATGCGCTTGATGCCCTCCAGGGAGACGCCCTCCTGGGAGAGTCGCTGCACTTCACGCAGGCGGTCGACGTCGTGCTGCGAATAGCGGCGCGCCTTGCCCGGCGCCCTGCTCGGTGAGACGATGCCCAGCCGGTCGTACTGACGCAGGGTCTGGGGATGCATCTCGGCCAGTTCAGCGGCAACCGAGATCACGAACAGCGGTTGATTCAGGTCGATCGCCATGGCTCACCTCCTACAGCACGGCACGGGCGGCGATGACCGCCCGGGGGTCCTCCCCCGCGGTGGCGTCCGCGAACGCCTCGACCGCCGCCTTTGCGGCATCGTTCAGTTTCTGGGGCACCACGACGTCGACCGTCACCAGCAGGTCGCCGGTCGCCTTCGGGGTCTTCACACCGCGGCCCTTGACCCGCAGGGTGCGCCCGCTGGGGGTGCCGGCGGCCAGGTGGAGCTTGACCTTGTCGCCCTCCATGGTCGGCACCTCGATGTTCCCGCCCAGAGCCGCTTCATTGAAGCTGACCGGCACGTGGATGCGGATGTTGTTCCCGTCCCGCTTGAAGAAGGGGTGCTCCTTCACGTGGACGGTGATGATGAGGTCGCCGTTGCCACCGGATCCGGGGTTGCCCTTGCCGCGCTGGCGGACCTTCTGGCCGTCCTTGATGCCGGCCGGGATCTTGACGTCGATGACGTTGCCGTCCGGCTCGCGCAGACTGACCGTGGTGCCCTGGATGGAACCCTTGAAGGAGATCGTCGTGCTGGCCGTGCGGTCCGTGCCCTTGGTGGGCTGCTGGGAGAAGCCACCGAAGCCGCCTCCGCCGCCGAACAGGTCGGCGAACTCCGGCGGGATCCCTCCCGAGGAGCCGCCGCGGGTGCGGCCGCCCTGGTTGAAGATGCCGCCGAAGAGGTCCTCGAAGCCCGCCGGACCGGCACCCTGCCCGCCGGGGGCGAAGCGTGCTCCGCTGCCCATCGCGCGGATGGCGTCGTACTGCTGACGATCCTCCGGGTTGGAGAGCACCGAGTTGGCCTCGGTGATGTCCTTGAACTTCTTCTCCGCTTCGGCGTCCCCGGAGTTGGTGTCGGGGTGATACTTGCGGGCGAGCTTGCGGTACGCCTTCTTGATGTCGGCGTCGGACGCGTCCTTGGCGACACCAAGGATCTTGTAAAAGTCCTTCTCAACCCAGTCCTGGCTTGCCAAGGGCGTTTCCTTTCCTGTCTGAAAATCCAAAGGGGGCGGTGCGGGCGCCGTGGCGCCCGCACCGCGGTGGGGTCCCGATTACTGCGGGACCGCGACGATGACCTGCGCTGCCCGCAGCACGCGGGAGGAGGTGCGGTAACCGGCCCGGAGGACCTGGCTGACCGTGTCCACCTCGACCTCGCCGGGCTGCTGGATGAGTGCCTCGTGGATGGTGGGGTCGAACTCGACCCCGGTCTCCTCGATGCGCTCCAGTCCGTAGGTCTTGAGCGTGTTCTCCAGCTTGCCGGCGATCGAGGCGAACGGTCCCTCGGCGAGGTCGCCGTGGGCACGTGCCGCGTCGATGTCGTCCATGACCGGCAGGATGGCGTTCAGCACGCCGATGACGGCCATTTCGCCCGCCACTGCGCGGTCACGTTCCACCCGCTTGCGGTAGTTGACGTACTCGGCCTGGAGGCGCAGCAGATCGTTGCGCAGTTCCTCCGCCTCGGACGACGACGGGGCGTTCCCCGCGTCGGCGCCTGCGGCGTTGAGGATCTCCTCGGCCTGGCTGAGTGCGTCACCGTTCGCGTCGGCGGCGTCGCCACCGGCTGGAGCTTCGGAGCCCTGGGGGGTCCGTGCCTGGCCGGTCTCCGGGTCAACCTTGCGGTTGTCCCGGATGACCGGCTCCTGGCGCTCGTCCCCGGTCCCGGAGCCGTGTTCTGCTTCGTTACCGTGGTGCGGCATGGTTACTTCTTCTCGTCTTCGTCGATGATCTCGGCGTCCACGATGTCCTCTTCAGGAGCACCGGCGGAGGCGCCTGCGGCTTCCTCACCACCGGCGGGAGCCTGGGACTGGGCGTAGATGGCCTCGCCGAGCTTCGTCTGGGAAGCCTGGAGCTTCTCGAACGCAGCCTTCACAGCGTCGTCATCCGCACCTTCGAGGGCGGCCTTGAGGGCGTCGACGTCGGCCTTGACCTCGGTCTTGACCTCTTCCGGCAGCTTGTCGTCGTTGTCGGCGATGAGCTTGTCGGTGGCGTAGGCCAGCTGCTCGGCGGCGTTGCGGGTGTCCGCAGCCTCACGGCGCTTCTTGTCCTCGGCGGCGTGCGCCTCGGCGTCGGCGACCATGCGCTCGATGTCCTCCTTGGAGAGGGCGCTGCCACCGGAGATCGTCATGGACTGCTCCACACCGGTGCCCTTGTCCTTGGCGGACACGTGCACGATGCCGTTAGCGTCGATGTCGAAGGTGACCTCGATCTGCGGCACGCCACGCGGTGCGGGGGCGATGCCGGTCAGCTCGAAGGTGCCCAGCGGCTTGTTGTCCCGGGTGAACTCGCGCTCGCCCTGGAAGACCTGGATGGACACGGACGGCTGGTTGTCATCCGCCGTGGTGAAGGTCTCGCTCCGCTTGGTGGGGATGGCGGTGTTGCGCTCGATCAGCTTGGTCATGACGCCACCCTTGGTCTCGATACCGAGGGACAGGGGGGTCACGTCGATCAGGAGCACATCCTTGCGCTCACCCTTCAGCACGCCGGCCTGCAGGGCTGCGCCCACGGCCACGACCTCGTCCGGGTTGACGCCCTTGTTGGGCTCCTTGCCGCCGGCCAGTTCCTTGACGAGCTCGGTCACGGCGGGCATGCGGGTGGAACCGCCGACCAGCACGATGTGATCGATGTCGGAGACCTTGATGCCGGCCTCCTTGATGACGTCGTGGAACGGCTTCTTGGTGCGCTCCAGCAGGTCCTTGGTCAGTTCCTGGAACTTGGCACGGGTGAGGTGCTCGTCCAGGTGGACCGGGCCCTCCGGGGTGACGGAGAGGTACTGCAGGGAGATGTTGGTGCTGGTCGAGGAGGAGAGTTCCTTCTTGGCCTGCTCCGCAGCCTCACGCAGACGCTGGAGGGCGATCTTGTCCTTGGAGAGGTCGATGCCCTTGGTCTTCAGCTGGCCCAGGAGGTACTGGACGATCCGGTCATCCCAGTCGTCGCCACCGAGGCGGTTGTCACCGGCGGTCGCGCGGACCTGAATGGTGGAGAAGCCGTCTTCATCCTTGCCGACTTCCAGCAGGGAGACGTCGAAGGTGCCGCCACCGAGGTCGAAGACCAGGATGAGTTCGTCTTCCTTGCCCTTGTCCAGACCGTAGGCCAGAGCGGCCGCGGTGGGCTCGTTGACGATACGCAGGACGTTGAGGCCCGCGATCTCACCGGCTTCCTTGGTGGCCTGGCGCTCGGCGTCGTTGAAGTATGCCGGGACGGTGATGACCGCGTCGGTGACCTTCTCGCCCAGGTACGCCTCGGCGTCGTTCTTCAGCTTCATGAGCGTACGGGCGGAGATCTCCTGCGCCGTGTACTTCTTGCCGTCGACGTCCACGCTCCAGTCGGTGCCCATGTGGCGCTTGACGGAGGCGATGGTGCGGTCGATGTTGTTGACGGCCTGGCGCTTGGCGATCTCGCCGACCAGGACCTCACCGTTCTTGGAGAACGCAACCACTGACGGCGTAGTGCGACCGCCTTCAGCGTTGGCGATGACAGTGGGCTCGCCACCTTCCAGAACGGAGACGACCGAGTTGGTGGTTCCGAGGTCAATGCCTACAGCACGTGACATGTGTTGCTTCCTTCCTTGGAAAAAGTAGGTGTTCGCTGCGCCCGAGGCTGTTCCTTGAGCGCTCTGCACTCAACTCTACTCTTAAGCATTCAGGTGTCAAGCAAAGTTGAGTCGGCATCACTCAAGTTCGCTGTGAGCGAACAGAAAACGGGTTGACAGGCGGGCGCGAGGCGACGCCTGGACCGCGCCCTCCGTCAGGTCAGAGCCGCGTCAGAGCAGCCCCACGCCGGTTTCGCTCACGTCGTTGGAGCTGTCGGCATCGCCCGGCACGTTACTGATGACCGCCGAGATGTGGGCCTCGTTGATGGCCGTGGAGGGCCCGACCGTGAGGGACACCGTGGCTGGCGGAACGCCGATCGCGAGTGGGGTGAGCGTCGTCGCCGTGAGCGTGATCGACTCGGAGCCGGTCATCGTCTGCGGCACCGCCGAGGTGAGCGTCAGCCGTGGATCGACGACGACTCCGGACACCGCGATGGCGGTCTCCCGCGCCAGGGTCACGTCCACCGTCAGCGTGAGGAGGACGCCCGCTGGGATCTGACCGCCCGACGTCGGGCCCGCGACCACTCCGCCCGCGAGCCGGGCCAGCGGGCCGCCGTCGAGGAATTCCGCGTCGGTCCACGCCGCGGCGTCGACACCCGCGCCGCTCGCCGCGGCCTGCGGCGCCGCCACGGCCGCGGCGATCACCGGAATGCTCCAGGCCGCACTCCGCACGACGGCGCGACGCGGCGTTCCGGCCGACGTGCCGGATTCGGGCGAAAGCCCCTGCTGGTCCATCATCTGCTCATACCCTTCCGAGGGGCGGGGCCCGGGGCCGCCACGACCTGACGGGACCAGCCCCACTCCACCTTCACAAGGCCGCCGGTCCAGCGGCCAAAAGGTCCAAGCTAGCACGGTGAGCAGGACGGTCGTTGGGATATCGCCGCAGCGCCCCCGCCTCACGATCCCGGCGCCCCAGTTGATCCGGGGCGCCCCAATATCGGCGCCCGGAGTCAACGAGGGCGCCCGGATCACCACTCCAGGCCGGCGCTCTACAGCCCCACGAGCCCGGCCAGGGTCCTCATCTGGTGCGCGAAGAGCTCCTCCCGGGCGGGGAACGTGTCCGGGCCGTACTGCCCGAAGACCTCGAAGCTCACCGCCCCGAACAGTGAGGTCCACACCAGCACCCCGCGCGCCAGCAGCTCATCCGGCAGGTCCAGCCCCAGCTCCCCGCGCACCGCAGCGAGGTTCCCGGCCAGAGCGTCAGACACGACGTCGGCCGGCAGGTCCTCCCGGAGCGCACCGGAGCGGTGCGCGGCGTCGAGGATTCCCACGAGCCTGAGCACCACCCGGGTGCCGGGCTCGACGGTCCGCTCCCCCGGCGCCTGATACCCGGGCACAGGGCTGCCGAACAGGAGGGCGTAGCAGGCGGGTTCGCCCACGGCCCAGCCACGGACCGCCTGCGCGAGCGCCAGGAACCGGCCCCGGAAGTCGCCTTCCGGAACCTCCTCCACGGCGGAGTCCACGGCGTCGCCCAGCTCGTTGTAGGCGTCGATCAGGAGCAGCGTCAGCAGCTCGTCCCGGTTCTCCACATAGCGGTACACGGCCGAGGAGACGACCCCGAGATCGCGCGCCACCGCCCGCAAGGACAGCGCCGCCGCCCCGTGTTCCGCGAGGTGCTTCCTGCCGAGGCTCACGATGTCCGCGATCGTGCGGGCGCGGGCGCGCTCACGGGGCCCGGGGGTGCGTGAGGTGCGGTCGTCTGAGGTGTCCGGCATGGACCCATGCTGTCGGATTGCGAGAGCAGCGTCAACTTTTGAGAGCAGTGCTCTTGACTTCCGCGAAGAGAGGTCGCATTCTGGATTCAGAGAGCAGTGCTCTCAATTTCCCGCCACCTCCAGGAGAACCTCATGTCCCAGAACCCACGCCCCTTCCTCGTCATCGGCGCCGGCCCCCTCGGCTGGACCGTCGCGTCCCAGCTCGCCGAACAGGGCGAGCGGGTCCGCCTCCTCACCCGCTCGGGCTCCGGTCCGGAACACCCCCTCATCGACCGTGTGCGGGGCGACGCCTCGGACCCTGCGCATCTCGCGGCACAGCTCGACGGTGTGCGGGCCGTCTTCCATTGCATGCACGGCAGCGCGTACACGGAGAAGGCCTGGCGCGCCGAACTGCCGCAGGCCGAGCGGGTGGTGCTGGACGCCGCGGCGGAGGCCGGCGTCGTCGTCGTGTTCCCCGAAAGCCTCTACTCCTACAGCGAGCCGGAACGGACCATGAGCGAGGACAGCCCCCGCCGGGCGCGCGGCGGAAAGCGCGGCGTGCGCACCGAATTGCTCGCGGCGCGGGCGGCCCATCCCGCGCACACCGTGAGCGTGGTGGCGAGCGACTACTTCGGCCCTCAAGCACTCGCCGCCCACGCCGGCGAGCGCATGGTCCCGCTCGTGCTGGCAGGGAAGACCGTTCGCGTGGTGGGGTCGGCGGATCAGCCGCACTCCTTCACCTACGTCCCCGATTACGCCGCCGCCATGATCGCCGCGGCCCGCGACGAAACCCTCTGGGACCGCGTGCTGCACGCCCCGACCGGACCGGCCCTGACACAGCGCGCGCTGGCCGAAGCCTTCGCGACGGCGGCCGGAGCCCCCGCCGCGAAGGTCGCTGTGCTGCCACGCCGGCTCATGAAGGCGCTGGGTCTCGTGATGCCGTCCATCCGCGAGCTGAACGAACTGGAGTACCAGTTCACGGCGCCGTTCGTGATGGACTCGAGCGCGAGCGAGGCGCTGCTCGGGTTCGGGCCGACGCCCCTGGAGGAGGCCATCCGGGCGACCGTGGCCTGGTGGAGGGACCGCGCGGCGTCGTAGGCGTGCGGCCGCCCGGCAGCCGTGCCCGCGGGCATCGATGAAGGCACCCACCGGGTCTGAGACGCCTGGTGTTCGCCGGGACCGCACGGACTCAGGCATTGGCGCGTGCGTGACCGCACGGACCCGAAACCTCAGGCCGTTGTGTGCACCGCATACGGTACTTTTTGTCCATGATCGCCGATAGCTCCGCACTCGATATGGGAATCCTCTTCCTGCGCCTCGTCGTAGGGATCACGATGGCCGCCCACGGTTTCCAGAAGTTCTTCGGCAAGGGCGGGATCGGGCAGGTCGCCGCCTGGTTCGACAGCATCGGAATGAAACCAGGCAGGTTCAACGCGATCGTGGCCGCCTCCACCGAGACGGCAGCAGGGATCGCGCTCGCCCTCGGGCTCTTCACACCGCTCGCCGCGGCCGCCTATGTCGCCCTGATGGTCGTTGCGGTGTGGACGGTCCACCGGCACGGATTCTTCGCCACCAAGGGCGGATGGGAGTACAACCTGGTCCTCGGCGCGGCTGCGGTGACCGTGGCGACGCTCGGCGCCGGGCATCTCAGCGCAGACCACGTCTTGTTCACCGGCACTGGGATCGCCGGTCTCCTCTGCGGCTGGGCGGGATTGCTCATCGCAGTGCTCCTCGGTGTCGCCGGCGCGGTAGGCCAGCTCGCGATCTTCTTCCGCCCTCCGGCGCCCACGGCCGGTTCAGAGGACTGAGCCGCGCGCGGGACGCGCTCAGTTCCCGGAGTGGCGTTCTTCCTGTGGACGACCGGGAGCATGCGTGGCCTCCACGATCGCCGCGACGACGTCGGAGGCGAGCCCGCTGCCGTAAGCTTCGCGTTGCAGCCGCTCCCCCGGGCCACGATCGAGGATCCGCGCGATCCCGGCCTGGACGAGCGGGCGGTCCCCGGCGGCGTCGAGCGCCGCGTCGAGTCGATCAGTGAAATCACCGACGACGGCGGCCGCCGGGCGGGGAGTGCCGGTGGCCGGATCGAGCAGGGCGCCACTGAGCCCGAATCGGCTCGCCTGCCAATCAGCCAGCCGCAGCGTGTCCGTCCGGACGGCTGGAACCGGGTCACCGTTCCGCCAATCCCTGGCTGCGGTCTCGACGAGCGCCCGCACGGCCGCGGCAAGCACCACGGCGTCCTCGGCCAGGAGG
>Ga0213829_1002318_pt1 | contig 12535 bp, 10 predicted proteins | sample MC6MC0896MG_FD_180665 | JGI IMG/M metagenome (GOLD analysis project Ga0213829, IMG submission 180665) | Enriched soil aggregate microbial communities from Iowa State University, Ames, United States - MC6-MC0896-MG | ecosystem: Environmental > Terrestrial > Soil > Unclassified | place: USA: Iowa...
ACTCCGCGACCATCATGATCAGACTATCCAACCTCACTTTACAGCGTGGTCCGCAGCGCTTGCTAGAAGGCGCCGAGATGACCTTGCACGCCGGCCACAAGGCCGGTTTGATCGGTGCCAACGGCGCCGGAAAATCCAGCCTGTTCGCCTTGCTGCGCGGTGAGCTTTCGCCCGATTCCGGCGATTGCCAACTGCCCGGCGACTGGCGCATCGCCCACATGCGCCAGGAGGTCGACACCCTCGAACGCCTCGCGGTGGACTATGTGCTCGATGGCGACGTGCGCCTGCGCAAGGTGCAGGCCGAGCTTGCCATCGCCGAAACGGCGCACGACGGCACGGCCCTGGCGCGCCTGCACAGCGAGCTGGAAAGTGCCGATGGCTATACCGCCGATGCCCGAGCACGCAAATTGCTGGCCGGCCTTGGCTTCACCAACGAACAGATGGACCGCCGCGTCGGTGACTTCTCCGGTGGCTGGCGGATGCGCCTGAACCTGGCACAGGCACTGATGTGCCCGTCCGACCTGCTGCTGCTCGACGAGCCCACCAACCACCTGGACCTGGATGCCATCCTCTGGCTGGAAGACTGGCTCAAGGGCTACCCCGGCACCCTGTTGCTGATTTCCCACGACCGCGATTTCCTCGATGCCGTGGTCGACCACGTGGTGCACGTCGAGCAGCGCAAGCTGAACCTGTACAAGGGCGGCTACACCGCCTTCGAGCGCACCCGTGCCGAGCGCCTGGCGCAACAGCAGCAAGCCTACGAGAAGCAGCAGGCCCAGCGTGCGCACATGGAAAAGTACATCGCCCGCTTCAAGGCACAGGCCACCAAGGCCCGCCAGGCCCAGAGCCGGATCAAGGCCCTGGAGCGCATGGAAGAGTTGTCGGCGGCGCATGTCGATTCGCCGTTCGACTTCGTCTTCCGCGAGTCGCAGAAAATCTCCAGCCCACTGCTGGACATGTCCGAAGGCCGCCTGGGTTATGGCGACAAGGCCATCCTGGAGAAGGTCAAGCTGCAGCTGGTGCCGGGTGCGCGTATCGGCCTGCTCGGCCCCAACGGTGCGGGCAAGTCGACCCTGATCAAGAACCTTGCCGGCGAGCTGGAGCCGCTGTCCGGGCGCCTGGTGCGTGGCGAGAACCTGGCGGTGGGCTACTTTGCCCAGCACCAGCTCGACTCCCTCGACGACAAGGCTAGCCCGCTGTTGCACCTGCAGCGGATTGCCCCGACCGAGCGTGAGCAGACGCTGCGCGACTTCCTCGGCGGCTTCGATTTCCACGGTGACCGTGTCGACGAACCGGTGGTGAATTTCTCCGGTGGTGAAAAGGCCCGCCTGGCCCTGGCGCTGATCGCCTGGGAACGGCCGAACCTGTTGCTGCTCGACGAACCGACCAACCACCTGGACCTGGAAATGCGCCTGGCGCTGACCATGGCCTTGCAGGAGTTCGCCGGTGCTGTGGTGGTGGTTTCCCACGACCGTCACCTGCTCAAGAGCACCACTGACGATTTCCTGCTGGTGGCTGACGGCAAGGTCGATACCTTCGATGGCGACCTGGAAGACTACAGCCGCTGGCTGGTCGAGTACCGTCAACGCAACGCGCCGGTCAGCAACACCCCGGCCAACCCGGACAAGACCGACAAGAAGGCTCAGCGCCAAGCTGCAGCGGCCTTGCGTCAGCAACTGGCGCCGCACAAGAAGGCGGCCGACAAGCTGGAAGCCGAGCTTAACCAGGTGCATGCGCAACTGGCTGAGATCGAAACAGCGTTGGGCGACAGTGGCCTGTACGAGGCCGCGCGCAAGGATGAACTGCGCGATGTACTGGCCCGCCAGAGCAAGTTCAAGCAGCGCGAAGGCGAGCTTGAAGAAGCCTGGATGGAAGCGCTGGAAACGTTGGAAAGCATGCAGGCCGAGCTTGAGGCGCTGTCCTGAGGCTGAGGTCTTTGGGGCGTAGGGCAGGAGCCTTTTAGCGCCTTTGAGACCGAGCGCCGCCTCCGCGGCGCTCGATCTCAACTGCACTCAACAACCCAAACCCTAAACAAATCTGCAAAATCCACTGGTTATTTTTTCGCCAACATCTTAGCTTAACGTTTTGCAACATATGTTCGAGCGAGGTGTGTGATGTCGATGGAAGTGTGGTTGGGCTTCTTTGCCGCGTGTTGGGTGATCAGCCTTTCACCTGGGGCCGGGGCGATTGCCTCGATGTCCAGCGGCCTGCAGTACGGTTTCTGGCGCGGTTACTGGAACGCACTAGGCCTGCAGATTGGCCTGATCGTACAGATCGCCATCATCGCCGCCGGCGTCGGCGCCATCCTCGCCGCTTCCGCCACCGCCTTTACGGTGATCAAGTGGTTTGGCGTTGCCTACCTGGTCTACCTGGCCTACAAGCAATGGCGCGCGCTGCCGATGGACATGAGCGAAGAGTCTGCCGTGCGCCCGATCGGCAAACCGCTGAGCCTGGTGTTCCGTGGTTTTCTGGTCAACGTCAGCAACCCCAAGGCACTGGTGTTCATGCTGGCGGTGCTGCCGCAGTTCATCAACCCACATGAGGCCCTGCTGCCGCAGTACGTGGCCATTACCGTCACCATGATCACCGTCGACATGCTGGTGATGGCGGGCTACACCGGCCTGGCTTCGCGGGTGCTGCGCCTGCTGCGTACGCCCAAGCAGCAGAAGCGGCTGAACCGCACCTTTGCCGGGTTGTTCATCGGCGCGGCAACCTTCCTCGCGACCCTGCGTCGCGCGCCTATTTGACAGGCCACCGGGGGCGCATAAGCGCCCCCGGTTATTTCGGCTTTTCCACAAAGCCCTTGAGCAAATCCAGCGGCAGTGGAAAGACGATGGTCGAGCTCTTGTCCCCGGCAATCGCCCCCAGCGTCTGCATGTAGCGCAACTGCATCGCCCCTGGCTCCTTGCTGAGCATCTGCGCCGCCTGCATCAGTTTTTCGGACGCCTGCAACTCCCCTTCGGCATGGATCACCTTAGCCCGTCGCTCACGTTCGGCCTCGGCCTGACGCGCGATGGCACGCACCATCGATTCATTGAGGTCGACGTGCTTGATCTCGACATTGGCCACTTTGATGCCCCAGGCATCGGTTTGTGCATCCAGCACCTGGCGGATATCGGCATTCAGTTGCTCGCGCTCGGCCAACAACTCGTCCAGCTCATGCTTGCCAAGCACGGCGCGCAGGGTGGTCTGGGCCAGCTGGCTGGTGGCGACGAGAAAGTCTTCGACCTGAATGATCGCTTTTTGTGGGTCGAGCACGCGAAAGTACAGCACCGCATTGACCTTGACCGAGACGTTGTCGCGGGTGATCACGTCCTGCGGCGGTACATCCAGTACGACCGTGCGCAGATCGACCCGAACCATCTGCTGGATGACCGGGATCAGCAGGATCAACCCCGGTCCTTTCACCTGCCAGAAGCGCCCCAGCTGGAACACCACGCCGCGCTCGTACTCGCGCAAGATCCGGAACGCCGACAGCAACAGCACGCCCAGCAGCATCAGCAAGGCGCCGAAACCCAATTGCATGAACATCGTCATTCTCCTTGGGCCGCAGGTGCAGCAGCGCTGACCTCCAGCATCACGCCACGGCGCGCCGTGACTCGCACGTGTTGGCCAGGCTGCAGTGGCGTCGCGCACTGAACCTGCCACTGTTCGCCCTGCGCCTGCACCGAACCGCAGAACGGGTTGCCTGCCAGCACCTGGGTGACCGTGACCAGGCTCCCGACCAAGCCGGCATCGCCGCTCACCAGGGCGCGCTTGCGCGCTTTCAGGGCCATGCCCAGCACGCCACCGATGAGCAGCGCCGACAGCACTGCCAGGCTGGCGATCAAGGGCAAGGGGATGCCGAACCCAGGCACGTCGGTGTCCATCAAAATCACTGCGCCGACCACGAAGGCCACGATGCCGCCAAAGCCGACCACGCCAAAGCTGGGCAAGAACGCCTCGGCAATCATGAACGCCAGCCCGAGCAGTATCAGCGCCACCCCGGCGTAGCTCACCGGCAGCAATTGCAGGGCATACAGCGCCAGCAGCAGGCAGATACCGCCGATCACGCCGCCTACGGTGGAGCCGGGGCTCATGAACTCAAACAGCAGGCCGTACACGCCGACCATGATCAAGATCAGCGCCACGCTGGGGTTGGTGATGACCGCCAGCAGGCGTGTGCGCCAGTCCGGCAGATGTTCGACCAGGCTGGCACTGCGGGTGTGCATCTGCTGCGGCTGGTCGGCAGCGTCCAGTGTTCTGCCGTCGAGTTGGCGCAGCAGGTCGGGCAGGTCAGTCGCCACGAGGTCGACCACCTTCAGCCGCAACGCCTCGCTGGCCGACAAACTGACGGCTTCGCGCACGGCCTGCTCCGCCCAATCGGCATTGCGCCCGCGCAGCTGCGCCAGGCCGCGTATGTAGGCAGCAGCGTCATTGACCTGCTTGCGGGCGAGGGTTTGTTCATCACCACTGGGCTTGGCCTTGTCGTCCTTGGGCATGCCCGGGGGGCCGCCGATCTGCACCGGGGTGGCCGCGCCCAGGTTGGTCCCGGGGGCCATGGCTGCGACATGGCTGGCATAAAGGATGTAAGTGCCAGCGCTAGCGGCCCGTGCACCGCTGGGCGCGACGAAGCTGGCAACCGGCACGGGGCTGGCGAGGATGGCTTTGATCATCTGGCGCATGGCGCTGTCCAGGCCGCCAGGGGTATCCATGCGGATGACCACCAGTTGCGCGCCTTGCGCATGGGCCTGGTCCAGGCTGCGCACCAGGTAGTCGGCACTGGCCGGGCCGATGGCATCGTCGATGCTCAACACCCAGACGGCACCGGGCGCTGCCTGGCTGCCCGGTGCCAGCCCAAGCAGCATCAACAGCAACAGCCAGCGCCACCAGCGAGCGGCCACCTGTCGTCACCTCGTTCGTCTCTATTACACAAGTTTAGTCATACCTACCGGGCCAAGGCCTAAAATTGAAGATTGGGGGCGCACTACCGGAGGTGCATCATGCGTATGGCAAAGACCCTGCAGGCCCGCCTGGACAAGGCCAACTGCGACTACGACATCATTCCCCATCCACATTCGGCCACCAGCCTGGAGTCGGCACGCACGGCCGGTGTACCCGCCGAGCGGGTCGCCAAGTCGGTGGTGCTCGATGACCGGCATGGCAACTACATCCTGGCCGTGCTACCGGCCAACCGGCATCTGGACATGAGCAAGGTGCGCATGTCGGGCGCCTGGCAACTGACCCGCGAAAGCGGCCTGCCGACGCTGTTCGGCGATTGCGAACGCGGCGCAGTGCCGGCACTAGGCGATGCCTACGATATAAAAATGCTGCTCGACCCGACCCTTACCCGGCAAGGTGATGTCTACCTGGAGGCGGGTGACCACGATCACCTGATCCACATGAGCATGGAGCAGTTCATGAAGCTGGTACCGCACGCCGAAGTGCGTGAGCTGTGCTGATGTTCTCAAGCCAACGCCGGGCGGGCGTCGTGGACGGCCTGACCGGCTTTTAGGAGGAATCATGGAAGCACCGACCCATCCATTCGCCGAGCTGTTCAAACAGCTGGGCTTGCCTGACGATGCTTTGAGTATCGATCAATTCATCACCAGCCACTCGCCGCTGCAAAACGAGATCAAGCTGGTCGATGCCCCGTTCTGGACCGATGCCCAGCGCAACTTCCTCAAGGACAGCATCAACGAAGATGCTGATTGGGCAGTCCCTTTCGACCAACTCAACGAGGCGTTGCGCCGCCCCCGAAAATAAAGCGCCGAGCGGCACCTGACGAGTGATTGGCCGTTGCTATGCTCAGGAAAACAATAAGGGGATAGCGCGATGAAAGATCCCTACGCACCAGGGTTCTGGTGCTCCGTGACGATCCTGGGCACGCTGACGGCCAGTTACTTCTATGGCATCAGGCAGACGCAACAGATGAACCAGGCGGTGCAGTTTCTCTACGCCGCCGCCGCGGTCACCGTGGCGGTTGCGCTGGTGGCGCTGACCTGGATCGCCTGGCAACAGTTGCGCCTGAACAAGCGTGAGGTGATCCAGGGGCGAACGTTGCTGACCATCTGGAACACCAAGGTTGCCCTGCGCCGGGTCGAAACGGTATTCGACCGCTATTTCTGGGGCAGCTACTGGCACTCAGGGCGCACCTTCGAAGAAGTCATGGGTGAGCTCAAGGGCACCCCGCTGGAGCAAAGCCTGGACGCCTTAAAGCGCCAGTGCCGGGCGCTCGACCGCGAAATCCACGATCACCACCACCACTGGCTGGCCAACGCACGGGACCTCTCCAGCGTGGCGGCGGCCATGGCCCGCGAACGCTATCAGCTCGACCTGGGCGAGCCGACGAGCACGGGCAATGGCACCACTGCCGTGCTCAACCGCGACCTTGAAGTGCTGGTGTACACCTGGTCGGCGCGCCTGCGCAGCTTCGACCACCAACTGGACGAACTGGAGCGCGCCTACCACTGAGGCGGTTTACTCGCCGCGGATGTACTGCTCCAGCTGCAGGATCAGGTTGGCCTGTTCGGCGATGGTTTCCTTCACCAGGTCGCCAATCGACAACAGGCCCAGCAGTTCGCCATTACTGACAACCGGCAGGTGACGCAGATGCAGGTTGGTCATCTGGTTCATGCAATATTCCAGATTGTGCTTGGGTTCCACGGTAATCACCGGGGCGCTCATGATCTCGCGTACCGGCGTTGCCGCTGACGAACGGCCCTTGAGCACCAGCTTGCGGGCATAATCACGCTCACTGACGATGCCGATCACCTGGTTGTTCTCCACCACGGGCAGCGCACCGATATTTTTCTCCGCCAGCAGTTTAAGGGCGTCCAGTACCGAGTCGTCCGGGCCGATGGTGTAAACGGTCTGGTGCTTCGACTTGGTCTTGAGGATTTGTTCGACGTTTTTCATACGGGCCTCTGCGGGTGGAAAAAGCGCTGTCTCAATGTAAATAAAGCATCCGGCACAGCGCTCTGCACGGCAATGCAGGAAACGGCATGGAGGCGATTGAAAAACGTCATGGTTGAATCGATTGTGTACCAAGCACCCCGGCAAGCCGTGTATCCGGCGCTGGAGATGCTTACCTGGGTGGGGCAAAATCCCCGGTAATCTGTGACAATGCATGTCAAGTTGCCATCATCCAGACCTGTTTCGGCAAGGAGCCGCAATGCAAAGCATGTTTCGCCTCACAGCGCTCAGTTGCGCCTTCATCACCGCTGCCGGTTGCAGCAGCCAACAGATCGACAATATTTCCAAGAGCGTTAAAGACATTGGCAGGGACTACGGCATGCCCGTGCTCTGTGGTGTCGGGATTGTCGCCGGGGGCGCTGCCGGTTATGCCCTTAAAGGCAAGGACGGCATCTTGCCGGGCGTTGCAGTCGGCGGCACGTTGGGGTGCATCGCCGGTTATGTCTGGCAGTCGCGCTTGCAGGAGCTTGACCGCATCGCCAAGGAAGAGAACCTGAAGATCACCACCGAGAAGTTGACCGTTGCCTCGGCTGCGGTGGTGACCGCCGTCCCTGAACAGGCGGGCCTGGTGACCCAGATCGAAGACACTGGGATGTTCGCCACTGGCTCCGACCAACTGACCCCCAACGGCCAGCGCGCCGTGGCCAAGCTGGCGCAGATGTATGCCAAGCCGGCCGCCACCGACAAGCAGGCCGCCGCCAAGGAGGCGCAGGCACGTCGCTTGTTGATCGTTGGCCACAGCGATGCCGTGGGCAATGCCGATTTCAACCAGAAGCTGTCCGAGCGCCGCGCCAAGACCGTGGGCAAGGTCATGCTGCAGGCCGGCATCCCGGCCAGTGCCATCTATTACCAAGGCGCCGGGGCATCGCGCCCGATTGCCGATAACAGCGACCCGTTGCTGCGTGGCCAGAACCGCCGTGTGGAAATTGTCGAGCTGGCCAACGAACAGGCCCTGGTGATGCGCGCCCAGGCAGAAGCGGGTAACACCCGCTACCTGCACTACGGCACCTCGACCGCTGCAAAGCCTCGGCAGGCGACTACTACCGCACAAGTGAGCAGCAAGCCTGCCGCGAGCAAGCCGACCACGGCACAGCGCACGCCGGCCACGGCCAGCAGTACCGCCAGCGCAACCACCAGCACCAGCACCAGCACCAGCACCAGCACCAGCACCAGCACCAGCGTCAGCACCAGTACCGTGAAGGCTGTTGCTGCTGTGCGTCCGCAGGTCGATTTCGCCGGTACCCCCGTGGCCAACTACAGCTGGACCATGGCGCAGAGCATCAAGCCGAAACAGAGTGGCTTCACGCTGATCAGCAGCGCATACGCCGCGCAGATGCCGATGTCCAGCTGCGAGGCCGACCGCCCACGCAATGCCGGTGAAGTGCTGAGCATGGTCAACGACCAACCTTTGCAGCGCCGTGCCACCAAGGACTACCTGCCGGGTTACAACAACCGGGTCTGGGCCAACCTGGTCAACGGGCACCTGGTGACCGTGTCGCCGGTATCAATCTTGCGTGAGAACGCCATGGTCGACCGCCAGCCGATTCTGCAGTTGGTCGAAGACTACAAACAGCCTACGCAGCACAAACCACGCACCATGAAGGCCGTGGCCAACACCTATGAAGGCGAAAGCGAAGTGCTCTACCGGGTCTTCGCCAGCGATGCCCAGGCATCGATTTCGTGCATGGACATCGTATTCAGCAAAGGCAACGCCGAGGTCAGCCAAGGTGCCTTGTTCTATGCCGCCGGCAGTGACGCGTTTGTCGCTTCCTACAAGCCGATCCCGGCTACCAAATAACCCCAGTCAAGGACGTCCTGAATGGAAGACTTTTCGCTCGCTGCACTTAAATCACTGATTCTCGCCAATCAGTTGCTCTCTGCCGGCCTGCTTTCGTTGCTGATCACTGCGGTGATCGTGCGTAACTATTGGGAAGAGGTTTCCTACTTCCTGACCCGTGTCTGGCACAGCTTCCCCTTGATCGGTACGGTCGCGCGCCTGTCGCGCAAGCCGGCTTCGGTCGACAGTGAAGGCTGGATCAACCACGAAGTCACCCTGTCGAACGTGTACAACAAGAAGTTCAAGCTCTACGCCAAGGACGCGAACGCCTATAGCGCCTACCTGGACTACCTGTCCAAGGCCGGTGAGGCCGGGCGTTCTGCGCGGCCGTGGTGGGTGTTGGCGGTTGTCCTGTTGCTGGTGGTGATCGAGGCCATGGGGTTTGCCTATGTGGTCGCCGGCTGGGTCAACATGGACGCGTCGACCAATGACCGTCACTGGTTGACGGCATTCGTAGCGATTCTGCTGGCTGTTGCGTCGGCGTTTCTGGCCGAGGCTGCCGGGCACGCGGTGCACCACAACAGCCTGGTCGCCCGCGCCCGCCATTGGTGGCAAGGTGAAGAGCCTTCCAAACGCTCGCGCTCGCTGAAAGCCAACAAAGCCATCAACCTGGAAGACTCCTTCAGCGACTCGGACAAGCCTGACTACGAGCAGTTGCTCGCCCGGGTGAAGGACGTGAACGCCAACGTCACGCGCAAGTTCTTCTGGTTGATCACCTGCGGTGCGTTCGTGGTGGCCATGGCCATTGGTGCCTTCCTCATCCGCTCGGCCACCCTGGACAGCATCGAGACCGAGATGGTCAACGGCATGCGTGCCGAAGCGTCCACGCAAAGCAGCACCGCGGGCTCGCCGTTCGACCTGCCAGCAGAATCCCAGGCCATCAACGATGAAGCGGATAACGCCACCATCGATGACAAGATGCAGGCGATCCGCAAGGCCAGCCTGACGACCTACGTGATGCTGTCGCTGATCTACGTGGCGATCCAAGGCATCAGCCTGTGGTTGGCCAGCCGCTACTTCTTCGCCGGTACACACTCGCACACCGCCTGGCAGCGTACCCACAAGTACGCCACCTCCGAAGAAATGCTCGATGCCATGGACCAGAAGCGTTCGGCCATCGCCAGCCATGCCGATGACAAGCTGCGCCGCTTGCAGACCTTGTTGTCCAGCCGCGACCACACCGATGCCAATGTGCTGACTGCACTGGATGGGGAAAACACCGCCCGCCGCAATTTCCTCAGCTTCGTCGAACACAAGGCTGACAAAGTATCGGAGCAGCCAGAGAAGCCAGCGCGGCCGGTTGAAGCCGTTGCACCAGCACCCGCGGCTGTCGCCGTCGCTGTCGCCGCCACGCCGGTCGAGCCGCAGCCTGCCGTAGCCCCTGTAGCCCCTGTAGCCCCTGCTGCTGCAGTGGCCGAGCCGGTCGGTACCGTCGCTATCAAGGCCTCCGAGTTCCACGATGTGACTGGCCTGCCGGAAGAAAGCCTGGCCGCCGCCAGCCGTGCGCTGAATGTCAGCGAGGCGCAACTGCGCGATATCCGCGAGCAACAGCAAGCACTCAAGGCGCTTGGCCTGTTCCCGGCGAAGAAGGAGGGCATGCTGTCATGAGGCTTGCCAAGGCCCTGATCCTTGCGCTGGCGCTGCCGTGTGCAGCGCTGGCCGCCGAACGCAACGACCTGCAGAGCTGCTACACGCGCAACGGCCTGGCAGACATCAAGCCTGCAGGTTCCGGCCGCGAGCTGGTGGTGATCATCGATCAGACCATCCCGATGCCAGAAGACCTGCAGCGCAGCGCCTGGGGCCAGATCGACCGGTTCGTGCAGCCGGGCGATCGCGTCAGGCTCTATACCTTCTCGGCGTTCCTGCCGGGTGAGTATCAGCGCCTGGTGTATGCCGGCGAGCTGGACACGCCGTTGCAGGGCGAGGTTCGCGACGATGTGAACATGCGCAAGCTGCGTGGCCTGGACCAGTGCCTGGCGACCCAGAAAAAGGCGTTTCAGACCGGTTTCGGCGGGCTGTTCGTGAAGGGCTTGCGCGAGGCGCGTCAGGACATCCCCAAGAGCGAAATCATGAACACCCTGCGCCGTGTCGGTGAAGACATGGGCAAAGAACAGGGTATCCAAGAGCGGGTGGTGTACCTGATTTCGGACATGCTCGAGCATTCCGATTACACCAGCTTCTACGCAGCCAACCAGATCAAGCAGCTGAACGTTGGCAACGAGCTGAAGCTTGCGCAGAGCAAGGGGCTGTACGCCGACCTGCAAGGCGCCCGGGTGTATGTGTCTGGCGCTGGGCTGGTGACCGACGCGGTGAAGCATGCCTACCGCTCTGGCAAGACCATGGATGCGCTGAACGACTTCTGGGCGCAGTACCTGAATGCGTCCAACGCAACGTTGGAAGGCTTTGGCACGCCTAGCCTGAGTACCGACCTTCGGTAACCCGGCCTTCCGGGTAACACGCACCCTTGTAGGAGCAGCCTTGCGCTGCGAAGAGGCCGGTGACAACAGCGCAGATCTACTGTGTTGTCACCGGCCTCTTCGCAGCGCAAGGCTGCTCCTACAGGTGATTGCGCTACAGCTTCGGCATCTGCCCGATGCGCGCGACCATCTCGCTCACTACCTGCAGATCCAGCATGAACTGCTCCACGGTCTTGAACTCGTTGTCGTTGTGCCCGGTGTATTTCACGTCAGGCATGGCCAGGCCGAACTGCACGCCGTTGGGCAAGTCATGCACCGAGGTAGCCCCCGCCGAGGTGCCAAACTCGTGCTTCATGCCCAGGTTCTCGCTGGCCACGGCAAGCAGGGCCTTGACCCACTCGCCCTCCGGGTTGCGGTACATCGGCGCGTCGAGGCTGTAGTCGAAGGCCACCGGGACGTGGCTGGTGCTCTTCCATTTATCCAGCTTGGTCGCCAGGTCATCCTTGATCACGGCAATTTCCTTGCCCTTCGGGATACGCAGGTTGACCGCCAGTTTCAGCCCCTTGTCGTCCACGCCGACAAAGGTCGGCGAGGCGGTCAGCGGCCCCATGAACGCGTCTTCAAAGCCCACGCCGAGCTTTTTGCCCAGGTAGTCCAGGCCCCAGTTGTCGCTGGCATAACGGGCGGCGTCGGTGAACTGGTTGTGCTTGAGCGGCACCTGCTTGCCCAGGCCATCGATGAACACCAGCATGCGCGCCACCGGGTTAACCCCGGACTCCGGCTCCGAGGAGTGGGCTGAGACGCCTTTCACGGTGAGCTGCACGTCCTTGCCAACCACCTTGGCATCAATGCTGAAGTCACCGCCGTTGCCCTTCACATACGCGGCCCCGGCCTTGTTCAGGCTGGCTGCCAGCTCGGTAGGCTTGTCGCTGGCCAGGGTGGCGACAGACGTCGTCGGAATCTGGTTGGTGGCCAGGCCGCCGGTGAGGTGGGTGATTTCGGCGCCCTTGCCGGTGGCGGCGCGCTTGGCGAAGGTGGCCATGACCGTGCCGTAGCCTTTCTCGGCGATCACCACCGGGTAGCCGCCGTCCAGCGCAAGGTTGTAGTCAGGCGTCGGGTTGCGCTCGAAGTAGTAAGGGATCGCGTCACCGCTGGTTTCTTCGGTGGTGTCCACCAGCAGTTTGAGTTGCCGGGCCAGCGGCAGCTTCTCGTCCTTGGCAACTTTCAGCGCATACAGCGCCACGACAATGCCGTTCTTGTCGTCTTCGGTGCCGCGGCCATACATGCGGTCACCTACCAGCGTGACCTTGAAGGGGTCGAGGCGAGT
>Ga0213829_1002324_pt1 | contig 12521 bp, 8 predicted proteins | sample MC6MC0896MG_FD_180665 | JGI IMG/M metagenome (GOLD analysis project Ga0213829, IMG submission 180665) | Enriched soil aggregate microbial communities from Iowa State University, Ames, United States - MC6-MC0896-MG | ecosystem: Environmental > Terrestrial > Soil > Unclassified | place: USA: Iowa...
AGATTGGCAATTTGGAAAGTCCCATTTTCTTTTGTTCGATCGAACTTAATTAAAATAGAATCTTTTGGGTTAAGTAAGGCAACAGACGCTTGATGGAGTTTAGCTTTGTCTTTGGCATCAACAACTGTACCTATAAGCCTCTGTTGGGCATAGGAAATAGAGCTTATGGCTGAAAGTACAAGAAACAAAACTAAGGTATAGGTTAGTCTCATAAATTTCCGTTTATATATTGTCGCAATAAAGATATCAATGTTACTACGGAAAATTCGTAAAATAATGTTAAATAATTAAGAAATTAAAAAAAATAAACAAACAATCACATAACACTGAAAACAAGCGTGATACAAAACCTAACAATTGCAAGGAGGAATATATGACCTCCAGGTTAACATGAGAAGAAATACCTTCTTTATGTTTTTGCTTATTTGTTATAAGAAAAAGATACAATTATTCATTATACCTCCTTAGAGTTCTTAAATCCGCTTTTTATTTCGTCTCGACCGCATTCAAGTTCAACTCTTTTTCTTTATTGAATAAATGGGCATAAAAAAGCGCCAGCATTTTTCGATGCTGGCGCTTACGTTTAAAATTGGCTAACGGAGCGGCTAGTAACCGAATCGCTTAACCAAATAAGTCTTTAATTCCTCTCCTCTTAGATTTTTAGCAAGAATCTTCCCACTCGGATCTACCAGGAAAATTGTGGGTAGTGCTTGAAACTTTCAATTATTTTTGCAATGACTATAATATCATTTTAAATGAATCCTTTTGTTACAATGCGTAATATGTTTTGTAACTAGAATAAGGAAACTCGCTAGATTTAGTTTTTACTTCCCCATTAATTGATTTAACAGTGATACGATAATAAATAAGGCCATGCCATTGACAATTTGCGTATGGAGCAGGGAGTATGTTCATTATAGAGCCTCCCCCAAGTGGCATTGCTGCAGCTCTGGTCACTATTGTTCCATCAGGTCTAATTTCCATGTCTTGAGGGTTAACAAGCCAACATGAAGCCATTGCCTGAATATATTTACCCTCTGATTTAGTCCCTTCAAACATCCTTTGCACATAAACAGATTTTGGTCCATATCCTATTGCGGGATCAACTGGACTTGAGCCTAAATAAGAGTCTATGTCTTCATCAGTTATAGTCTCATCCGCCCTTAACTTATTATTATGTTTGACCTCTCCTTTTTTCTGTAATAACTTACTTTTATTTATATTCTTAATTTGAGATCGAATGTCCTCTGCAGAAATTGTATCTGCACTTCCATCTGCATATGTGTAAATGGAATAGTCATTATATTCAGTAATTTTTTTGGGGACTCTTTCAAATAAGCTATCCAAGAGAATATCAGTTTTGCTTCTTTGATAGTCAATCAAATCTTCATTCGAAGAACATGAGTACACCAGTGACAAGATTAACACTAACCCTGCTATTGTATATTTATTAAGTGCAATTATATATTTTTTCATTTTTTATTTTTATACATATTTTTTAAAATAAGGAGTGGAGTCTTTTATTCTAGCAACTAAAACGCATTTAATACTTTCAATAAATTTTGACAGTAATCTAGCACAAATTTTTCTCAAATAATTGATTGGGATTCTCCTAAAAAGTTTCCACCTAAACTAACTAAATCATCCCGAGTAAACACAGAAACCACGCCGCACAACTATTTAATAACCAAACAGTTTAACCAAATAAGCCTTTAATTCCTCTCCTCTCAGGTTTTTAGCAACAATCTTTCCGTTCGGATCTATCAGGAAAGTTGTGGGTAGTGCAGTCACAGCAAATCGACTCACTGCAATACTATTGTCCGCCGGAATATCGTGCAGCTGAATCCAAGGTAATTGTTGGGTTTTAAGCATATTCTTCCATGCATTTTCACTCTTATCGGTAGAAATACTTAAAATCTCGAACGCTGATTTACCCTTATATTTTCCGTAGATCTCCTTGAGTGTTTTAAACTCTTCGATACAGGGACCGCACCAAGAAGCCCAAAAGTCCAATAACACATAGGAGCCTTTCATAGAAGCGAAGTCAATTTTTTGACCGTTTTCATTTGGCAACGAAAAATTCGCCACCAGAGCTCCTTCTTTTGATAACAAAGCGCCATGAATTTGATTGCCGGCAGATTTACCATAATAGGATTGCTTGATAGCAGGCGTCAGTCCCTCATAAACCTTTAAGACTTCCTCCGGTTTCATGGCTTTTCCATAACGATCCAATAAAAAAGCTGCTCCAAAAGAATTGTTATTTTGGGCAACAACCTGGGCGATTATCGCGGCCTCATCGGCTCCCTTAGTCTGCATCAGTGTGAAATACTGATTCAGTACATCATGCGCTTTGGATCCCGAAACCTTGGAAGTATAGAAAGACTCCAGATCACCCGCAATATGGATTGTTGCTGGAGCATCAACCAGAATACCAAATGGTGCGTAACCGCCATGTTTTTTAGATTCTGCCTCAGAGGCCAACATGTGTCGGGTGGCTACGGTAAATGGCCGTTCTATTTGCCAGGTCCCTTTTGTAACAGTAGCTGTATCATTATCGCCAGTAATATTGTTATAAAGATAGATCTTGGTACCATCAAATTTCGGGTCAACTTTTCCTACAAAAACAACTTTAGAAGTTGTCTGAGCATGAGCAGAAACAACGTTAAACAAGGATAAAACCGTTCCTACCGCTAGTGTAATAAACCTTAATCTCGTCATCATATTATTTCAATAATTCTGCTAATTTCTCATGTAGCTGTTCACCACGTAGGTCTTTAGCAACAATCTTCCCGTCAGGACCGATCAGAAAATTCTGCGGGATACCGCGTACACCGTAGAGCTTAGCCGCCTCGTTATTCCAGAACTTCAGATCACTTACATTTGTCCAGCTTAATTTGTCCGCTTCAATAGCCTTCAACCAGTTGTCTTTCTTGCCCGGTTGATCCAACGAAACACCCAGTACCGTAAAATTTTTATCCTTAAACTTACCATAAGCTGCTACAACATTTGGATTCTCCGCTCGACAAGGTCCGCACCAAGACGCCCAGAAATCCAACAACACATATTTACCCCTAAAATCAGATAACTTAACAGGTTTGTCATTGACATCATGCTGTGTAAAGTCTGGCGCAAGTACACCAACCGCAGTAGATTTTGCTGCCGTGATCTGCTTCGCGAACGCTTCTCCGGTTTCAGAACCTCGTACCGAAGCCGAAAGTTTATTAAATTCAGGTTCCAAAGCTAAAATTTCGGTCCCAGCATAGAGTTGATCCTGGATCGCCAATAAACTGAAATAAGAGTTTGGATTCTTTGCGATATAATTTTGTTGCAACTGTTTCTTCTGCTCAGCAAATTTCATATACTGCTCCCGAAGTGGTCCCGCAAAAGAATCGTCTTTGCGTTGCTCTGCAGTCGCACTGCTGTATTTCAGATTGATTGCATTAATTCCATCCTCGGCTTCCTTGATAAGATTCTTATACGCCACATGAGCATCTTGTAACGATGAACCTTTAATAACAGCCGTTTTAACAGAGTCTTTTGCAGTGATTGTCGTTTTCCCTTTATCGACATAAATACCGACCATGTCCCCTTTGTACCCGATCTTATCCCAACCTTTGTTCTCCTGATCGTATACAATATAAACCATTGTAGGTCCATTAGCCTGTCCTTTAAAAGAGAAGGTCCCTTGGGTTACCTTCACAGAATCCAACTCTTGGCTATTGGGTGTGCGAATAGACATAAATACCTGCCTTTCTTTTTTGGGCTGCTGTATTTTTCCCTCAATACTGAAATCCGACTGTTGTGCCAATGTCGCACTAGGAAGAGCCAACAAGGCAATCATTTTTAAAATTTTCATGTGTATAAATTTGATTTTAGATGGTTGTATTTAATAATTCTCTATTTACTTTATAAACATAGACGAGCACAGTTGGCCCGTCTACATGTTTGTTTAGCTTTTTTGCAATATCCTCGCAGCCCTTGATCAGATCATCAATGAAAACTGTCCAATTTTTGCCGATACTTGTTGCCTGCCGCCTGAATGTCCCAATTGTATTTATCTTTAAAATATTTCACAAAAAGGTCGTACTTCTGTTTCCGCATGATATTCCCTTTTAAATATTTATTATTAATATTTTCATAGGATTCCAACAGCAATAATTTAAAAAATCCGGCATACTCATCCTTAAAAGAAAAAGATGCATAGGGATCCAGATAGCCCCCTTGATCTGCAAGTGTCTGCCAGTCCCTATTTCGTTTCTCAAGATCACGATCAATAAAATATTGATCTCGGATCTTATTAAATGTGGTACCGCCATCGTATGGCTTGCCGATTTTTTCGAAACCTTGAATTTCCTCTGTAATACGGTCACCGATCATTTTACTCAGATTATTCCAAACTTCCTTTGTCAATGTAGAATCGATATAATAGTGATTCTTCGCATCGATCACAGGTTGGGCCCCGTAAGTTTGATTGGGCCAGACAAAAGCTAATCTATTCCGTGCGACAACATAAAATTGGTAGCCCCAAGCCGGATGTCCATAGGTTTTCACAAAGAACACCTCATTGGGCATCAGCTGTGCACTATAGGTTTGGGAAATATTGGACAATAGCGTATCCATATAGAGATAAGCACTTTGTCGTTGACTGGCGTCAACCTTTTGTGCAGGAAACCGACCATTATTTACATCTTGTCCCAAATAGGAATTATAAACTTCCCTAGAGTCTTTAAAGTCCATCCGGACCCAAATCTTGTATTTTTCAAATAATTTCTTTTCTTCGGCACTCGCATCAGGTTGAGGCCCGAATAACGGCTCAAAGCTTAGATTTTCTGTAGCCGTCAAAGCTGGTTCTTTTGAGCAACTGCTCAAAGTAGTCCCTAAAAGCAAAAGAAATGATATGTAGTAAAAAACTTTATTTTTCATCTATATAATTTGTTTTTTTAATTGTGATGAAGCTATCAGATTTATTCATTAAATGTAGTATTAAGCGGCATTCATGAGCTCGGTTTGAATAAATCATGATGGTTTCATAATTATCTCGGATTTAATGGCATATTAGGGCTGTTTTCAGACTCTGATAGAGGAATCTGCATCAGGTACCTTGGATCATCTTTTTCCAAAGTGAACACTTTTGCATCTTTATACACATGATCAATTTTAGGTTTGCCAAGTCTTCTTAGATCCATAAACCGCAGCCCGGCATCAAAAGCCAGTTCCAAACGCCGCTCTTCCAGCACTCGATTCAGCACTGCGGTTTCATTCGCAAAATCACTTACTTTCAATGTAACCCGAAAATCTTTACGCATACGACTTTTCAATAACGCATTGATATCATTGATCGCTGAATCAGATTTCTTTAAACGGGCTTGTGCCTCTGCACGGATTAAATAAGCTTCACTGGCCTTAAAGCCAACATAATACCAGTTCAGATCCTGGGCTGCATACATTTTGTACACGGTTTTGCCTATCTTAATTTGCTGTGTTCCATTTTCCTCCATCGGATCATAGATAAATTGGCGATAATCACTCAATTCTCCATACCGCTTGCTCAACTGTAACAGCTCCACAACAGGCTTCATCGCTCCAGTGCTATAGTAGTAAGGATTCATATTTGCCTTACCTCCAGTAAAAAACATAAGTTCCTTATTTACTTGTGTATCCACAAAACCAAATTGATAACTAAGAACAGATTTTAATCCTTCGCTATTCTGAAATCGAGCTTCAATGCCGGATAAGTCAGCTAGGGGATACTCATTGATCACAGTGGAAGCATATTTAATTGCGGATTCATAATTTCCCATCATTAAGTCAACCCGTGCGCGAAAAAGCTGTAGTGTGTTATATGAAAAACGGTATCTGTCTGCGATTTTCTTTCCGGCCAACAACTGACTACTTTGTTCGATATCGGCAATGATCTGCTGCCAAACCTCCCCAATAGCTGTACGTGTATTGTTCGCTGCATTTGTATTTACATCTTCTGCCGTCAAGGGCATAGGCACTCCCGGAAGATTTACATTTTCTGGACGGTAAACGTCAGCATAAAAGTTGATTAAATAGAAATAACAATATGCACGTAAAGCATAAGCTTCTCCCTGCATCTGCTCATATTGAGACTTTTGATCAGCGCTTATGGTCATCTTTTTCAGATTGTCCAGTACCGAATTGGCATAGAAAATACTTTTATAGAGCTGCCCCCAATAGGGGTCAGACAAAACATCGGGCGGAAGCAAGGAGGAAGAGAATGTAAACCACCGTCCATGTTCCTCTGTTGGTTGGTTGTCTGCATTAAAGTTGATATATACATTATCCGTCAACATCTCTGTTTTTACAAAAAAATCGGCACGTGGATAGCCCCCCAATAACACCGCTTCGAAATCGTCGAGCGACTTGGGCATCATACTATGCACAGGTTTGATGTCCAACATGTCCTTACATCCCATCAAACTAGAAGCAAGTACAATAAATGCGTATTTTATATATTTATTCATTTTCATGGCGACTAAAATTGAACTGATAAGGAAAGAGAATATGATCGAGGAACAGGTAAAAATGTATTTCCGAAATTAATATTTGCAGATGTAGTATTTGAATACGACAAAACTTTTGATCCTTGAGCTTCGGGATCCTGTCCCATCAGTGCTTTATCTTTCCAGACATACAAGTTGTTTCCCTGTAAGGCGAGGCGAATATTCTGCACGCCCAGCGCCCTTAAACGTGGTGTAAAATAATCGTAGCTAATGGACAGGTTTTGTAGCCGGACAAAATCTCCTTTAACCGTCCTTAAATCAGAATTATCAAACATGCTACCATTTCTTGGAGCTAATGCCATCAATGCATTATCGCTAGCAACTTCGAGAACAGGTATATCGGTATGTGCCTCATCACCGGGCTGCCTCCAGCGGTTTACCCACTCTTTTGACATGTTTTGCGTGGGATCGGGGAATCCAAGATAGCTACCATTTGACATATTGCGCAATCGCATGACATTTCCAAAGCTACCGATAAACAATCCGGAAAGGGTAATACGCTTGTATGAAAATGTATTTGTGAAACCGACCTGTGAGGTAGGGTTCATCACACCGGAATAGGACAACCCATTAATATCGGTCATGCCGTACAATACCTTTTCTCCTGCCTTGCCGGTATAGAACGTAGCTCTGCCCTGTTCATTCAGTCCGGCATACCGGTAAGACCATAATCCATCAATGGGCTGGCCGATCACCGCGGTCGCTGCATAGTTGGATCTTTTTGGATCTGTTAGGTTTTGTACTGTTGGCTTTGTATATACTTCTAAAACCTTATTTTTATTAAAGCCAAAGTTGACATTCGTTGACCACCTAAAATTTGAATGATCAATATTGATTGTATTCAAGGAAAACTCCCAGCCACGATTAAGCATAGAAGCCCAGTTTACCTGAACCTGATCAAAGCCTGTTACCTGGGATACCTGTCTGTTGCCCAATAGATCCATTGCTTTTTTATGATACCATTCGACGTTGAACATCAGCCGCCTCTTAAAAAAACCAGCTTCCAAAGCTGCATTGGCGGTATAGGTCTGCTCCCATTTCAAATTAGGATTTTTGGGAGCGATAATGGTCACATAATTGGATGGATTGATCGGATCGACTGTCCCTATTCTGGCGACCAGATCCGAATAGGCCTGTGCCGCGACATTCCCTTGGCTACCATATGATCCTTTCACAGTTAAATAAGAGATCCAGTCGACATCGCGTAGGAAACGTTCCTCTTTTATCTGATAGTTGGCTCCAACTGCCCATAGTGGCTGAAACAATTGATTAGTTTTTAATCCGAAGCGATTTGAACCATCTGTACGCAAATTGAAGCTTAGCGTATATCTATTATCATAAGTATAATTAACAGCTCCAAAATAGGAAACATTTGCGCCATCATTCAGGTTTTCGGACCAATAAGGTACCCCCATCCTTTTCATATACTCAAACTGTGGCACCTGCTGATGCCCGCGATCATGCGCATATCCATAAACCTCCGAACTGACGTCACTTGTCTTGGATTTACGCACTTCCTGCCCCATCATGACATTTAAATAATGTAGGTTATTGAAGAACGGATTATAAACAAGTTGATTTCGGAAGGTAATAGATCCATTGTACGAACTTTTGTCCTTTCTATAGCCACCATCTTTCCAGATATACACATAATCGCCATTGACAATCTCGCGGTTATCTTTCTTCCGGATTTTAACGAAATAACTATCGTCTATCGCAATATCTTCATCTGTCGTATTTTGTTTTGCGTATGAAAACAAACTAGTGAAGGTCAGATCTTTCAGGATCTTGTATTCTAAGTCCAACGATCCACGCAAACCAAAATTACGTGAATCACGCCAGCCTTTATCTCTGTTTTCCAGAAAATTATATTCCAGTCCATTCAAATAAAAGTGACTGTAGCTACCGTCAGGGTTTATTGCAGGCTGCGCCCGTGTTGTATAAATCGCATATTCAAACGGATTTTCTTTCGAGTCTACAGCAAAAAAACTTTTATTCTCTCTGGCATTGACATCCATCATGACTCCAAGCCGAATCTTATCATAGATCCTGGTATATACCTTTAATGATCCAGTATATGTTTTTTGTCCAACTCCTTTAGCTGTTGCTTGATCATCGAGATAACTTCCGGAAGCATAAAAGGTAGTACGTTCATCCCCTCCGGACACACTTAAGTTCTGTCTGTTCGAAACAGAGGTCCGAAAGAGATGTTTGAACCAATCTGTATTGACCGTCTCCAGATAGTTAACCTGGTTATTAAAATCGTTCCAGGAGATTTTCTTATCCATGAGATCTATGAAATAGCGTTCAAAATTTGATACGGTATTATATTCTCTGGCAAGTGGACTCGTTGCATTGAACACCCCTCTTTTGATCATCTCCAAGTTGACGTCGATGCGTTCTTTCGAATTCATCATATAAGCATCCTCAATTCGGGGGCGTTCCCCAATACTGAGATTACTTGTAAAGTTGATTCTTGTCTTGCCCGCCTTGCCTTTTTTGGAAGTAATTACGATGACGCCATTGGCCGCCCGCGTACCATAAATCGCTGTTGCCGCAGCATCCTTAAGGACATTGATGCTCTCAATATCCTCAACATTGACCCCTCCGATCCCCGAAGCAATTAAATTACGGTTGGTCATAATGTCATCCACAGAAACATTCACTGCATCATCCAGGATAATACCATCCACAACCCATAAAGGCTGTACGTTACCACTCAATGTTGAGGTTCCCCGGATACGGATCTGTGGTACCGCACCCGGCGCTCCAGAGGTACTCATCACTGTAAGTCCCGGTACCTGCCCCTGCAATAACTTATCAATATTGGGTTGAAAAATAGTTTCCAGCTGTTCCATATTGACTGTCGCGACCGAACCAGTCAACGATTTGCGCTTTAGGTTTTGGTATCCTGTCACGACCACATCGTCCAGCTGGTTTTCGACAGGGGTCAACCGCACCTCTATCCAGGTCTTACCCTGCATGGATATCTGCAAAGTCTGAAAGCCCATACTTTTGAAAATCAATGTCGTATTTGCATTTGTTACAGATAGGATGAATGTCCCATCGGTATCCGTTCCAACAGCATTCTTTGGATTGTCTTTTTCGGCCACCGTAATACCGACTAGCGGTTTTCCCTTATAATCCATTACACGGCCACGTAGCTGTACTTTCTGCTGTTTGGCCGAGCGAGGCTTAGAGGTAATTACAATTGTTTTATTATCGATACTATATTGCAGTGACTGATCTTTAAAACAATGATCCAATACTTCTTGCACTGTAGCATTCTGCATATCGATATCCACCGCTGTATTGGATTTGACAAGAGACTCATTGTAGAAGAAATCACAATTGCATTGTCTCTTGATTTCACTAAAGACCTGAGAAAGCGGAACACCTTTTCTCTTTATGGTAACCCGCTGTGCGAAAGCAGCCATGCTAAACTGCACACAGGTCAAAGCAACAAATAAGATTGCTGTACGTTTGCCCAAAGTCCTTCTTTTCAATAGGCCTCTGGAATTGAATAAATTCATTTGGTAGTAATTTATTGGTCAAATAATTAAGGTATACTGCTGATTCCCACTCAGCAGCGGTTAGTTGGATTGTATAGGTAAAGATTACATCATCAGAATCACCCTCCTTTCTTTTGCTCCCCAAGGAGTGATTTGATACTTTATCTGTCCTGTCCTACGCAAAACAGACAATACTTCTTCCAATGTCTTTTCTTTCGATATCACCCCTGTAAAGCCCAATTCGTCTGCTTGGCCGAGTACCGTAACCTCTGTACCATACCATCGTGAAAGTTCCTCTCCGATCTCTTCCAAGTCTGCATTAAAAAATGAAAATTCATTATTTCGCCAAGCATTAACATTGGGCAATAATGCTGGAAAGGTTGCAATATTGGCTTTATCGTGGGCGACAATGCTACTTTCCCCTGGCATCAGGACACGGGATTTTGAATTTGTAGAAACCACTACACTTCCCTCCATCAGCGTTGTCACGGTTCGCTTACCTCCATACCCTTTAACATTAAAGTGCGTCCCCAGCACCTTGACTTTCTGATCGTTCGAAACAACCACAAAAGGCTTCTCCCTACTGTGTGAAACCTCAAAATAGGCTTCTCCCTCCAGATAAACGATACGTTCGGATCCAACGAAATTGGCATCGTACCGTAATTTAGTGCCCGTATTGAGCCAAACTTTGGTACCATCAGTCAACACGATTGCTCCAGTTTTACCCGTTGGAACGTTAATCTCCTGTATCATAGGTTCGGAAGCATTCTCAAATTTTTTGATCTCAAAAAAAGAATCTTCATTTGTTGTTTTTGCAGCAGCGTATTGCGTTTTGCTACTATCCGTCAACTCGATTTTCTCGCCATTCGGCAGCGTCAATGTCATCAGTGATTCCACTTTCGCGCTTTCTATCTGTTTATTCGCGCCCGTAACACCGGTAACCATTGGCCCCCACTCCTGTGCCTTATATTGATAAACCCCTACATAGAGAATCAGTATCGCGGCTGCAGCTGCTACCCACGGCCATAAGCGAATTAAAATCGACGGTTTGGTGTTAGTCTCTTCTCCGATGAGCAAGGACGCTAAAATTGGGTATTGATTTTTCGATTGTGTATATAAATCCTCAATAAGATCGGCTTCTTCCAGCTGATCGTCCATTACTGCATCCATATACGTTTCCAGTTCCTCACGAAAAGATTCGTCAGCGAATAATGAAACCAACCAAGCGGCCTGCTCCGGTGTGCAGGTGCCAGCCAAGTATTTTTCGAAAATCTCTTTTTTGTTATACATAATAAACGCTCAAATCACCGCCTTGATAATCTTAATACGGAGAAGGCATAGAAAGTCTATGCTCAGAAAATCATTTTTTTAAAAAAAAATTAAAATTAGACTTAAGGGGGATAAAAAAGACTAATGAGACTAGTCTTATTTGTAGCAAACCGCTAGTTAAGAAGACCTAAAAGTGTTATCAGCAGCATAAAAAGTTTGGCTCCGAGCTCCTGTTTTAAAAAACGCATCGCTTTGGCCATGTGATCTTTTATGGTACCAACTGAAACTTCATGGATCTTCGCTGCTTCTTCATAACTCTTCCCCTGGAATTTGCACAACAGGAATATTTCCCTGCGCTTAAGGGGTAGTTTTTCTATCGCTTTTGATAGTTCATCAGATAGCTGTTCCAACTCATCATTGGCTTCATCCAGTTCATAGTATAAGGTTGCCTGTGTCAGAAGCGCTTTACGCACAGCTTCGTCTGTAGCTGACTGACGAAAATAATCAATGGTAAGGTTACGGGCTATTGTATGTAGTAATGACCAGACACCTTTCTCAGGAATGATTTTGGAGCGCATATCCCATAATCGTACGAAGGCAATTTGATGTATTTCCAGCACATGCTCTTCGTCTGGTAGCAACCTGTTCAGCTTGTGCAACAAGGTAGGAGAATAGATTTCATAAAGCTTAGAGAAAGCCGTTTTGTCCCCCTTAATTAAAAGAGATACCAGCTTAACCTCATCATTTCCATCGTTTTTCACGTGATCTGTCCGTATATTATGAAAGCCCTAAAATTATAAAATTTATCTTATTCTAATGCAAAACTCCAATTATTGTCTATGCCATAAATCATGCAAAGGAGGCTTATCCTGCTAAGATATGTCTTTAGAAATACCTTCAGCATAAAAAAACAGCAGTAAGCTTACGCCACTGCTGTCTATACTATTCATTGCAAACAAGTTTTTTTACCTAGTCTGCAAACGGCATCGAACAAGTCAATTATTCGACGTTTAGATTCAACTCTTTTTCCTTATTGATTAAATGCGCAATGCTGGTGTCATTCAAAATTTGCAACATCGCATTCCGCACCTCCACAAATGTATCACGGATGCCACAGGCATGCTCTTCGGTACACTCTTCACAGGAACGATAGAAATTTAGACTGACACAAGGGAGCAAAGCGATCGGTCCATCGATCAGACGCATTACCTGC
>Ga0213829_1002327_pt1 | contig 12512 bp, 10 predicted proteins | sample MC6MC0896MG_FD_180665 | JGI IMG/M metagenome (GOLD analysis project Ga0213829, IMG submission 180665) | Enriched soil aggregate microbial communities from Iowa State University, Ames, United States - MC6-MC0896-MG | ecosystem: Environmental > Terrestrial > Soil > Unclassified | place: USA: Iowa...
TGAAACTCTCTCCCGAATTGGTGGACTTGCCCCAGGAAAACAAACCCGACTCAAGTCTAAGCGCAGTGCCTGGCTTTGTAACGCATCGTCGGCCTTACCTGCCCGACTGACGCCAGCTAACCGCATCAGACGAAACTCCCCGTTCCGCCTGCCGCACTGCATTCGTCACAGCGACTGCATCAGTGCATGGGTCACTACCGACTAAGCAGAAAGCTTGCCATCTCGCCAAATTCCACTGATTTCAATCTCTTGGCCGCTGCCACAGGCGTTTGCCCGAAAAACGCCGGACGGTTACGCACAACAACGGTGCGCTGCCGTCCGTCCGCCTGCGCGAAAAGCGTGCATCCCTGACTTCGAGATTGACTATAGACACTGCGTGATACACTGCCGTCCATTGTTTACAGGACACTTCCCATGCTCGCGCCCAAAGACTTCCTAGACGCCCTGAGCGGCACCGCCTCCCGCCTGTTCAGCGGCGACACCCCGCTGCCGAAAGCCGAAATCGAAAGCCAGTTCAAGATGCTGCTGCAGAGTGCATTCAGCAAACTCGATTTGGTGAGCCGTGAAGAGTTTGATAGTCAGATGGTTGTGTTGGCGCGTACCCGCGCTCGCCTCGAAAGCCTTGAGGCGAAAGTGGCCGAGATGGAAGCAAAGCTGACACCGCCCGCTGAATAATTCGCGTCCCCTGTAGAGCTGCCGAAGGCTGCGATCTTTTGATCTCTAGCCTTTCAACCATCCCGGCAACGTCCTACAACCTGAGTGACCGCCGTCCGATTGCGCCGAAAAGCCCCGGTTCCTAAGCTCACTCGATGCTGAATGTTCAGCACCGGGTTTGGCGACCTGGATCGAATTCGACGCAATGCAACTAAACTCACAGAGAGGTTTTTTCTCTCCACGAGTTATGGCGGCTTTGCGTGGGAGACCTCAGGGTCTGCCGGTTTCGAATTCACCGGTTCGCCAACCCGCGCATGGCTGCCACCCTTTTCGTTTGGCGACGAACAGAAGCAGTTTTCTTCACTTGAATTCGAGAACTGAACCATGGACGAAAACTACCTGACACCTAGCATCTTCACCCGCCACAAACTCCCCCTCCACGCCCTCCTCATCCAGAATCAACCCTGGTTCTGCGCCCGAGACCTGAGCCGCCTGCTGCACATCTACCTAAACGAACGCATGCTGAGAAAACTCGACCCCGACCAACACCAAACCCGCAAAACCTTGATCCACAACCAGATCGAAAACACCCTGCTGATCAGCGAATCCGGCATCTACGCCCTCCTCGTCTACCACTATTGCCCCGAATACCGAGCCCTGCGCGAATGGCTCACCCACCAGGTCATCCCCACCCTGCGCGACGCCCAACACACCACCACAAGCGAACGCCCACACCTGAGCCTGCTCAGTTGGCCGGATATGTCATTGAGTTTGTTGCACTGGAATAACCAGCCGTGGATTCGGTTGCAGGATGTGCCGTTGATGGTGGTGGAGCGGGAAGAGCCGAAGCGCCCAGTAACGGGGCCTTGGTGGAAAAGAGCTTCGCGGATGCTGCAATAGCTATAAGCCCGCATGCCTGAGCTGGGCCCTGCGCAAATCGTAAGTCGACTGAAGACTCATCCAGAACTCAGGCGTCGTGTTGAGATGAATGGCAAGTCTGATTGCCAAGACGGCGCAGATCCTGAGCTGGCATTTCAAAAACTTTTCGATCTCACTTTCGGGCCAGTTCGTGGGCATGGCCAGATCCATGACGGTCATGCCCAACGGCTCCATGAATTCCTTATTCAGAATCTCGCCCGGATGAATCGGGCGCATACCATTGCGGTCCATTTTTCGCCTCCAGAGGCTATATTGAGAGGCCAAACTGGAGCATCCGACTCCCGGATACAAGACCTTCACCCCCCTTTCGCCGGCGTCCTACAACTAATAGGGCATAACCCTACGAGAATCAGCGTCTGCGCCTGATTCCGTGAGTTCTTGGCTGTGATTAGGCTGGTGGCTTTCGCCTGCGCTGGTCGATCCTATTCGTCGAGTTCCAGGCGATACACATTGATCGCCAGACACTCTGGTTCTGGATCCCTCTTGTCTCATTTGCTCAAGCTCAAAGAAAACACGCTGGTTCAGCATCCAGATGGTGGTTACATCTTTGGCACGATCCCCGATATGCCAAAATTCGGCTTGCCAGGCGGGAAGATTTATCTGCGGGTAGGTATTCACCGTCGAGCGAATAGTGGTTTTGGCGTAGTGCACATTTGGGAAGCCCATAGTGCCGATTTGCTCAAGCATGGTTGCCAGACTGCCGATGGGGTAGCAGCGATTGTTGCGAAAATGATCGTCCCGGGAGCACAAATCTATTGTGAGTTCAAAGAACAGCGATGTGGAAACAGGGTCGCGGTACTGAGGACATCTATGGGAACACTGATTCTTGAACCGCGACACGAGCGCGCCACAAGATTTGGTTACTTCGTGGTGACTTGGTACCCGCAAAAACGTGCACATGGCACGTTAGTGGGGCAGATACCACGAGCACCACCAAATCAGAAATAAAAAAAGGCGTCCGATGGACGCCTTTTAAGTATTTTTTGAGGAGTAGTCGCAGCGATTCTTTAGCTCCTGGCTTTACGGGCTTGGGTTCAGAATCCGACAGGCTAGCCCGTCGTCACTACTTCAGAGAAACCAGCTTTCTCTGCTGCCAAAAATGCGGGGGAGCTTTTGCTGGTGCCCAGTCCCGACGAATGCGCAGTTGCAGTCCTCGAACGGGATGATCCGTCAATGCCGGTCGAGAGTCAACGGTCCAATTCAGGCAAGCAATGACAGCCCGTCGGGTCTTGATACGTCTTGTAAACCTCTATTTCAGCACTGAAACCCGGCTCAACTACCCTTCAAAAACCCGCAGGAAGCGGCTCCCCGATTCAGCTCAAGGAACGACCATGTCCCTCTCCATCGTCCACAGTCGCGCCCAGATTGGCGTGGATGCTCCCGCCGTTACCGTCGAAGTCCATCTGGCCAACGGTCTGCCGTCGCTGACCATGGTTGGCCTGCCCGAAGCGGCGGTGAAGGAGAGCAAGGATCGGGTGCGCAGCGCGATCATCAATTCCGGGCTGCAGTTTCCGGCGCGGCGGATCACCCTGAATCTGGCGCCGGCGGATCTGCCCAAGGATGGCGGGCGCTTTGATCTGGCGATTGCCCTGGGGATTCTGTCGGCGAGTGTGCAGGTGCCGTGTCTGACGCTGGATGAGGTGGAATGCCTTGGTGAATTGGCGTTGTCCGGTGCGGTGCGGCCGGTGCGCGGGGTGTTGCCGGCGGCACTGGCGGCGCGCAAGGCCGGGCGGGCATTGGTGGTGCCGCGGGCGAATGCCGAGGAGGCATGTCTGGCTTCGGGTTTAAAGGTGTTTGCGGTGGACCATCTGCTGGAAGCGGTGGCGCATTTCAACGGGCATACGCCGGTCGAGCCTTATGTCTCGGACGGGCTGATCCATGCGGCGAAACCTTATCCCGACCTCAACGAAGTACAAGGGCAGATGGCCGCGAAACGGGCGCTGCTGATTGCGGCGGCAGGCGCGCACAACCTGTTGTTCAGTGGGCCGCCGGGGACCGGCAAGACCTTGTTGGCAAGTCGCTTGCCGGGGCTGCTGCCGCCGCTGTCCGAATGCGAGGCGCTGGAAGTGGCGGCGATTCAATCGGTCGCCAGCGGCGTGCCACTGACTCATTGGCCACAGCGACCGTTTCGTCAGCCGCACCATTCCGCATCCGGTCCAGCGCTGGTCGGTGGCAGCTCAAAACCGCAACCCGGCGAGATCACCCTCGCCCACCATGGCGTACTGTTTCTCGATGAGCTGCCGGAGTTCGATCGCAAGGTACTGGAGGTGCTGCGCGAGCCGCTGGAATCCGGGCATATCGTGATTGCCCGAGCCAAGGATCGCGTACGCTTTCCCGCGCGTTTCCAGTTGGTGGCGGCAATGAATCCTTGTCCCTGTGGATATCTTGGCGAGCCGAGCGGCAAGTGCTCGTGTACACCGGACATGGTGCAGCGCTACCGCAACAAGCTATCGGGGCCGTTGCTGGATCGGATCGACCTGCACCTGACGGTGGCGCGGGAAGCGACAGCGTTGAATCCGGCAGTGAAGCCGGGCGAGGACAGCGCCAGTGCGGCAGCGGTGGTGGCCGAGGCACGCGAACGACAGCAAAAGCGTCAGCGTTGTGCCAATGCGTTTCTCGATCTGCCAGGCCTGAAGCGGCACTGCCAGTTATCCACAGCCGATGAGAAATGGCTGGAATCAGCCTGTGAACGACTGACGCTATCGCTGCGCTCAGCCCATCGTTTGCTCAAAGTCGCCAGAACCCTGGCAGACCTTGAGCAAGTCGATGCAATCAAGCGCGAACATCTGGCCGAGGCGTTGCAATACCGGCCAGCGACGCCTTAATGCTCGGTCAGATCAACCAGCGGCGTCTGCCGCACTTCGGTTGCGCGCCCGGCCTGAATCTCGGTCACGCGCTTCAAGGCGTTATCCACAGCGCCTTTGTTTGCGAGCAGGCTGTAGCTGATCTGAAACTGTTGGCTGGCCTTTGGCGCAATGGTCGGCACCAGATTCAGCGGACGCTGATAGCGGCGGTTGTAGGAAAAACTGGTGCCCGGCTCAAGCCCAGTGACATAGCCCTGCCCTTGGGTGTCAGTGTTTTTCCACAGGGAAAACACCGGCAACTGCTGAGTGTTGAAGCCTACGGAGACACCCAGGCTGCCGGCCTTGTTGTGCAACACGGTCAGGGTTTGGCCTGTGGCGTCAGCATAGGGCACGACGTTGTAGACGGTTTCGTCGTAGTCCTTGGTCGGTGCGCGGTAGGTCTGCCAGTCGGGCAAATCGCCTTTGGCCTTGTCGTTGAAAGGCGAAACCTGTTTAACCGGCGCGGCAAAACGGGCGCCCTGCTCAAGGAACGGCGTACTGAAATTGCTGTGATACAGCGCCTGATATTCCTTCGGATAATCGCCGTTGTTGGTCAGCGTATCGTTGAGGGCAAAGCGCACGCTGCCCGGCTCGGTGACCAGCTCGGTGACGACCGAGAAGTCTACTCTCTTGAAGGCCTGCTCCTTCAGTTCGCCGCGCAGGCTGATGGCGTACGGCGGCTTCTCATCAATGTGCAGGGTAACGCTGCTGGCCGGGATGTTGGCGGCGCGCCCGTGCAGAGTCAGCAACTCACCATTGTCCATGCCGGGATGGCCGACCCATTCGTAACCGCAGCGGGTTACCAGCTCGTTGAAGCCCTCCAGCCAGCCCAGGCCACCGCGTCCATTGAGTTCGATGAAGGCCGGGTTGACCACTTCCTTGACCGGCGAATCCCAACCCATGCGCACGTTGCCGACAGACGCCTGCAGGACATTCATGCCGCGGGTCGGCACCACCGAGAGTTTCATCGTGCCGTTATCGATATCGACGATGCTGACACCTTCCTGTCGTCCGCCGTGCAAGGTTCGCAGACTCACGGAGAAAGGCTTGTCGGTTTTCACCCCGAGCTGCTCACTGGTAATGCTCCAGTTTTGCGCGGGCTTGTTGGTATCGAGGAGTACGTAATCCCAAGCCATGGCGTGGGAAGCAGCAGAGAGTGCGCCGAATGCAACGGCGAGTTTGAACGGGGTCATGGCAGCAGCCTTTATTGGAGTTGTGCCATTTTTATAGCGCTGCGGAAACGTTTCAGCAAGTCCAGAAGAGTAAGAGATCGAGTGCTTTATCCAGGATTGGCAGTGATGCATTCGCGAGCAGGCTCACTCCTACAGGGGTCTTCAGTGATCACAAATATTGTGATCGACCAATACACCTGTAGGAGTGAGCCTGCTCGCGATAGCTATTTCAGCTGCGCATCAACGAAAACGATCAACCTCGGAGCGCAAGTCCGCCGCCAGCTTCTCAAGCTCTTTGGCGGTGACCGCGAGGTTGGAAACCACTTCACGCTGCTCGCTGTTGGCCAGCGCAATACTTTGCAGATTACTGCTGAGCAACGTCGCAGTGCTGCTCTGCTCCTGCGTCGCGGTGGAAATCGCCGCGAACTGCTGCCCTGCCGAACGGCTCTGCTCATCGATCCGCGCCAGCGCCGAGGCGACATTGGCGTTACGCGACAGGCCTTCCTGCATCAGCACATTGCCCTGCTCCATGGTGCTGATCGCGTTGCCGGTTTCCTGCTGGATGCTGTGGATCATCCCGGAAATTTCATCGGTGGCCTGACGGGTGCGCGAAGCCAGGTTGCGTACCTCATCGGCGACCACGGCAAAACCACGGCCCTGTTCACCGGCGCGGGCCGCTTCGATGGCCGCGTTGAGCGCCAGCAGGTTGGTCTGTTCGGCAATCGAGGTGATCACGCTGACAATGCCGCCGATTTCCTGGGAGCGCTGACCGAGGGTGTTGATCACGGTCGCGGTGGTGTTCAGTGCACCTGCGATCTGCTCCAGCGAGGACGAGGCTTCTTCCATCGAGCTACGACCGATTTGCGTCTGCTGGGCATTTTCCTGCGCCAGACGCTGAGTCGCACCCATGTTGTCGGCGATGTTCAGCGAAGTGGCGCTGAACTCTTCCACCGCGCCAGCCATGCTGGTGATTTCGCCAGACTGCTGCTCCATGCCTTCGTACGCACCACCGGACAAACCAGACAGCGCCTGGGCGCGGCTGTTGACCTCTTCCGAGGCGCGGCGGATGTGCTCGACCATGGTCGACAGGGCCTGGCTCATCTGGTTGAACGCGCGGGACAGCTGGCCGATCTCGTCATTGCTCGACACGTTCAGGCGCACGCTCAGATCACCGGCACCGAGAGCTTCGGCCTGGCGCACCAGATCACTCAGCGGCGCCAGTTTGCTGCGCAGCAACCACACCACCGAACCCACCGCCAGCAGCATCGCCAGCAGACTGCCGATGGCCAGTTGCGTGCCGACGCTCCAGGTCACCGCGCGAATTTCGGCTTTGGGCATGCTCGCCACCACCGCCCACGGACCACCGTCGAATGGCACGGAAACGCTGTAGAAATCTTCGTTCTTGTCGCTCCAGAACTGCCCCTTGCCCGGGGTTTTGGCCAGGCCGCCGATCACCGTTACTGCCTGATCCAGTGCCTGGACACCCGCCGGCGCCACCAGCCATTTGTTCTGCTCATCCAGCAGCGCCAGCGAACCGGTCTGGCCGATGCGGAAGCGCTTGAGGTTGTCGAACTGGGCGTTCTGCGCGTCGGTGTAGTCAAAACCAACGAACAACACCGCAATCACCTTGCCGCTGCTGTCGCGCACCGGGGTGTATTGGGTCATGTAGGAGCGATCAAACAGCAACGCGCGGCCCACGTAGCCTTGCCCGGCCATCAACTTCGCATAAGCCGGGTGCGCATGATCGAGCAAAGTGCCGATGGCGCGCGTGCCGTCCTGTTTGGTCAGCGAGGTGCTGACCCGCACGAAGTCTTCGCCACTGCGCACGAACAGCGTGGCAACCCCAGCGGTCATTTGCTTGAACTCGTCGACTTCCTTGAAGTTGTTGTTCAGCTCTTCGCTGCCCAGGTGCAGGCCCGGGGTCTGGGTACCGGCCACCGCCACCGGTTCATCCGGGTGAATGCTCAGGCCCGCGCTGAAGCGCTTCTCGAACAGCCCGCTCAGGCGCTGGGTGCTTTCACGCAGCGTGCCGTGGAAGGTGCTCAACTGGTCGGCCAGCAGCCGCGCTTCACTGGCGAGGTGTTCTTCACGGGTGGCGAGGTTGGCGGTATCCAGCGAACGCAGAGCAAAGACAGTACTGCCGCTGATGACAATCGCCAGTATCACGGCGAGCGCGAGGCCCAGCTGCGAGGCGATCCGAGCGCGAGGTTGAGACATGGACAGCTCCTGGCCGAACTTGCCGATCCTCCTTGATCGCAGCTCGGATAATTTTCTAATGGGGGTGAATCGTGGATACCTGCACGACGGTTCCACATGCACGTATTCGGCGGTAAAGCCGAATACTTGAGCGAGCAGCAGGGTTATGGCACAAGGCCGGCATTGTGCGGGCTCGAACGTTTCAGCTCAAGCGTGTTACATCCGGCAGCGCCATGGCGCGCACTTCGCCTTGCAGGAAGTCGCTGAGACGGCGCAAACGTTCACCTCCCGGACGGGTTTTCGGCCACACCAGGTAGTAATTCAGGCCGCTGGCGACGGCAGTCGGCCACGGCAGGCTCAGTCTTCCTTGCGCCACATCCTCGGCGACCATCAGCAAATCGCCCATCGATACCCCGTAACCACGGGCCGCTGCAATCATGCCCAGCTCCAGGGTATCGAACACCTGTCCGCCCTTGAGCGAAACCTGATCGGACAGCCCCATGTGCTCCAGCCAACTGCGCCAGTCACGCCGATCCGGGGTCGGATGCAGCAACTCCGTGGAGGCCAGCCGCGCCACATCCCACGGCTGGTCATTCAGCAGGTTTGGCGCACCGACCGGGATCAACTCCTCGGGAAACAGCAGGCTGGCCTCCCAGTCCGGCGGAAAGTGCCCATCGCTCAGCAGCACCGCGCAGTCGAAGGGCTCGTTGTTGAAGTCCACCGAATCCACGTCCATCCAGGCACTGGTCAGTTGCACTTCGTTGCCGGGCTGTAGGTGACGAAAACGGCTGAGCCGGGCCAGCAGCCAGCGCATGGTCAGGGTCGACGGCGCTTTCATGCGCAGAATGTCGTCTTCGGCGCGCAAGGTGTTGCAGGCGCGCTCCAAGGCTGCGAAACCATCACGAATCCCCGGCAACAGCAGCCGCGCCGATTCGGTGAGTTGCAGGTTGCGTCCGCTGCGGTGAAACAGCTTGCAGGCAAAGTGTTCCTCCAGCGTCTTGATGTGCCGGCTGACTGCACTCTGGGTAATCGACAATTCCTCGGCCGCCCGGGTGAACGAGCTGTGCCGCGCCGCCGCTTCGAATGCGCGCAGGGCATACAAGGGAGGAAGACGACGGGACATACACAAAGCTCCTTTGGCGGCAATCCGGCCACTCCGGCGAGGTTACTCATGATGAGTTTTAATCATGCCACCCATCCTTTTTATCCTTTTGTGCAAACCCTGCCAAGCGCCGAGAATCGACGGTCTCTTGTTCCCTCTGATTGATGGGTGGTGATGACCATGCAGCATCCTGTGCGTACCGAACTCTGGGCCATCCTGCGGCTGGCGGGGCCGTTGATCGCCTCACAGTTGGCGCACATGTTGATGGTGCTGACCGACACCCTGATGATGGCGCGCCTCAGCCCCGAAGCCTTGGCGGGTGGCGGACTGGGCGCGGCGAGTTATTCGTTCGTGTCGATTTTCTGCATCGGCGTGATCGCCGCGGTCGGCACGCTGGTGGCGATCCGTCAGGGCGCCGGCGACATCATCGGTGCGGCCCGCCTGACTCAGGCCGGGTTGTGGCTGGCGTGGCTGATGGCGCTGGGGGCCGGGTTGCTGCTGTGGAATCTGAAGCCGGTATTGCTGCTGTTCGGCCAGACCGAAACCAACGTCAACGCTGCTGGAGAATTTTTGATCGCTCTGCCCTTCGCCCTGCCCGGCTACCTGAGCTTCATGGCCCTGCGCGGCTTTACCAGTGCGATCGGCCGGGCAACCCCGGTGATGGTCATCAGCCTCGGCGGCACCGTGGCCAATTTCCTGCTCAATTACGCGCTGATCACCGGCATGTTCGGCCTGCCGAAGCTGGGGTTGACTGGCATCGGTCTGGTCACCGCGATTGTCGCCAACTGCATGGCGCTGGCACTCGCCTGGCACATTCGCCGGCACCCGGCATACGACGCTTACCCGCTGCGCGCCGGCCTGTCACGGCCAAATCGTCAGTATCTGAAAGAACTGTGGCGCCTCGGTCTGCCGATTGGCGGCACCTATGCCGTGGAAGTCGGTTTGTTCGCCTTCGCGGCGCTGTGCATGGGCACCATGGGCAGCACGCAACTCGGCGCACACCAGATCGCTCTGCAGATCGTTTCGGTGGCGTTCATGGTGCCGGCAGGGATGTCCTACGCGATCACCATGCGCGTCGGCCAGCATTACGGTGCCGGGCAACTGAGCGATGCGCGAATGTCCGGCCGGGTCGGCATCGTTTTCGGTGCGGTGGTGATGCTGGGTTTTGCGATGGTGTTCTGGCTGTTGCCGAACCAGTTGGTCGGGTTGTTCCTCGACCACAACGATCCGGCCTTTGCCGAAGTGATTCGTCTGGCCGTGAGTCTGTTGGCGGTGGCGGCGTGGTTCGAGCTGTTTGACGGTACGCAGACCATCGCCATGGGCTGCATCCGTGGACTCAAGGACGCAAAAACCACCTTTTTGGTCGGCCTCGCTTGTTATTGGCTGATTGGCGCACCGGCGGCGTGGTGGATGGCGTTCCATTTGAACTGGGGACCGACTGGCGTCTGGTGGGGTTTGGCGTTGGGGCTGGCCTGTGCGGCAGTGAGCCTGACGCTGGCGTTTGAGTGGAAGATGAAGCGGATGATTCGGCGTGAGCCTCTGTCATCAAACCAGTACACAGTCGCTCAGGCAGACTGAGATTCAGTTGTGGGAGCGGGCTTGCTCGCGAAAGCGGTGGGTCAGGCAGCCTATGCTTTGACTGACACGACGCCTTCGCGAGCAAGCCCGCTCCCACAGGGATTCATGCCTAACCCGGAGATTGCGTTCAACTGACGATTTCGAGGGCTGGCTGCTGGCTGGAGCCGAAAGTCAGGTACTCCACCAGCTCGGCCAACGGCAACGGCCGGCTGATCAGATAACCCTGCACCTGATCACAGCCAAACCCGCGCAATAACTCCAGTTGTTCAGGCGTTTCCACCCCTTCCGCCACCACTTCCAGATGCAGGTTATGCGCGAGATTGATCATCGCGTGCACCAGTTTGCGGTTCTCTTCGCGCTGCTCCATGCCGCCGACGAAGCTCTTGTCGATCTTCAGCAAGGTGATCGGCAGGCTGTTCAGATGCACGAACGACGAGAACCCGGTGCCGAAGTCATCCAGCGAGAAACGCACACCGAGACGGCCGAGGGCGTCCATGGTTTGTTTGACCAGATCGCTGCGGCGCATGACGGCCGTTTCGGTCAGCTCGAATTCCAGCCATTGCGCCTCGACGCCACGTTCGGCAATCAGTCGGCTGAGCGTCGGTAACAACTGGCTGTCCTGAAACTGGCGGAACGACAGGTTGATCGCCATGTGCAGCGCCGGCAGCCCGTGCTCGCGCAGCGCCTGCATGTCGCGCAGGGCCCGGGAAATCACCCAGTAGCCCAGCGGCACGATCAAACCGCTCTGCTCGGCCAGCGGCACGAATTCGCTCGGCGGCAACAGGCCGCGTTCGCCATGGCGCCAGCGCACCAGGGCTTCGAGGCCGACGATCTGCCCGTCTGCAAGATTCAGCCGTGGCTGGTAGTGCAACTCCAGCTCATCGCGGCGCAAGGCCCGGCGCAGCTCACTTTCGAGGTCGGCCATGCTCCGGGCGTTGCGGTTGATGCGTTCGTTGAAGATATGGAAGGTGCAGCCCTGGGTGCTCTTGGCCTGCTGCATGGCGATGTGCGCGTGCCACATCAGCGGGTCGGCGCCGCCCTGCGCACGGGCATGGGCGATACCGAGGCTGGAGCCGATCAACAGGCTTTCGCCATCGACCCAATACGGTTCCGCCAGGGCCTCGGTAATGCGTTCGGCCATCCACTCGGCGCGTTGCGGCGCGCGGCGGGTGTCGATCAGCAGGGCAAATTCGTCGCTACCCAGCCGCGCCAGTTGATCCCCGGCCTCAAGCTGACTTTTCAGCCGCGCGACGACTTGCAGGATCAAGCGATCGCCGGCCTGATGACCGAGGGCGTCGTTGGCGTGACGGAAGTTGTCGAGATCGAGATGCCCGAGGGCCAGACCACGGCCGTCGTTTTCCGCCAGGCGCGCCGCGAGCAAGGTCTGAAAACCCTGACGATTGGCGATGCCGGTCAGCGGATCCTGTTCGGCCAGGCGTTGCAGGGTGTTTTCGAGGACGCCGCGTTCACGCACATGGCGCAGACAACGGCGGAGCATGCCGGCGTCGAGGGCGTCGAACACCAGCCAGTCGCTGACGCCAACGGGGGCGGTGGCCGGCTCGTGATCCAGCAGCAACACCGTCGGCAGGCTGCAACGGCCCGGGGCTGGCTGCAATGCGGGAAGGGTCAACAACACCGCGTGGCGATTGTCTTCGAACAGACTGCTGACCGAGTCCCAGCTCGGCGCGCTGATCAGCACCGCCGCGCTCCCCATCGGAGCCAGACACTCGCGCAATAACGCTGTCCACGCTGGCTCTTCGGCCAGTAGCAGCAAACGCAAGGGTTCGACAGGCGTAGACAAGCTAGCTCCCTAGACTCTGCAATGATGTGGGCGGGGCATTATGCCGTTGCGATGTTCAATGACCAAATGACAACGGTTATCAAAACGTTATTTTGTGTCACGAATGAGAACATTAGCCGGAAAATCACCGTGCATCCTCCGCGAAAGTAACAAAACCGGCAAATTTGAATCGCGTGGTACGTCACAAGTCGGACAGAGCAGCACAAATCGCTGAGCCTGTTAAAATG
>Ga0213829_1002328_pt1 | contig 12512 bp, 11 predicted proteins | sample MC6MC0896MG_FD_180665 | JGI IMG/M metagenome (GOLD analysis project Ga0213829, IMG submission 180665) | Enriched soil aggregate microbial communities from Iowa State University, Ames, United States - MC6-MC0896-MG | ecosystem: Environmental > Terrestrial > Soil > Unclassified | place: USA: Iowa...
GTCGCCGGGTCAAAGAACGCCCCCCGTAGCAACTGGTCTATGTCGATCTCACTGAAGGAGGTGAACTCCTTTGGCGCGAAGGGGTTCAGTTTTGAAACTGCGGCGAGGGCCTGGCCGAATTCTTCATCGCTCACCAGGTCGCGCTTATTCAACACCACCTTGTCTGCCAGAGCGATTTGTCGCTCGGCCTCAGGACAGTCTCTCAGCTGCAGGCTAATGTGCTTGGCGTCTACAAGCGTAACGATTGCATCCAGCCGGTAGGTCAGGCTCAGTGACATGTCGGTGTAGAACGCCTGCGCCAAGGGCGCCGGGTTCGCGAGCCCCGTCGTTTCAATCACGATCCGGTCGAAATCGATCTTCGGCTCGAGCAGTCCGGATTTGCGCATGTACAACTTATACAGCGACTCGATTAAGTCGTCCTTGCTCGAACAGCAGATACATCCATTGCTCAGTTCGAGCATGTCATCCGAAGCACGGCTGATCAGATCGCCATCAATTCCGATCTCGCCGAACTCGTTGACGATGACCGCTACCCGCTCCTTATTGGGGTTAGACAGGATTCGGTTAACCAACGTCGTTTTCCCAGCGCCCAAAAACCCAGTGAGAAGAGTTATCGGGATTCGCTGATCCTGATCGATCGAATCATTCATATCATCACCTGACTTGATATAGGGCGATGAAGCTCATCGCCCTGATACTGGAAAGTTCAGTTACTCGTCGAGAACTGCCCAGGCGCGCACAGGGGAGCCGCTGCCGTTCTTGATCTTCAGCGGGGGGCCATAGAACATGAATTCCCCTTTGCCAACCAATTCTTCAAGGTTCACCAGCCACTCGTAGTGGGTGATCCCCCTGTCTCGGCAAACACGGTGGCTGGGGAAAAGGTTATGGGAAGGCTTGTCGGTGGACGGCCCTTCCACGCCGTGTAACTTCGAGCCGCGGTCGGCCAGCCAGTGGGTCGCCTCGGCGGTCAGGCCAGGGTTCGACCACACAACCTTGATGTCGGGGTAGTGCCGTTTGTGCAACCCAGTATTCAGCAGCACGATATGCCCGTCGACCTTCACACCCGTGGCATCCTCGGCTGCCTCCAGATCGGCAACATCGATGTCGCCCAGATCGGGGACGTGGGTCATGTCAAAGCAGACGGCTTTGCCCATAAACATGGACAGGGGCATCTCATCAACCGGAGCCCCGTTTGGACTGGTGTGGTAAAACGCATCGACGTGAGTCGCAATATGATCGAGTGTGCTGATGAAGGTGGTCGCGAACGTCATCGGATCACCTGGCACGCCCAGACCGAGTTCGAGAGATTTTTCGTGAGTGAGGTGAGGCGCTACGATTGGCCGCTGGAAAAGTTTGTGCGCCGGCATGTTATCAGAGAGCGTCAGGGTTAGATCGACAATGCGCTGAGTCATATGGCCTACTTTTTTTTCGAGTTGATAGATTCGGCAGATATACAATTTCTCTGTTCCTGAACAAAGCCACCCTGTTGCCTGAGCAATTTCTTTTAACCCAAAACTTCCAACTCATCGCTAAAACTTGGCCACATTGAATTGATTGGGCTGGCGCTTTTCCAGTGGGGAAACCTTAACGCTCGTACCTCTGCCCTACAACCACCGGCCCTTACAAACAAGTCCACATCGTGGAACGCTTTTCATAACTGCTTCGCCAGCGCGCACTTTTACCAATCCACGCTCACTCAAAAGGGCTTGCCAGAGCCATCCTTATAAAAAACAGGCTACCTCTTCACAACACTACAAGACCTGAAAAAGTGTTTTTAATCACTTAAATTATCGATTCCATACGCCCCGGTTCGGAGCGTCCATCATGTGGAATCCTTTATTGGGCACGCTATTGCAATGATTCATGCCATCGATAAAGCTTGATTCAGCTCCAAAAACTCCAGCAACCATGGAACGCATCCAGGTCGAACTGAAAATTTTTAGAGCGAATATTACAACGCTAACCAAATGGAACCTAACAATGAATAACAATTCGAACTGCGCCAAAGTGGTACTCATTACGGGGGCAGGAATTGGTATCGGTCGTGCCACGGCGGTCGCTTTCGCGGCACAAGGCTACCGCGTAATCGTCACTGACATACTTGAGGTAGAGGGTTGCGAAGTGGTTTCGCAAATCCGGGAGAGTGGCGGAGTCGCGGAGTACCACCCACTTAATGTTCGCGATACCGCCGCGTGCGATCGGCTGGTTTCGGATATCGAGAAAAAGTACGGCGCCATCGACACCATCGTCGCCAACGCAGGCATAGCCCACAAAGTCCCGCTCAACGACCTGACAGACGAAAAATGGGATCTGACTTTCGATATCGATCTCAAAGGTGTTTTCCGAGTCATCCGCGCCGCCGTTCCAGGCATGAAGAGCAATGGAGGGGGTTCCATCATCGCGGTTTCCTCGATCATGGGCGTCGCCTATGGCTGGGATGAGCATGCCCATTATTCCGCAGCTAAATCCGGCGTAGTCGGCCTGGTACGCGGCCTCGCGGTTGAACTGGGCCGGCATCGGATTCGCGTAAACGGTATTGCCCCAGGCTTCATCCGCACCGCCCAAGCCCTCTCCGAAGTGCACTCACTCGGCGCAACCGGCCTCGACAAGGTCGCAAGCTCCATTCCGTTGGGCCGCGTAGGTGAGCCGGAAGAAATGGCTGATGTGATCACGTTCATGGCCTCTCACAGTGCTCGGTATCTCACTGGTCAAACAATCACCGTCGACGGCGGATTGGTTGTTCAAAGCCACTAAAGTCATTGAATGCAGGTTGTGTTGGAGTTTCTTTCATGAGCAGATTGACCGGTAAGAAAGCATTGGTGACAGGTGGTGCACGTGGCATTGGCCAAGCCATCGCACTTGAGTTTGCGAAAGAAGGCGCTGACGTCGCTATCCTGGATCTTCGAGCGGCCGACGCTGAAGCCACTGCGGCGCAGGTTTGCGCCCTGGGCGTGAGAGGCTATGCCGTCACTGCGGACGTTGGCGAAGAGCAGCAGGTTCAAGCAGCAGTCGAGAAGGTCATCGCCGAATTTGGCCAGATCGACATTCTCGTCAACAACGCTGGCATCGAGTCAGCCTCATTCATCGTCGACATGCCTACCGCCATGTGGGACAAGATGATGCTGATCAACCTTCGCAGCGTCTTCCTGTGCTCCCGTGCAGTGCTGCCTGCGATGATCGAACGCAAGAGTGGCCGCATCATCAATGTTGCCTCGCAACTGGCCCACAAAGGGGCAAAAGAGCTTGCACACTACGCCGCCGCCAAAGCGGGCGTAATCGGATTTACACGCTCGCTGGCGTACGAGGTCGGTGACAAGGGCATCACGGTCAATGCTATTTGCCCGGGCCCGACCAATACCGAACTATTCCGTAGTCTCCCGGCAACTTTCCGGGAGGCAAAAATCGCCGAACTACCGATTGGGCGCGTGGCGGAAGTTTCCGAAATTGCCCCCTGCGCGGTTTTGTTAGCGTCCGATGAAGGTTCTTACTTCCTGGGTGCGACCATGAATCCTAATGGTGGAGACTATATGATTTAATCGATGATACCTCATCGATTATTGATCCATCTCGCAACACAGCCTAACAACAATAATGCTAGTCACTAGCGTGTGGCCGTTAGAGCCCGCCTGCTTTAATGACTTTTTCTTTCTGCCCTAATTTAAACGCGCAGAGGTTAAACAAAATGGCTAACCAAGCAAAACCCTTGGCATCAAGTACATTTAAACTTGAGCCCATTCTTCCCAGTGACGTAAAGCGTGCCACCACTGTCGCGTTCTTCGCATGGGTATTCGCTGTTTATGACTTCATTCTATTCGGTACGCTACTGCCCGAGATCGGAGCTCATTATAACTGGGACATTACTCAACAAGCAGAAATCGCAACGTTGATCGCTGCAGGAACTGCCGTAGTTGCATTCGCCATCGGGCCGATCCTTGACCGTGGAGGAAGGAAAAGCGGTTTGCTGTTTACGGTGGCGGGCGCGGCAGTTTGCTCAGCTTTAACTGCTTTAGGTGGTTCGCTCGGCAAATGGCCCTTGGTGTTGATACGCTCCTTGTCAGGCCTTGGGTATGCAGAAGAAACAGTCAACGCGACCTACCTCAATGAGCTTTACTCAGCGGCCAATGATCCTCGGCTAAATAAGCGTAAAGGGTTTATCTACAGCTTGGTACAAGGCGGCTGGCCAATCGGCGCCTTGATGGCAGCGGGCTTGACTGCGCTGCTGCTACCGATTATCGGCTGGCAGGGCTGCTTTATCTTCGCTGCGTTTCCAGCAATCCTGATTTTCTTCATGACCCGCAGGCTGAAGGAGAGCCCTCAGTTTCTGCTGCACAAACACGTTAAAAACCTCCGCGAATCAGGTCAGGATAGCGAAGCACGTAAAATCGCAAAGCAACATGGCCTGGACTACGACCAGCACGCTCGTGCCGGCATTCGCGAGGCTTTCCGTGGTGCATCGTTGAGACCCACCCTGGTGCTCGGCGGCGGTTTTCTACTGAACTGGGCAGCCATTCAGGTATTCGGCGTGCTCGGTACTACAGTCCTCACCGAGGTTCATAAAGTATCGTTCGAGAACTCGTTGATTATTCTCGTTCTATCGAACGTGGTTGGCTATATCGGGTATCTGACCCATGGTTTCATCGGAGACAAGATCGGCCGTCGTAACACGCTTGCGTTGGGTTGGATGTTAGGTGGTATGGCCTTCACCGCAATGCTTTACGGCCCTAGCGACTTGCCAGTGGTGGTAGGACTGTACAGTTTGGGTCTGTTCTTCTTGAACGGGCCGTATGCAGCTGCACTCTTCTTCATTGGTGAGAGCTATCCCACCGCGATTCGTGGTACCGGGAGCGCTATTGTCCATGCAATGGGGCCGATCGGCGCCATTCTAGCCGGCTTGGGCTTTTCCGCTGTGCTGAGCGACGGAGGCGATTGGCAACATGCAGCACTCCTGTTCGGTGCTCTCCCCTGCTTCATCTCCGGGGTTCTCATCTTCGCTGCGCGTCATGTAAACCCGAACGAAGAATCTTTCATCGAACCCGTTTCCGATGTGCAGCTAGCGCCAGCAAGCTGACAAAGCCCGCCTGGAATTGCTGAAGGCTCCAGCGCTTTTTCTATGCAAATGAAACGACTTATTCATCTTGTGGAGAATGCTGGGGCCTCAAAAAATCTTTGGTAAAACGAAATTTGCTTTTACCCATCAGGACTTAAACGCAGAACAACACTTAACCGGAAAGGCTGAGGTTAATGATCTCACCTCCGATAATTTTGTGCGTTTCAGTTTCTTCGTGACGCGACCGAAGCCCGACGCGAATCAGGGTGCTGTCGCTGGACTCAACCATAAAAATTTCGACCAACTCAAAGGAGTACGTATGGCCAAGATGAGAGCAATTGATGCAGCTGTTCTGGTAATGCGCCGTGAAGGCGTAGATACCGCGTTTGGCATCCCTGGGGCTGCCATTAACCCCCTGTACTCGGCCCTGAAAAAAATCGGCGGCATTGATCACGTCCTCGCTCGTCACGTCGAAGGCGCCTCGCACATGGCCGAGGGCTATACCCGTACCAAGGCTGGCAACATCGGTGTATGCATCGGCACCTCCGGCCCTGCCGGCACCGACATGGTCACTGGCCTCTACAGTGCCTCGGCTGACTCGATCCCGATCCTCTGCATCACCGGCCAAGCGCCGCGTGCGCGCATGCACAAGGAAGACTTCCAGGCGGTCGACATCACCAGCATCGTCAAGCCAGTGACCAAGTGGGCGACCACCGTCATGGAGCCGGGCCAAGTACCGTACGCGTTTCAGAAAGCCTTCTACGAAATGCGTTCCGGCCGTCCAGGCCCGGTGCTGATCGACCTGCCGTTCGACGTGCAGATGGCTGAAATCGAATTCGATATCGAGGCCTACCAACCGCTGCCCGTGCACAAGCCGGCAGCCAACCGCATCCAGATCGAGAAGGCCTTGGCCATGCTCGACACAGCTGAGCGTCCGCTGCTGGTCGCTGGTGGCGGCATCATCAATGCTGATGCCTGCGACAAACTGGTCGAATTCGCCGAACTGACGGGTATTCCGGTGATCCCTACCTTGATGGGCTGGGGCATTATCCCTGACGATCATCCGCAAATGGTCGGCATGGTCGGCCTGCAGACGTCGCACCGTTATGGCAACGCCACTCTACTGAAATCCGATGTGGTGCTGGGCATCGGCAACCGCTGGGCCAACCGTCACACCGGCTCCGTTGATGTCTATACCGAAGGCCGGCGCTTTATCCATGTCGACATCGAAGGCACCCAGATCGGCCGCGTCTTCACCCCAGACCTGGGCATTGTTTCCGACGCCGGTTGCGCCTTGGACGTTTTCCTTGAAGTGGCTCGCGAGTGGCAAGCCGCCGGCAAACTGAAAAACCGTAGCGCCTGGCTAAAAGACTGCCAAGAGCGCAAAGCAAGCCTGCAGCGCAAGACCCATTTCGACAACGTTCCGGTCAAGCCGCAGCGCGTGTACGAAGAAATGAACCGGGTGTTCGGCAAAGACACTTGCTACGTCAGCACAATCGGACTGTCGCAAATCGCAGGTGCCCAGTTTCTGCACGTCTACAAGCCTCGCCATTGGATCAACTGTGGCCAGGCCGGCCCGCTGGGCTGGACAATTCCAGCAGCATTGGGCGTGGTCAAAGCCGACCCGTCGCGCCAAGTCGTGGCCCTGTCGGGTGACTACGACTTCCAGTTCATGATCGAGGAGCTGGCGGTGGGCGCGCAGTTCAACCTGCCATACGTCCACGTGCTGGTGAATAACTCCTACCTGGGCTTGATCCGCCAGGCGCAGCGCGGTTTCGAAATGGACTACTGCGTGCAACTGGCGTTCGAGAATATGAACGCCCCAGAGATCAATGGCTATGGCGTTGATCACGTAGCAGTGGTGGAAGGTCTTGGCTGCAAAGCCATCCGCGTCTTTGAACCCTTCGAGATAGCGCCCGCTTTGCGCGAGGCTCAGAAAATGGCAGCTGAGCTGAGAGTCCCGGTGGTCGTTGAGGTAATTCTTGAGCGTGTTACCAACATTTCGATGGGAACCGAAATTAACGCAGTGAATGAGTTTGAAGAATTGGCGCTTGTTGGCAGCGACGCCCCTACTTCAATCCGTCCGCTGAACTGACGCTGATTCATTCAGAAAAGGAGATGCCTATGCCACGCCTGGCAGCTAACTTGTCCATGCTGTTCACCGAACGTGACTTCCTCGCCCGTTTCAAGGCTGCAGCCGACGCCGGTTTCAGCGGCGTTGAATACCTCTTTCCGTACGACTTCAGCGCGGCTGAAATCAAGCAACAGCTCGACAACAACAGCCTGACTCAGGTGCTGTTCAACCTGCCGGCCGGTGATTGGGCCAAGGGCGAACGCGGTATCGCCTGCCACCCTGACCGTGTCGAGGAATTTCGTTCCGGCGTCGACAAAGCCATCGAATACGCCAAGGTGCTGGGTAACACCCAGATCAACTGCCTCGCCGGCATCCGCCAACAGGATCAGGACTGCACCACGGTGCGCAAGATCTTCGTCGACAACCTCAAGTATGCCGTCGACAAGCTGCAGGCCGCCGGGGTTCGTTTGATTATGGAAATGATCAACACCCGCGACATCCCGGGCTTCTACCTCAACACCACCAAGCAGGCCCTGGGGATCCAGGCAGAGGTCGGTAGCGACAACTTGTTCCTACAGTACGACATCTACCACATGCAGATCATGGAGGGTGACCTGGCCCGCACCATGGAATGCAACCTGGCCAAGATCAATCACGTCCAACTGGCTGACAACCCCGGCCGCAACGAACCGGGTACCGGTGAGATCAACTACCGCTTTCTTCTCGAGCATCTGGATCGAATCGGTTACCAAGGCTGGATCGGCTGCGAATACAAGCCACTCACCACCACCGAAGCCGGCCTGGGCTGGCTGAAGACCCACAACGCATTCTAAATGGCCGGCGCCAGGGCATGATGCTGCGGCGCCGAAGCTGAACATCGAAAAGAGGAAAACTCTAATGGCTAAAATCGGTTTCATCGGCACTGGCATCATGGGTCACCCAATGGCCCAGAACCTGCAGAAAGCAGGACACAGTCTGTTCCTGTCCACCCACTTCGACCCAGCGCCCACTGACCTAATCAACGCTGGCGCCATAGTCCTGGCCACTCCGAAGGAAGTGGCCCAGGAAGCCGAATTCATCATCGTCATGGTGCCGGACACCCCGCAGGTCGACAGCGTCCTGTTTGGTGACAACGGCGTGGCCCACGGCGTCGGCCCAAACAAGGTGGTAATCGACATGAGCTCAATCTCGCCGACCGCCACCAAAACTTTTGCCGAGAAAATCAAGGTTACCGGCGCCGCCTACCTGGATGCCCCGGTGTCCGGTGGTGAAGTCGGTGCCAAGGCTGCGACGCTGAGCATCATGGTCGGTGGCTGCCCGAAAGCCTTCGAGCGCACCCTGCCACTGTTCCAGGCCATGGGCAAAAACATTACACACGTTGGTGACAACGGCGACGGCCAGACGGCCAAAGTGTCCAACCAGATTATCGTTGCTCTGAACATCCAGGCTGTCGGCGAAGCCCTGCTGTTCGCCGCTAAAAACGGCGCTGATCCGGCCAAGGTGCGTGAAGCGCTTATGGGTGGCTTCGCCTCTTCGAAGATCCTTGAAGTGCACGGCGAGCGCATGATCAAGGGCACCTTCGATCCCGGGTTTCGCATCAACCTGCATCAGAAAGACCTGAACCTGGCCCTGCAGGGCGCCAAGGAGCTGGGCATCAACCTGCCCAACACCGCAAACGCCCAGCAAGTGTTCAGCACCTGCGTCGCCTTGGGTGGTGGCAACTGGGATCATTCAGCGCTGATCAAAGGCCTGGAACACATGGCTAACTTCTCGATACGGGACGAAAAGTAAAACCCTTGTTACCAATCGTCCAGGATTACGTATGAAACGACAATAGCCTTTGGTAACACCGCCCCTTGGCTTGCACAGAGCCAGGCCTAGGGGTGTTTTCCATACTACCGAGCTATCGAATGGCTGCTGTAAATATAACCCGATTCCATGTTGGTCTCTGCGGAGTGATATATGGCAGGTTCTGGATCAATCGAGCATGGAAAATTCAGGCCGCCGACCAGGTAGTTGAGCGCGCCAGGCGCCTATGCCTGAAGGAGATAAAAGATATTTACGATACTCGCGCTCATCCAACTTTCAAAAAGTGAGATTTCACAAGAGACATAAGCATGACGTGAAATAGCGATGCCGGTGAAGTTCTAAAATCCAGCCAGAAATGCCTTCGCAGGAGATAATCATGGAACATGCATATCCACAAGATGGTGGCCCGGTCGTATCCGTTGACCAGGTTGATGACACAATTAGCAATCCGATTCTCGAAAACCCACAGTTTCGTGCTTTGGTAAAACAGCGACGAATATTTTCGTGGAGCATGACGGCTCTTATGCTGGCGGTGTATTTCGGTTTTATTCTTTCACTGGCCTTTATGCCTGCCCGCTTAGGCACACCCATCACCGTAGGCCAGCCTATGACGTGGGGCGTGCCTATTGGCTTCGGCATGCTCGCTTTCACGATTCTTATCGTGGCTGTCTATGTATGGCGCACGAACACCTGCTACGACCCTAAAATAAAAACAATCATCAGGAGCTTCAACAAATGAAGCATCTAATTATTGCAATCTCGGCCATCCTTGGTTCGGTCGCGGTATACGCAGCCGACGTCCCTGCCGCAGTACACAAGCACAACCCCATTGCCATCGGCATGTTTTTAGCATTCGTTATTTTCACTTTGTTTGTCACGCGATGGGCGGCACGTAAAAACAATAGCGTTGCGGATCACTATGCTGCAGGAGGAAAAATCACCGGTTTCCAGAATGGTTGGGCCATCGCCGGCGACTATATGTCAGCGGCGTCTTTACTGGGCATTTCCGCATTGGTTTTTACCAGTGGTTTTGATGGACTGATCTACTCCATCGGCTTCCTTGCAAGCTGGCCGATTATTTTGTTTCTGATTGCGGAGCCATTGCGAAACCTGGGGCGCTACACCCTGGCGGACGTACTATCATATCGGTTAAAACAACGACCTATACGAGCATTTTCGGCCTCCAGTTCTATTGTGATCGTGTTGCTTTATCTGGTTTCCCAACTGGTAGGCGCTGGAAAACTGGTTGAATTGCTATTCGGCTTCGATTACACCGCGGCGGTGCTTCTCGTGGGTACGCTGATGGTTATCTATGTATTCTTTGGTGGGATGCTAGCGACCACCTGGATTCAGATTATCAAGGCGGTGTTACTGCTCACCGGCTGCGTCTTCATGGCCTTTATGGTGTTGTCCCAGTTCGGATTCAGCTTGAATCAACTGTTCACTCAAGCTACCGAAGTGCATCCATCCCATATCGCAATCATGAGCCCAGGGGGCTTGATTACAGATCCGGTGTCTGCCATTTCATTAGGATTGGCACTGGTCTTCGGCACGGCAGGTCTCCCACATATTCTCATGCGGTTCTTCACCGTCGGTAACGTTAAAGCGGCGCGCCAAAGTATTCTGTATGCCACTGGTCTGGTCGGCATAGGCTATGCGCTGATCGTTATCATCGGCTTCGGTACCATTGCCCTGGTTGCCAGCAACCCTGCCTATCACGATGCATCAGGTGGGATTTTGGGCGGCGTTAACATGGTTGCAATTCACCTCGCGCAGAACGTTGGCGGTAACGTCTTCCTAGGTTTTATGTGCGCGGTTTCGTTCTCGACGATACTGGCGGTAGTGGCTGGGCTAACCCTGGCAGGTTCTTCTGCGGTTTCTCATGACCTCTATGCTCATGCGTTATGCCGCGGCACAGCCAGCGATCGTGATGAAATGCGCGTATCGCGTGTAACAACCATTGTTATGGGGGTGCTATCGATTCTTTTAGCGATTGCATTTGAGAAGCAAAATATTGCGTTTATTGTAAGCCTCACCTTCTCCATCGCGGCAAGTTCCAATTTTCCAGTCCTGTTGTTGTCGATCTACTGGAAAGGTTTGACGACGCGCGGTGCCGTGATTGGGGGATCGCTGGGCCTTGTATCTGCAATCACCCTATGCGTACTCAGTCCAACGGTATGGGTCAAGATACTCCATCATCAACAAGCTTGGTTCCCATACGAATATCCAGCGCTGTTTTCTATGGTCGTCGCATTTGTCGGTATCTTTGTGTTCTCCATTACCGATCGTTCCGCCAGTGCCGTGAGTGAACGCAGCCTTTTCGATAATCAATTAGTCGATTCTGAGTTGGGTGCACCAGCAACCTGGAAGGCGCAATTGAAAGGCGAGTAACAAGTTGTTTTGATGGTTTTCCTGTGCGTCACAGGTTGTTGTCATACGTACGTCTATGGAAGGCCTGCAGTACCCACCGATTTTTTGATACTCCAACCATTGGGTGTTAAAAAATCGGTGACCTGCCAAAATTCAGACGTTGGCTCTCATTAATTCATTGTTCCTCCTTGAACAATACCTTTTCTGCGCGCATTTCGCGCATCACAGAGGCGCGAACTGCTGCATGACCGTAACCGCGAGCCCATGCTGAGCTACGTTCAGGATCAGCAATTGCTCATCACCAACGTTCAGACCCCAGCTTTTCAAATGTCGAGCTATCGAAGTTCGCTCATGCTGGCTCCCACCCTCCATGAGGTTGATACCTCAGCAGGGCCTCTAGTTCGCCATCAGACGCCAGTCAGCGCAAGTCACTTCGCAGTGAGTCTGCCTGACCCGGGTATGCGGGGTAATTAAAGTTGAGGTCTAAGATCCCCGAAACGACCGCATGTTGGTCAATGCCCAGTCTGGGAGGAAGTGAGGTCTCGCGAACAAAAGTACCTCTCCCTGCCTCCCCGTTGACCAACTCGAATGGGCATGGCCGAGCAATTGCTGATGAGCGCGGCGGCGGGATGGCCCGCGAAGGCGTTGTGCCCTTTGCCACCACCTATGCAGTGTTCGCGTCGCGTCGCGCCTATGACTTCATCTGCATGGCGATTGCCGAGGAAAACCTCTACGTCAAGATCGTCTGCGGCCTGCCCGGCCTCACCACAGGCTACGAGCCAAGCCACCAGGCCACCGATGACTTGGCGATCTTCCGCGCCATGCCCAACCTGATGATTGTCGATCCCTGCGATGCGCTGGAAATCGAACAGGCCGTACCTGCCATTGCCGCGCATCAAGGCCCGGTGTACATGCGTTTGCTACGGGGCAATGTGCCGTTGGTGCTGGATGAATACGGCTACAAGTTCGAGATCGGTAAAGCCAAGACTTTGCGTACTGGCAACGATGTTTTGATCATTTCCACGGGTTTGATGACCATGCGCTCATTGGAAGCAGCAAAGCAGCTTCAGGCGGACGGGATCGATGTGTAAGCGTCCGGTTAAGTCACCTTGACGGTAGAGCTGGGAAGTAGCTCCGAGAGCGGTAAGCGTCCGCCCAACTCACCTTGCCTTACTCAGGCCGGCATCCACTGTTGTCGCAGCAGTTACACAA
>Ga0213829_1002331_pt1 | contig 12488 bp, 9 predicted proteins | sample MC6MC0896MG_FD_180665 | JGI IMG/M metagenome (GOLD analysis project Ga0213829, IMG submission 180665) | Enriched soil aggregate microbial communities from Iowa State University, Ames, United States - MC6-MC0896-MG | ecosystem: Environmental > Terrestrial > Soil > Unclassified | place: USA: Iowa...
CGGGGGCCGGCGTCGTCGGTGTTTCAGACATCAGTACCTCACCCGGGGGTCGATGATGGCGGCCACGATGTCCACCACGAAGTTGGTCACGGCCACGATGACGGCGAGCAGCATGACGATGCCCTGCACGGCCACGAAGTCACGGGCCGTGAGGTACTGGGCCAGCTGGTAACCCAGACCCTTCCATTCGAAGGTGGTCTCCGTCAGGACGGCGCCGCCCAGCATCATGGCGATCTGGAGGCCCATGACGGTGATGATCGGGATCAGCGCGGGCTTGTAGGCGTGCTTGGTGACCAGGCGGTACTCGCTCACACCGCGTGAACGCCCGGCCTCCACGTAGTCCTTGCCGAGGGTCCCGATCAGGTTGGTGCGCACCAGGCGCAGGAAGATGCCCGCCGTCAGCAGGCCGAGCGCGATGGCCGGCAGGATCGCGTGTTTGAGCACGTCACCGAAGGCGTCGAGGTTTCCGCTGCGCAAGGCGTCCAGCCAGTAGATGCCCGTGGGCGCGGCAAGCTGACTCATGGCCAGTTCCGTGGTGGTGGAGGCACGGCCGGAGACCGGCAGCCAGCCCAGCGCCACGGAGAAGGTGAGCTTGAGCAGCAGACCCGCGAAGAACACGGGGGTGGCGTAGCCCAGGATGGCGAAGAAGCGCAGGACCGCGTCCGGCACCTTGTCCCGCTTGTGAGCGGCGATCATGCCCAGCGGAATGCCGATCAGGAGGGCCACCACGAGGGCGTTGAGGGTCAGTTCGAGGGTGGCGGTGCCGAAGGTGGCGAGCATCTCGGCCACGGGACGGCGGTCCGAGATGGTGGTGCCGAAGTTGCCGGTGGCGATCTGGCCCAGGTACTCGAAGTACTGGACGAGGATGGGCCGGTCGTAGCCGGCCTCGTGGATCCTGGCGTCCAGCTGGTCCTGCGGCAGGCGTCCGCCGAGCGCCGCGGTGATGGGGTCGCCGGTGACCCTCATGAGGAAGAAGACCAGGGTGACCAGGATGAAGATCGTGGGGAAGATGAGCAGGAAGCGGACCAGGATGTACCGGCCCACTCCGCCGCTGCTCCGGGGGGAGACAGCGGGGCTGAGCGCCTCGGGCGACTCAGCTTCGATGATGGAAGACATGGGGAACCTTGCGTCGAGATGTGCGTGACCGTGCCGGGGACAGAGGCCCCGGCCACCGGGCGGCGGTCAGAGGCTGACAGCCGAAACGGCAGGGGGCCGGGAATGAAGCTTCCCGGCCCCCTGCCGTGGTGTTACTTGGAAACGCTGCCGAGCCGGAACTTGAAGGAGGCGTCCAGCGTGCTGTCCACACCCTTGACGTTCACTCCGGAAACGGCCACCTGAGCGCCCTGGAGGAGCGGCAGGGTGGAGATGTCCTGCGCCAGCAGCTTCTGGACGTCCTGGACGTCCTTCTCACGCTGGGTCTTGTCCTTCTCCGTGACCTGCTTCGAGATCAGCTTGTCCACCTCGGGGTTCGAGTAGTGGTTGTTCATGAAGCCGCCCTTGGGGAAGAACGGGGTCAGGTAGTTGTCCGGGTCGGAGAAGTCCGGGAACCAGCCGAGCTGGTAGACCGGGTACGCGTCGGCCTTGGAGGCCTTGTTGTAGGTGACCCACTCAGCGGACTGCAGGTCCACCTTGAACAGGCCCGACTTCTCCAGCTGGTCCTTGACCATGGCGTACTCGTCGCCGGAGGACTTGCCGTAGTGGTCCGGGTTGTATTCGAGCTTGAGGTCGACCGGGGTGGCCACGCCCGCGTCGGCCAGTGCCTTCTTGGCCTTCTCCGCGTCCGGCTTGCCGTCCGTGCCGTACAGGTCCTTGAAGGAGGTGTTGGCGCCGAGGAAACCGCTGGGGACGTTCGAGAAGAGCGGGAGGTAGGTGCCCTTGTAGACCTGGTCCGCGATCGCCTGGCGGTCCACCAGGTTGGCGACGGCCTGGCGCACGGCCTGGGCCTTCTTCGGGTCGGCGCCCTGAGCCTTGGCTCCGAACGGCATGGTGTCGAAGTTGAAGACCACGTAGCGCATCTCGCCGCCCGGGCCCACGTGGACCTTGAGCTTGGAGTCCTTCTTGAGGTCATCGATGTCCGTGGCGCTGAGGCTGCGGTTGGCCACGTCGATGGCGCCCTGCTGGATTTCGAGCTTCATGTTGCTCTGGTCCGTGTAGTACTTGACCGTGGCGCCGCTGTTGGCGGGGGCGCCGAGCAGGCCCTTGTAGTCGGCGTAGGGCTTGAAGCTGACCAGGGTGTTCTTGTTGTACGAATCGATCACGTACTGGCCGGCGAAGGGCTTGCCCTTGACGATGTCCTCATCGGAGAGGAGCTTGTCCGCAGGGAAGACCTCGTCGTCGACGATCGGGCCGGCCGGGCTGGACAGGATCTGCGCGAAGGTCTGGTCGTTGGCCTGCTTAAGGGTGAACACCACGGTGGTGGCGTCCGGCGCCGCGATCGACGCGATGTTGCCGAGCAGGCTGGCCGGGCCGTTGGGGTCATTGATCTTGATCTGGCGGTCGAAGCTGAACTTCACGTCCTTGGAGTCCAAGGTGTGTCCGTTCGCCCACTTGAGGCCGGACTTGAGCTTCACGGTGAACTGGGTGGGGCTGGTGAACTCGGCCGACTCGGCGATGTCAGGCTGGGGCTCGGCGCTGCCGGGCTTGGAGTTCATCAGGAACGGGAACACCTGGTTCATCAGCATGAAGGAGCCGTTGTCGTAGGAGCCGGCCGGATCCAGTGCGGTGACTTTGTCGGTGGTGCCGTAGGCGATGGTGCTCCCACCACTGCCCCCGGTGGAGGTCGCCCCGCCGGACGGGCCGGTGCAGGCCGTCAGCGCCAGGGCGGAAACCCCTGCCAGTGCGATAACACTGCGCAGAGCGATCTTGTTCGTTGCCATCGGAGAACTTCCTTGTCAGTCTTCCAGCGCGTGGGAACACGCGCCCGCCGGCCCGGGCCACATCTGAAAGAAGTGTTGCCAGTTCAGGCCAGACGCAACACTAGCGAATGTGATGCGCAGCACACAACACCTGTTTACCAAAGTGTGATGCGAGTGAGACCTGGCCCGACGACGGCGGAACGGGCCTTCCGCTGCATGCCGGAGGGCCCGAGCGGGGAGCCGAACCGGATCGACCGCTCTGTTCATTGCTGACCGATTGGTCGCACATCCATGGACCGGTCACGGGCCCCCGCCGAAAATCAACAGTGAGTGCGCATCCGGCACAGGCTGCGCGCTCCAGCCCACCGCCGTCGTCGTCTCCGGGAGTTCCCATGACCAGCATCACCGTCTCCTCACGCGCTCTCAGAACCGCCACGCTGGGCCCGGACGGGACCCTCCCCCTTCTGGGGCCGCTGCCCGAGACACCGTATGACCCCGCGGCGGGTGCGGCGGCGGGCCTGGGCGACATCTCCTACGGATACCCTCCGAGCCTCCACCCCTACACCGCGCAGGACGGTTACGGCCGGTCGCTCGAGGAGCGGGAGGTCACGACGGTCGTGCTGGAGAACGAGCTGCTCCGCGCGGTGTTCCTCCCGGACTGGGGCGGGCGGCTCTGGGAACTGTTCGACAAGAGGAGCGGCAAGCAGCTGCTCCATACTCCCGGCACCCTGCAACTGGCCAACTTCGCACTGCGGAACGCGTGGTTCGCAGGCGGGATCGAGTGGAACATCGGAACGCGCGGGCATTCCCCCACCACGTGCGCTCCGCTCCATCACGGGATCGTGCGCGGGCCGGACGGCCAGGACGTGCTGCGGTTCTGGGAGTACGAGCGGCTGCGGGGCGTGGTGTTCCAGGTGGACGCCTGGCTGCCGGAAGACTCCCCCGTGCTGTTCGTCTCCGTCCGGGTCGGCAACACCCAGGACCACGACGTGCCCCTGTACTGGTGGTCCAACGCCGCCGTGCCCCAGACCGAGGGCAGCAGGGTCATCGCTCCGGCCGCCACGGCGTATTCGAGCGACTATTCGAGCATCACCGTGGTGGACCCCAGCCACTACGAGGGCCGCGACTGCACCTGGCCGGCCAGGAATCCGCATGCGAACGACTTCTTCTTCGACGTCCCCGCATCGACCAGGAAGTGGGTGCTCAACGCGGACGACGACGGCGACGGGCTTGTCATGCTCTCCACTGACCGGTTGCGGGGTCGCAAGCTCTTCGTCTGGGGCACGGGCGAAGGCGGCCGCCACTGGCAGCGCTGGCTGACCCCGGACGGCGGCGAGTATGCGGAGATCCAGGCCGGCCTGGCGCAGACCCAGTTCCAGCACCTTCCCCTGCCTGCCGGCGCCTCCTGGAGCTGGACGGAGGCCTACGGCAACGCGGCCGTCTCGCCCGAGCTGGCGCACGTGGAAGACTGGGCCGCTGCCCAGGCGCACTGCGGTGAGCGGGTGGATGCGCTGCTGGGCCGGGACGCCCTGGAGGAGGCACACCAGGCCGCGGAGGCCCGGATGGACCTGCCGGTGGACGAGATCCTCGGGCGGGGCAATGGCTGGGGCGCACTGGAAGCCGTGGCGCGCGACCGGGCCGGGCTGGGTGCCTTCCCGGCAGGCACGCCCTTCCCCGAGTCCTCGCTCGGTCCCGAGCAGGAGCCGTGGCTCGCTCTGCTGCGTGATGGCACCTTCGAGGGCGCCCGGACGCAGCCCGCCGGGCCCCTGTGGGACGAGCGGCTGGCCCTCGTGGCAGGAAATAGCTCAGCTGTGCTGCACAGGGCATTCCTGGCTCACGGCGAGGGCAGGCACGCGGATGCCCGGGCGCTGTATCTGGAGGCGCTGGGAGGCGAGGGGCTGAGCACCGGCGAGACCGCCCTGGCGCAGCGCGGCCTGGGTCTGCTGGCCTGGGGCGGGCAGACCGCCGTCGGGGGCGCCGGTGCGGAGGCCGCCCGTGAGGCCGTGGCCCGGTACCGCACAGCGTGCGCCCTGGCTCCGGACGACCGCCGACTGCTCGCCGAGGCCCTTGAGGCGATTCTGGCGGCCGGGCAGCCGGAGGAGGGGCTCGCACTGCTGTCCGGAGTGTCGTTCGGGAACGCCACGGAGTTCTTCCACGGTCGGTTGCTCCTGCTCAAAGCCCGGGCGCTCCATGCCCTGGGACGGACGGATGAGGTGGCCGAGCTGCTGAAGGCGGGCATCGAGGTGCCGGACCTGCGGGAGGGGGCGAACGTGCTCCGCGAACTCTGGGAGGCGGCCGTCCCCGGAGAGCCCCTGCCCGTGCGGTACGACTTCACGATGAGCTGACCTCCTCCGCTCTCTCATCGACTGCTCCGTAGGGTGCCACTCTCCCCGGGAAAAGAGAGGATTCTGGCGTCGTACGGGGCAGTCGATGGGCGGTGAGACGGGGAAACGCAAAAGGCCCCCGGAACATGTTCCGGGGGCCTTTCTCGGTAGCGGCGCCGGGACTCGATCCCGGGACCTCACGATTATGAGTCGTGCGCTCTAACCAGCTGAGCTACGCCGCCACGGATGAGTAAAGCCCATGTCAAGCCGGTCAATCACCGCCTTGACACAGGCCACTCATCCAGAGCCCCCTGCCGGAATCGATCCGGCGACCTCGTTCTTACCAAGAACGCGCTCTACCACTGAGCTAAGGGGGCAACGAAGAAATACTTTACCGGATCCGGGGCCGCGCGCCAAATCGAGGGCGCACCCGCACCCCGTCTTTGACATAGATCACATCGACCCAGCTCATCGCCCTTTGCGGCTCCGTTTCGGCTCAGGCGGGGAGTCTCAGGATCTGCCCCGGGAACAGCGACCGCGGGTTGGGAACCAGCCAGGCATTGAACGCCGCGAGCTCCCCCGCATCCACGCCCCAGCGGGCCGCGATCGAGTCGAGGGTCTCCCCCTCCTCCACGGTCACCTCACGAGGTCTCTCCGGCACGACGACGGCGCCCAGCACCGCGGTCTCCTCCGGCACCTCGTCGGCGGGGCCGGCGTCGTCCGCCCCGGCGACGTGCTCGCCGTCGTGCGGACCGGCATACGAGCCGTCGCCCTCCGGCGCCGGCACCGCGTCCACCGGGGCGTCCTCACGGTGCGCCGGAGAATGCCCTGAATGCGCCGAAGAGGCGCCCACCCCAGGGGTGAACGCCTCTTCAGAGAAGTCTTTTACCACTTGTTCCGTCCGCCGAAATCGCCCTTGCCGTGGCGCGGTTTGCGCTGACCGAAGCTGCTGTTGCCACGGTCGCCGCCGAAGCCGCTGTTGCCGCCGGAGCGCTCACCGTAGCCGCCAGTGCGCGGCCGTTCCCCGTATCCACCGCGGGAACCACTGTCCCGATCATAGCTGCGCTCGTTGCGCTCGGAGTAGGAACGTCCACCGCGGTCGGCGCTGGTGCGCTCCCCACGATCTGCGCCACGGTCACGGTTGAAGCCACCGCGATCGCCACGGTCGGCCCCACGGTCACGGTTGAAGCCGCCTTCATCGGACTTGCGGAATTCGCGCTTGAACCCGCCGTTGCCCTTGAAGTTGCCGCCGCGTCCGCCGCCGAAGCCACGGTCGCCACCGCGATCGCCGCCACGGTCATTACGCTCGCGGTTGGGACGACGGCCGTTGTCCAGCTCGAGCTGGATCAGCTCGCCGCCGATCCGGGTGCGGGACAGAGCCGCCCACTGATCCTTGGTCAGCTCGGCCGGCAGCTCCACGAGGGTGTGGTCGCTGCGGATGTCGATGCCGCCGATCTGGGAGGAGCTCAGGCCGCCTTCGTTGGCGATGGCGCCCACGATCGAGCCGGGGAGCACGCGCTGGCGACGGCCCACCGCGATGCGGTAGGTGGCGTTGCCCTCGGTGACGGAGCGAGACGGGCCACGGGAGTTGAAGCCGTCCTTGTTCCGGTCACGCTTCTGGAACTCGGGGGTCGCGGGAAGCTCTTCCACCAGGAGCGGCTTGCCGCCCTGGGCCATGACGGCCAGGGCTGCGGCGATCTCCGCGGCGGGGATCTTGTGCTCCTCTTCGTACGAGGCGATGAGGTCGCGGAACGCGGTCAGGTCCTCGGACTCGAGAGTCTCGGTGATCTGGTCCGCGAACTTGCTCATGCGCAGGCTGTTCACCGTCTCGGCGGTGGGCAGGTGCATGTGCTCCACGGGCTGCTTGGTGGCACGCTCGATGGCGCGCAGCAGGTACTTCTCGCGCGGGGTCATGAACAGGATCGCGTCACCCTTGCGACCGGCACGGCCCGTGCGGCCGATGCGGTGCACGTAGCTCTCGGTGTCGTGCGGGATGTCGAAGTTGACGACGTGGCTGATGCGCTCGACGTCGAGGCCTCGGGCGGCGACGTCGGTGGCGACCAGGATGTCGATCCGGCCGTCACGCAGCGCCTCCACGGTCCGCTCACGCTGGGCCTGGGCGATGTCGCCGTTGATGGCGGCAGCCTGGAATCCGCGGGCCTTGAGCTTGTCAGCCAGGTCCTCGGTGGCCATCTTGGTGCGCACGAACACGATCACGCCGTCGAAGTCCTCGACCTCGAGGATGCGGGTCATGGCGTCGAGCTTGTGCGGGCCCATGACCTGCACGTAGCGCTGACGGATGTTCGCCCCGGTGGTGGTCTTGGACTTGACCGAGATCTCTTCCGGGTTGTTCAGGTACTGCTTGGACATGCGGCGGATCTGGCCGGGCATGGTGGCGGAGAACAGGGCGACCTGACGGTCTTCCGGGGTCTCCTGGAAGATCTTCTCCACGTCTTCGGCGAAGCCCATGCGCAGCATCTCGTCAGCCTCGTCCAGCACGAGGTACTGCAGCTCGGAGAGGTCCAGGGAACCCTTCTCGAGGTGGTCGATCACACGACCGGGAGTGCCCACGACCACCTGTGCGCCACGGCGCAGACCGGCCAGCTGAGGGCCGTATGCCGAACCACCGTAGACGGGAAGGACGGTGAAGTCGTCGATGTGCTTGGCGTAGGAGGTGAAGGCCTCGGCCACCTGGAGCGCGAGCTCACGGGTCGGGGCCAGGACCAGGGCCTGGGTCTTGCGGGACGGGCCGTTGGTGTCGTGCAGCTCGGCCATGCGGGACAGGGCCGGGATGGCGAACGCGGCGGTCTTGCCGGTGCCGGTCTGGGCCAGGCCCACGACGTCGCGGCCTTCCAGCAGGAGCGGGATGGTGGCGGCCTGGATGGGAGACGGCTTCTCGTAGCCGACATCCTTCAGGGCGGCCAGCACGCGGCCGTCGATGCCGAGGTCGGTGAACTTGATGGCACCGTCATCGTCGGCGTCCTGGGCGGAGTCGTTGTCGGCCTCAACGGGCGCGGAGTCCGCAGCCGGGGCCGCGGTGTTCTGCTCTTCGGGGGCCTGGACGGTCTCAGTCTCGACGGTCTCGACGGAGGTGTTCTCAGTCAGAGTGTTTTCAGTCAGGTTGTTTTCGGGCACGGGGGAGGAACCTCATTCATTCCAGCCGGCGGGCGCACTCTGAAGTATCGGGCGGCCGCACATTACGGGCATCGGAGCCGGTTGACCCGATGCTCGGAAACCCAGCGCTCTTGCAATCCCATGGCCAGGCATCCCACTGCATCCCTGTCGCTCTCTCAGCGAGTTCTGCGCAGTGCTTTCTTCCGAGCATCTACGTGCTCAGCCGGCCGTTCCATGAAATATGCCCGCACACCCTGCGGACCCCTTGTTCAACCAGTCCTGCCTCAAAAATTGGGCAGGATATATGGAAAACCGGATTGGGGGATGTCTCCATCATACGGGACGAGCACGGCGGGACGCCACACTCCGGCGACCACTGCCGGTGTTAGCTTGACCACAGAGCGGTGGCGGCGCCGTCGTCGTCGGCTTGAGGATGGGCCCACCGCGTTGTGTGCTCAGTTGTTGCGGGTTCCGAGGCGAAACACCCGCAACAACTGAGCACACAACGGGAAGGGCGTGCCTCAGCGGCCCAGACGCTTCTCCAGTTTGGCGAACTTCTCGTGATACTCGTCCTGAAGCACGATGTGACCGTCGGCCTCCGCGTCCCGCAGGGCGTCCACGATCTCCAGGGTCGGCTCGCTGAACCACTGCCCCACCGTCACCCCGTGCTCCGGCACGTACACCCGGTGGACATGGTCGCCCTCACGGATGTCGCCGGTCTTGATGACCCTCAGGTAGCAGCCCACGCGGCCCGCCTGCGTGAAGCGGCGGACCCAGGCCGCTTCCTCCACGCGGCGCTGGAAGGTGGCGCAGGGGACGCGAGGCGACGTCACTTCGAGTTCGACGTCGGTCCCGATCCGCCAGCGTTCACCGATCACGGCCTGTGTGGTGCCGATCCCCGCCAGGCGCAGGTTCTCCCCGAAATACCCGGCGGGAATGTCCCGCCCCAGTTCAGCGGCCCAGTAGTCCGCCTCCTCCTGCGAGTAGGCGTAGACGGCCTGGTCGAAGCCGCCGTGATGCGCGCGATCGGCCTGGACATCCCCGTGGAGTCCCAGCCGGTGCACTGTGACAGGGCCCTCGACGGGGCGCTTGTCGATGGCGGTGACGCCCACCCGGCCCTCCAGGTCAGGACGGAGCTCGTGGACTCGGCAGACGGCCAGTACGGTTCCCGGATGCATGCGACCAGCCTACTAAAGCCGCGTGTTTCCAGAAGCCCCGTCTTCCCGCGGTCCAGGTTCCGGAGCCCGGGCCGTTCGACTCGCCGGGGCGGCGGCCGCCGGGCTACCGTGAGCCCATGGATTCCGCCTACCGTTTCTCCGCCCGTCTCGAGGACATGGACCGCGGGCAGGTGCACCGCTGGCTCAGCGAGCAGTCCTACTGGGCCGAAGGCCGGCCCCGGCAGACGCAGGATTCCGCCATGGACTCCTCCCGGAACTACGGGGTCTTCGAACGGTCCACCGGGCGCCAGGTGGCCTACGCGCGGATCGTCACCGACGCGGTCACCTTCGCCTGGCTCTGCGACGTCTTCGTCGACCCGGCCGCCCGGGGTCATGGCGTGGGCAAGGGGCTCATCGCCGGGGTGATGGCCGATCTGGAACCGCTCGGCCTGCGCCGGGTGCTCCTCGCGACCGCGGATGCCCACGGACTGTACGAGCAGTACGGTTTCGAACCGCTCGCGGACCCCGCCCTCTTCATGGTGAAGCCGCTCCCCGGCTCTCAGGGCCAGAACCTCACGGCTCGAAGCGGTAACCCATCCCCGCCTCGGTGATGAGATGGCGGGGCGTGGCGGGATCCTTCTCCAGTTTCCGGCGCAGCTGGTTCAGATACACCCGGAGATACTGCGTCTCCTTGGCGTAGGCGGGGCCCCACACCTGCAGGAGCAGTTGCTGCTGGCTGACCAGCCGGCCCTGGTTCCTCACGAGGATCTCCAGGATGCTCCACTCCGTGGGGGTCAGCCGGATCTCGGCACCCTCCCGGGTGACCTTCCGCGCGGCCAGATCCACCGTGAAGTCCGCGCCCTGGACCTGCGGCACCTCCTGCGCGACGGCGGACCGCCGGGTCGCCGCCCTCAGCCTCGCCATGAGCTCCTCGATGCCGAAGGGTTTGGTCACATAGTCATCGGCCCCCGCGTCCAGTGCGGCCACCTTGTCCTGCGACCCGTGCCGCGCGGACAGCACGATCACCGGCACCAGGCTCCACTGCCGCAGCCACCGGATGAAATCCACCCCGTCCTCGTCCGGCAGCCCCAGGTCCAGGATGACCACCTCGGGCTGTTCGTCCGCGGCCAGCCGACGGGCGACAGCGGCGTTCGGCGCCAGCAGAGGCTGGTACCCGTGGGCCTTGAAGTTCAGCTGGAGGGCGCGGGCGATCCCCGATTCGTCCTCCACCACCAGGATCTTGGTCATCCCGCCACCTCGTTCCCCGGCTCCGCTGAGTCCCGGCCCGACTTCGGCCCTACGCCCGGTCCTGCGGAGAGCGGCAGGGTCAGCACCATGGTCACGCCTCCGCCGGGCGTCTCCTCCGCGTGCAGCCGCCCGCCCATCGCCTGGCTGAACCCCCGGGCCACCGCGAGCCCCAGGCCGACGCCGCGGACACCACCCTGCGAGGAGTCGTGCAGGCTCTGGAACGGACGGAACAGCTCCTCCTGGCGTTCCAGATCCATCCCCGGGCCGTGATCCACCAGGCGCAGTTCCGCGGCGAGCCGTCCGCACAGCACCACCCCTTCACCTTCCCGGACCGACAACGCGATCCGGGAGCCGCGCGCGTGCCGCACCGCGTTCTCCACCACGTTCGCCACCACCCGCTCCAGCATCCCCGGGTCCGCTTCCACCGGCAGGCGGCCGTCCACATCCAGGCTCACCAGACCGGCGGGCACACCCTGCAGCGCGGACCCCATCACCTGATTCCAGCGCACCGGCTGAAGCAGCGGCGCCGCGGAGTCCCCCATGAGACGGGACATGTCGAGCAGATTCGCCACCAGGGAGGAGAGCCGGTCCGTGTAATCCTCCACCGAGGCGAGCAGCTCCGCGCGTTCGTCCGCGCTGAACTCCACCCCCGGCTGGCGCAAAGTGGCCACATTGAGTTTGATGCCCGCGATCGGGGTGCGCAGATCATGGGAAACGGCCTGGAGAATGGCCGTCCTCATGACGTTGCCCTCGCTGAGCTTCGCGTTCTCCCGCTGACTCACCACCAGTTCCTGCCGCTCACGCACCGCCACCACCAGGGCGACGAACGCCCCCAGGAGATGCTGCTGGCGGGCGTCCAATTCGGCGCCGCCCACCAGCAGGCGGTATTGATCTCCGACAGCGACGGCCGCCTCCGCGGCCGCCGAACGCACCGGCGCCTCGGGGGAGGTGCTGGCCAGCAGACGCTCCACCTGCGCACCGTGCGGCCACGCGCCGTCGTCCTCCACCGAGAGCAAGGAGACCGGACGTCCGTCGAGCGTCTCGCTCAGCCGGTGCAGGAAGGATTCCAGGGAGTCGTCCGAGCCGAGGATCCGCAGGGCCAGGCCGTTGAGAAGGGAGGCCTCGTCCCGGGCCTGTTCGGCCTGGATGGCGCGCCGCCCCGCCAGGCCGACCGCGAGCGCCATGGAGCACGCCACCACCAGGAAGATCACCACGGTCGCGGCGGCCTTCGGATCCACCATGTGGAAAGACCCGATGGGCTGGGTGGAGAACAGATTGAGCAGCAGTGTCGCGACCACGGACGCCAGCACCGCCGGCCAGAGCCCGCCGAGAGCCGCCACCAGCACGGCGACCGCCAGGTGCAGCAGCATGACCAGCGGGAAGTCCCGGAACCCGGTCGCGGCCACCACCGCTTCCAGCGCGGCGGGAAGCACGATGGCCAGGACCAGCCCCAGCCCCGGGCGCTGCACCCCGAACAGTTTCCGGGCCCAGGAGCGGCTGAGAGCCCAGTTCTGCGTCTGCGTCATGCCTTCAGTCTCGCAGGCCGCGAGCCGTGCAGGATCTGCCGTTCAGGATCTGAGGCGCGAACGTCCATGGGCAGTCCTCCCCATGTCATCCGCCCCACAGCCCTTCCCCGTCTCAGTACACTGAGCGTGATCGGTCACACCGTGCCTGACGAGCCGCGGCCTGAGGGCACCCGGCCGGACAGGTCACGGAAGCACTCGCGGGGAGGACAGGCCCATGGCCCACAACGAAACACCGTCCGGAGCGGAGCAGCCTCCGCAGGGAGG
>Ga0213829_1002336_pt1 | contig 12473 bp, 8 predicted proteins | sample MC6MC0896MG_FD_180665 | JGI IMG/M metagenome (GOLD analysis project Ga0213829, IMG submission 180665) | Enriched soil aggregate microbial communities from Iowa State University, Ames, United States - MC6-MC0896-MG | ecosystem: Environmental > Terrestrial > Soil > Unclassified | place: USA: Iowa...
TCAAAGACCGGGATGAACTTAAAACACTTTTGCAGTCTCATCTTATAACGGATGAGAAATGGCAGGAATTTAAGCTTTTGCTGGCTAAGGAGTTCCCGAACTTGTTGCAAGATATCCAAGCGAAATTTCCAGATATTACCGAATCTAACCTGAGGGTGATTGTGCTTATGAAAATGGGCTTAAATAATAGAGAGGTTGCCAATGTTTTGGGGGTTACTCCTGATGCAATCAAAAAATCAATGCAACGTTTGAAAAAGAAACTTGGTGGGCAAGCCGGAATATTGATGGAATATATTTCGGACAAAGAGTTTGTTTAAAATCTGATTTCTTGCTCTTTGTATGCTTTGCGCCGGTAAAGCCATATTGTGTAGAAATATGATAGTTTGCTGTATACTTTCCATAATAGCTAGGAGATAACTCTTCGCTCTCCGCAAAGGTAAAGTCTCAATTAAAAAATCTGCCCACATCTCTTGCAAACTCTCTTTACAATACCTCTTAATTTACGCTATTTGATGTTTTATAGAAATATTTTTGTTTTTCTTGAAAGTGCTATTTGAGATGTCGTTTTCATTATTTAGATTTGGATTAACATTTATTACTCCAGTGTTTATTTCATTGCGGTATAGATGTTTGTTATTGCTTATAAGCTAGCCAATATATTATTTTATGAAAAGAAAAGAATCACTTTTACTATTTTTTAGTGTCCTAGGTGCGCAGTTATGTGTAGCGCAGACAAATACATTTCCGACAACGGGTAACGTTGGTATCGGTACAAGTAGTCCTACAAAGTCCCTAGATGTAATCGGAACGATCAAGGGCAATGAATTTAATTTTCCTGCAGTACAATATAATTTTACCAGTTCTCCTCGCACTCAGCTGAACCCTATGAGTATTAAATTGTTTGACGATTATAATACCAATCGTCCTGGCGGGGTGAGTCCGGGGACCAATAGCTATGGTACGCTGTTGGCGATCTATGGTTTGGCTTCTCATTGGCAGACAGATCTTTATTTCGGCGCTAGCGACAGAAAGATGTATTTTAGAACCAGTGCATATGCTAACAATAGTAGTGAAAATGGAACCGGGCAATTCAATAATTGGCGAACAGTACTTGATTCGCATAGTGACGTGAAATCCAGTGGAAACTTGTATCTAACAGGGACGGGAAATCATATAGTCGTAAATGGAAACGTTGGTATCGGAACCGATGTACCTAAGGAAAAGCTTTCCGTGAATGGCAAGATCCGGGCACATGAGATTAAGGTAGAAACTGCTAACTGGCCAGATTATGTTTTTAAATCGGACTACAAGTTACCTTCACTGACCGAAACGGAAAAATTTATAAAAGAGAATGGACATCTTCCGGACGTTCCTAAAGCAGCGGATGTGGAAGCCAATGGGATATCATTGGGAGAGATGAATAAGATTCTACTGAAGAAAATTGAAGAATTGACCCTTCATGTAATTGAAAAGGAGAAAACAGTAAAGGAGCTAAGTGATCGAGTTGAGAAATCAGAGGCAGCTCTATCTATTATTCTAAAACAACAGGGGAGGAAAAAATAAAGTGACGAACTATTTCTACTAATAAATTTAAATAAGCAAAAAAAGTTAATAAGCCATTTTATGAAATATCAATTATTCGATATAGAGCAAACGATTAAGGTTCTTGTTAAAACTGTTCTGATCGTCGGATGGCCTGCCACAAAACTTCTTGCTCAGGGAAGCAAAACAGAAATGGTAATTCCTTCAGTGGAAACATCGAAATTATTGCAAGTCAATCAATTTTCCGTTGACCATACGCAAAGTAAAGCAAATGTTGAAATACCCTTATATTCTATTGAGGCTGGAAATATTAATTTCCCCTATTTCCATTAAATATAATTATAATGGTCTAAGACCTGATGATAATTATCAGAACTCTATATTGGGAGTAGGATGGTCTTTAGAAACCTATTATATGATTGCGAGATCTGTAATGGGAAAGGAAGATGAAAAAACATATTTTCCTTTCCCATTAAAAAGCTATTCAGTTATGTTGGGGACATCTCCAACATTTGAAGATTACACTTATTTTGATAATCTTCTGGAAGGTGTAAATTCTAATTATGATGCAGAATACGATGAATTAATTTATTTTTAGAACGAGTAAGACATCAGGATCTTTTATTATGGAAGCCGATGGAAGTAACAAGCGAAAATTTACGACAATTCCATATCATGATATTATAATTCGATCCAATATCAACTTTTCTAACTGGAATGCTTATAATACCGATCTGAAGACATTCCAGATAATTGACGATGATGGTACTTAAAAAGAGAAGATAAAAAAGAATGATGTGTGGAAATGTCGAACACCGAAGCTAGGTTGAGCCCAGTTGAAAAAGTGAATAAAATATCTCGATTTAATATATAAATTACTCGTATTGACTATTTGTTAATCTTAAAATCGGCATGACCGGCGATCTGAACCAATAATAACATGAAAATATGCATAACTGGTTATGGTTGTAATCTATCGATTTGAAGTGTGTTGATCATCTTGTATTTTAATTCCGTCGAATTCGACGGAATTAAAATACAAGATGATATGTAAGTAAAGTTTCCTAAACACTTACGTATTCTAATGTATTTTTCGGTTCTCATTTGAGTGATGGTATTTATATTCACAAACGAGAAGGCGTAAACTTGAATTAGTTGGTTTAATAGACTTTAATCTGTTTTTGTCTTATTAAACTATATAAATTATTCGCATATAATTCCAAAATCTTGTGTCGATATGTCAATATTGTCAAAGGATGAACTTCCAGTTCGACTAATTCCCAATACTGGAATTCGGAAAATTAAATTTTGATACCCACCAGTAGCATTAGTTTCTATTCTATAAACACCGGTTGGAATGTCTGGAAATGTTGCGACGGTATTCATTTGGTTCGGGAAATACAGATTAGCTACTTTGGTGTTTCCCTGCCAGAGACTTATTCCTGCTCCACTACTACCTAAATATTGATTAGAGCTATTAAAAAGTCTTATAGTAGTATAAGCAGGTACGCAAGGAGCATGCTCATTTACGTAAATCTGTCCATTAGCATCAATATCTGCTTGTGCCTGTTGATCGGCATCGGCTTGCGAAATGATCGAAATGTATGTGCCAGTAGGAACAGAATACGTCTGAGTAGTACCCTTATATCGAACTGGACAGCTGTTTCTTTGAAAGGCTTTACTTATGGATTTATTTGTAAATAATTGCGGATTTACAAGTTCTTTTCTTCTTTCATAGCTATAACTCTGGAGGATATTATTTTTCTGGTCCCGAATAGCTGCGAGCCTGTTAAAAATATCGTAATCATAAGATTCGGTCACTCCTCTAGCATCGGTTTTGCTGCTTACTCCTATCAAAGGAGTATAGGTGTATGATACTATTGACGCATCTTTAAGGTTTGGGTGCTTTCGAAGAATATTTACTATTGAATCTGTAGCTTTTGCGGTTACAGTCGTTAAATTGAGATTATTAATCGTCTGCGATCCCAAAATTGTTCGTATATTTTCATAACTAGCATTTGTTACCTTTGCCAAAAGATATTCGCCGCCATATCCGTATAAATAGGTAGTTAATACCCCATTTTTATCCTGTATTGTTGTTGGATTACCATAGCTGTCGTAATCGATAATACGGGAATCAGTATTCAATTTTGAATCTTGTACAACAACGTTAGAAGTATTCACAAAAACTTTTTGATAGCTTGAAAAAGGGATCTTCGTTCGAAGCGAAGAAAAAGAAGAAGGGTAGACCTTTCCATTAAAATCAGCAAACATTGAAACATTCACTCCAAGTATATCGGTATCTTTTGTAATATACTGTTCGACAGGGATAGAAATTATATTCTTAACTAACATTTTGTCAAACAAAGTTTGCTCGTAAATAGGAGTATAAAAGGAAAACGGATAACGATAAGTAGTAGATGACTCGTTTCCTTTGCTATCTTTAACAATTTTGTTTCGCAACAAGCCGTGATATTTGCGACCACTATATTCCCTGCCATAGTATAGAAACCTAGCCTCTTTTGTACTATTTCCTTCCAAATGATAATCTATTTCTTCAATTTTGGAAATTAATGCGCGTTCTGATGGATATTTACCCGAGGATGCACGGATTCCTCCGATCTCTCCCACAATTACCCGTTGCAGAAAGGGAATTCCCGATTGGAGAACTGTGTCCACTTGATAGGAGTTTATAATCTCTCGTTGAAGTTGTTTATCTCCATTGTACGCTTTTGTTGATAGTACCAAACCTCGATAGGCTTGCATGGAAATGAACGGATCCTCAATACTCTCACTATCAAAATCCCAGTGCATCCATAGTGGAGCCTTATCTTGGAAACCATTGTCATGGTTGGTATAAGTCGTTGTCGTATAACCGCCGTTTGTCTTCTCAGTTACTTCCGTATAGGTTACATGATTCCCGTTGGTATTGCTCATCGGGAACATATTTCTGTCCATCGCCTTCTGGTAGTGCATGGAGGTAGAGCCTGAGCCTCCTGACCAGAAATTACCTCCCTTATATGAAGTATACCTTGAACCTGAATTTGAATATTTAGGACTACCACTCAACACACCCGATGATTGTCGTCCTCCTGTTACATAATCCTTTATATAGAAATACTCCTTTTCCATAGTCCTGTCTCCTACGGTATCCATATAAATAAGTTTTTTTATCCGCAAACCTCCTGCCAATAGATTGTTGTTACTTTTTTTTAATGAAAAGGGGAATTGAGTAGCGGTTTGATCATATTCGTGAGGTTCATAAATTAATGCTAATGTTCCTTTGTTTGGATAAATCATAAGCTGTAGGGCCTCTGCTTGTGCATACTCGAAATTGGCTTCACGCATTTGGTAGTAATCAGATGTATAAGCTCGATTATTCCCATTATAAAATCCCCAATGGTCTGTTTGTTGTGACTCAAAAGAAGGCAGTAGCAAGGGATTATATTTAAATTTATATTCTTGTTCCTTTAGCAATGTGTTTTGTTGTTTACTTCCGAATTCGACCTTCTCCAAACATAATCTTCGATTAGTATTTTCAATATATGAAAAATTAGCTTGCATACGATTACCGAAGGTAACACTATCCAATTTCCATGGACTGCTCTCCGTAGGTCCCCAATATTCCGATCCTTCAAGTGCTTTTTGAAGTGTTGGGTATGCATAGCTGTTTATATTATAATATCTTGCATTACTGGGGGAATAGTGAAAATTGACTTCTTGTAACGGGGTTTTGATACTCTTTAGATAAGTTGGAAAAGAAAAATAATACGAACTTTGCGTGCCCCTGAATGTAGCATAACTATTTCCCGAACCAGAGGTAAAATCAAATGCCAAAAGAATATGAGCATAACTTTTGAAATTGTAACTTGAGCTTTTTAGGAGAGAAAGCATATAAGTATCAGGTATAACCAGTTTACCCTTTCTTTCATAGACAAATTCTATCTTCTGACCACTAGGAGTAATAATCTCAGACAAATGCCAGGCATTAGCTGTTGTAAAACTTGAATTGGAGAAATTCGCTGGGTTACCAAATTCTATATTATTTACTGAATTCCCAAAAATATATTGATAGCCTTTATCATCTGTTATTTTTATTGCATAGATAGCCCGTTTTACACTACGGGGGGAAGACGTACCTGTATTTTCATAAAATGTGAGGTCATTTTTGATCTCCATAATTTCTCCTTTCAAGGAATAATCCCCATTTGTACGAAATACAAGGTCAATACCAGATTTCAGCGAATCGCTAGTTAGATAAAACTCTCCTGAATATCCATTGAAGTTAAAAACAAATGCATCAGGTGTTCCATCAAAATAGTAAGGAGAAGCATTTGCTCCAGCACCGTCAAAAGCATACTTTTTAACAAAATCATAATTGTTATAATTGAGGGACACTTTACTCATGTTTTGATAATAGGAGTAAATTGACTCAGGTTCGTTATCGCTGTGATGCTCGTCGACTGTTGGTCCATTCTTTTTTCTAAAGATTGATCCTCCAGCGTTAAGATTCCATCCAATTCCTAAAAATCCTACGGCATCCTTTACTTTATGTCCCCGAGTATTGTATGCAATTGAGATTGGTACACGCACCCCATTATAAAGCATCTCATAAATAGGTACTTGGATGTCAGCCTGTCCTGAAAAAGTATTAACAGGCACGATTGCTCTCTCTGCTAAGGAAGCTACGTTTGGGGATGGTATGACGGATTGAGCAAATCCGTTTATACTCAACGAAAGCAAATAAATAATAAGCAACGCTAAAACTTTTCGTAATTTCATCATAATTATTACTCTTTTTATTTAGTTCAGCTTGATCAGACAGTAATATTAACGCGATAATATTAATACAAACATAATATTCGTTAATCTATAATTTTACTGGCCGATTTCAAAGGCTCAGTAGTGTGTAAAACCACAAAGCCGATAGTTCAAACGATACAAGGATATTAAAGGTTAATATTGGTAATAAAAGTAGTTTAAAAAGAATACATTTCAAAGAAAATTTGAAATTTTATTTAAATATATAATTTCGATTTTTTTATAATTTGAATTTAGATCAAACCATATTACTTACAAAGCTTCTAGCTTTTATATAAAATTTTAGAAAAAAAATCATTAAATTTAATAGCCTTATTTACAATGATTTGCATTAATCATAACTGTTGTTAAATATTTTTTATTTTCCTTTTTGTATATTTAAATAGTCAATTATTAATTGAAATGTTTTTAGGCGATAGGCGGAATACCTTCTATAGTTTTCGTAATTGTCGCTCTAATTAAGCCAGGACCATTATGAGAAGAAATCTTTTAACAGTACTATTGCTATTTACATCAGGCCTTACTTATGGACAGCGACTACCCCAGGATACCTCTCTAAGTGCTTATAGCAACCAGACAAGCATCCTTGCACTGAACAGTATCACCCTAAAGAGTGGTTTTTATATCTCAGCACCTGCCGCAGGCAAGAGTGTCACGATCGGTATCGCCGGTTTCCAGACTTTAGTGAGCAGACCCACCGCGGGTCAGAACTACATATTGACCAAAATCTTTCGCAGTCCTGGAGTGACCATGGCCACGCTGAATGCCCAGCGTACCATTGGAGATGAGAACCAGGTAATACAGTACTTTGACGGTCTTGGCCGCGCTATCCAGACCGTACAGTTGATGGCGAGTCCGAGTTATAGGGATATTGTACAGCATATCGAATATGATGGGTTTGGACGGGAGAATATCAAATTTTTGCCGCACGTAAAAAACGTAAGTGGGGATGGTTCATTTAAGATTACGGCCAAAGACGATCAGCAGAATTATTATGCGACGTCGAATACCTGGGATCAAGCGGTGGTTAAAACTCCGAATCCCTATTCGGTAACAGTCTTTGAGAACAGTCCCTTGAACCGGGTGAAGGAGCAGGGGGCACCGGGCGCTGCATGGCAACCATTGTCAACTGCTGGCACCGGGCATACGGTCAAGACCGACTATGGCACCAATACCGCTACGGGGCTCGACGTTGTTAAATTATGGATGGTGACGGCCAATGGGGCTAGCGGCACCACCAATTATACGGCGGGCAAACTCTACCGGACTACCGTGAGGGACGAGAACAGCGTGAATACAACCTCACGCAGTGGATCTGTGGATGAGTATAAAGATTTTGAAGGCCGTGTGGTGCTCAAACGTGTCTGGGAAAGCGAGAGCAAGGCGCTCAATACCTACTATGTTTACGATGATTTAGGGGACCTCCGGTATGTGATTCCGCCGGCTGTTACAGGCACAGCTATCAGCGAAGTGACAACAGATGCAAATTATGCGAACTTTGACAACTATAGCTACAGTTATAAATACGATGAGCGTCGCCGGTTGATCGAGAAGAAGATCCCGGGCAAAGGCTGGGAATTTCTGGTATACAACAAGAACGACCAGGTGGTGCTGACGCAGGATGCGGAGCAAAGGGCGCGCAAGGAGTGGACGTATAGCCGTTATGACGCTTTTGGCCGAGTCACTTCGTCCGGTCTTTACACAAACAATGTAAAAGTGACACGTGCTGAAGTGAGCGGTCTTGTTGATGGGGCTACTGGCCCATTGTGGGAGACGCGTTCTGGAGCTGACTACCCAGCACCAGCAACGACATTTCCGTTGGCCGGTCCGGATATTACCATTATGCCACATATCGTCAATTACTACGATGACTATACCTTTACCGATGCGACGACACTTCCGGCAAGTGCGATCACCAAGAGCACAATGATCAGGTCGCTGCAGACCGGAAGTAAAGTCTATCGGATAGACGGTACACAGCCTTTGCTGACGGTGATGTACTATGATGACTATGGGCGTGTGATCCAGTCTGCTTCCAAGAACCATCTGGAAGGGACGGATTATGTGACCAATACCTATAATTTTTCGGGGGAGCTGCTGACGAGTACACGTGTACATACACCTAAGACCGGAACTGCGACAACTATCATTACCACAAATACGTATGACCATGTAGGCAGATTGGCTGCTACCAAGGAAAGGATAGTTGGGCAGGACGAGGTTACCCTTGCCTCCAACAGCTACAATGAAATCGGACAGTTGAAGGGTACAGCTGTTGGCAAGACCGGATTGGAAACCAGTTTTGTCAATACGACCATGTATAGCTACAATGAGCGTGGCTGGTTGAGCAAGAGTATCTCGCCCAGATTCAGCCAGCAGCTGAAATACCAAGATGGTACGAACCCGCAGTGGAACGGTAATATCAGCCAGCAACTGTGGGGTGATGATGCAACATTGCCTAATACATTTAGCTATACTTACGATAAGCTGAACCGTCTTCTGAGTGGTACGAACGGTCAGACAGGTACAGCGAGCATAGCTGAGGTCATCACTTACGATGATCTAGGTATGGGCAATATCAAGACCTTGAAACGTGATGCCCAGACAGCGACGACCTATACCTATACGGGTAACAGGCTGACGGAGCTGACCGGAGGGGTAGAGGGCAGTTACACCTACGATGCCAATGGCAATGCCAAGACTGACCGTCAGGGCATGACTTTTACGTACAATTATCTAAACCTTCCACAGACAGCTAAAAAGACAGGGGTGGATGTAGCTTTTCTTTATGATGTTACGGGGACAAAGCTCCAGAAGCAGTCAAAGATCGGAACAGCACCCAATATCATCACCACGACACGTGATTATGTAGGTGGCATCGAGTACAACAATGGTGTTATAGATATTATCCATAATTCGGAGGGCTATGCGCAGAAGAACGGTGCAAACTATGTATATCATTATAACCTAAAGGATCATCTGGGCAATATTAGGGCTACCTTAAAGCGAGGGAGCAGTGCTACAGCAGTTGATGTGGTACAGCGGGACAATTATTATCCATTTGGTAAGCGCAAGGTTGTGGCAGGTGGAAATAATAAGTATCTTTATAATGGTAAAGAGATCCAAGGCGAGCTTGGAGATCAATACGATTACGGGGCAAGGTTCTACGACGCGGAAATTGGCCGTTGGAACGTGGTGGATCCGTTGGCGGATGAGTTTGAGCATGTCTCTCCATATAACTATGGCATGAACAACCCGATCCTGATGATAGATCCTACTGGGATGGCTGCTGATACAATAAGTAGAAGTGTGGTAGGACCGATAGTTAATGTATGGCGCAATGTGAGCAATTTCAGGTGGCCTACGTGGACATACAATGTACCTATTCTTGGAGCTGCAGCGGAAAGTGGGAACAATTTGGCTGATGGTAATTATGTTGCTTCATTGGGAAATTTCGGTACTTCCTTGGCAGAGTTGTTTACTGCGGGGTATTTTAGTCAATACAGAATTAGCACTAAGATGGTATCGTCTGTTGCTGCTGAAGAGGGGCAGAAACTGTTAACAGCGGGGAGATTTCCTAACCTGTTGAAAAAGTTTAGCAAACATGCGAAAGAATGGTCGCAATGGGGAGCCATTTCGAAGGACGCCTTTTATAAGCGAGCTATTAAGTTAGCTGATAGTCCTATTGGGGGAAATATTAAAGGTTTTACTTCAAAGCAAGGCTGGGTTTTTAAATTTAATTCTCAAACAGGGGAGTTTTTAACTGTTCATCCAAAAGGTCATATAGAAACATTTTTCCGACCAACCAAAGGAATGGACTACTATGTAAAGCAATTACAAACATATGGGCAATAATAGAAACGAAAAGTATGAATGTCCCTGTTGCGGATATTTTACATTAGAAGAGGAAGCTGGGAATACTTTTCAACTTTGTCCTGTTTGTTATTGGGAGGATGATGGGGTTCAATTTAATGATCCATCGTATGAAGGTGGAGCGAATAATTTAAGTCTGAATCAAGCTAAAGAAAACTTTCGAAAGTTTGGTGCCATTGAAGAACGCTTTAAAGAATATGTACGACAACCTTTTAAGGAGGAAACGAAATCTATGTAAACTGAAAAATCAAATATTATAAGTCATAAAACAACAGAGCCCAATCTTTCATAGGATTGGGCTCTGTTGTTTTACTTTAGTATCGCCTGCATCTTGCTCTTGGCGAGGAATGCGTCAAGCAGTGCAAATACGTGATCCTTTTCACTTTCGCTGAGCTTTTCGATATCCTGAAACCTTTCCACTGTCCTACGGTCAAAGGCTATGTCGCTGGTCTCCCCGGCGAGATAGTCCAGTGTGACACCAAAGGCCTTGGCAATCTTCTTTGCTGCATCAAGCGAGGGAACAGCCTCCCCACGTTCGTACTTGCCGATCATCTCACGGGATACGCCGCTGTTTGTGGCCAGTTGCGACTGTGACCAGTCCTTTTCCTTTCTCAATGTTATAATGATGCTGCCTGTTTCCATTGACCTCTGCCCAATAATAAGCACATCTCGGTATCGATCTGCTATCAGAGTGGCAGGGAAGAAGTGTACAGTGCCATCCGCCAGGCAGGTGTGTTGCTTCATGAAGAGAAAGGGGATGGATAAACGTGATAGAGTAGCAATGAAGTTTTCAGATGGCAGAACCGGGGGATTCAGGTAAGGAAAGAGTAAGGAGGTTTCTTGGGTATGCCTACTGTCACCCTTCGGCTGGCGGAGTGCTTTAATAGGGAGCAAGTTAATACCATGTTATTACCAACTTTGGACTGTAAGCAGATTAAGTGCGCAGTGAGTCCACGTTGAGTCCACCTTTTAGGTTGCTTTCACTGTGCCTGCATCTTTTTTACAAGTCGGGAGCGGGGCGAGCATGGGGCGAACTTGTCAATAAGTTATTTACAATAAAGTCCCTTGAAAATTGCAAGATTTACAATTGTCATTTTACTCGAATTTGGAAATTTTTAAAAATCAACAAGATGCTTGAAAACAGGGTTTTACTGTAGTATCTTTAGGTATGGGAATAAATGATAATGGATTTATCAGGGGCCTGGTCGGTCCGTTGGTGAATAGAAAAGTCGGCAATAAAAACTATCTGCAAAGCAGGCCATACCGTGTCAAACAGACAGATGATACCAAGAGGGCAAGTAAAGATTTTGGAAACATAAGCCGTGCCGGTGCACTGATCCGAATGTGTTTTGGGGAAATTCATCAGAAGCTGCATGATGGGCAGATGGGCAATCGCTTAAATAGGCAAATTTACCGAGCAATAAAGACAAACCTTGATTGCGACAAAGGTAGTCGCACGCTGAGCAACTGTGTATTGGATCGCTTGGTAAATTTTCAGTTTAATGAAAACTGTCACATGCAGGATTATTTTTTTATCGATCCGTTAATCTCCCTGAACAAGAAGAAGGATCTTAAAATATCTTTTCCGGAGTTTGATATCAAAAGAGCACTGGTCCTTCCTGAAAAATGCAATGCGGTGGTATTCAAATTTCATGCATTCTCATTCGACTTCGACGAACTTGAGCCTAAAGAGATAAAAGATACGGAGTGGGAATACGATTTGAAATATAAGCAGGATCCTATACCGGCAAAGACCCTGACGATCAAGTGCGGAGAGTTTATAGGCAGTTCAATATTCATTGGCTTTACCATTCTGTATCTGGAAAAAGATAGCCGCCGGTCAAATGTGCTCAATGAAATAGATTTTAATGCGGCTTCAATTCTTGCCGCGTTTCAGCTGTGATAAAGATATGGTGAGCAAGATATCGGGGTGCCTTTGGAAAAAGAGAAAGGATGCAAACAATCAAATTCACTATTACCAAAATATGACCGTCTCAGTTCCCAAGACGGTCATATTATGTGTTGAGCTCAATGGGCTCCTATTTAATCTAAAGGATTTTCTTTCAGATTTTTTTCCCATGCCCATGCGGAGGCCATCATCTCATCGATGCCCAATGCGGCTTTCCAATGCAATTGATCTGCTGATTTGGTCACATCACCATATACCTTGATGATATCACCATCCCGACGCGGGCCAATTTCATAATTCAATTTTTGACCAGAAGCTTTCTCAAATG
>Ga0213829_1002342_pt1 | contig 12449 bp, 9 predicted proteins | sample MC6MC0896MG_FD_180665 | JGI IMG/M metagenome (GOLD analysis project Ga0213829, IMG submission 180665) | Enriched soil aggregate microbial communities from Iowa State University, Ames, United States - MC6-MC0896-MG | ecosystem: Environmental > Terrestrial > Soil > Unclassified | place: USA: Iowa...
TGCAATGCGCTGGGGCTGCCCGGCGGAGACATCGCCACCGGCTTCCGGAGCCTGCTGAAGGTGGGCTCGATGGTGATCGCGGCCTTGCTGATCCTACGGGGCAAGCACGAGCATCTGGTGCGGCGCGCGGGTCTCGCCATGGCGTCGATCGTCCTGCTCTCGCCCATCATCCAGCCCTGGTACATCCTGTGGTTCGTGCCGCTCCTGGCGGCCACCGGCATCCGCAACGACTGGCAGGTCAAGTCCCTCTACGTGGTGGTGACGTTCTTCGTCGTCTTCGGGGCCCAGGACCAGCTCTCCGTGTACTCCTTCGTCCAGCTGGGCGTCCCGGTCACCTCGATCGCGTTCTTCGTGGCGCTGGGCATGACTGTGTACCTGGCCTTCCTGGATGTGCACACCCGGAAGGCCCTGTTCGGCGGCCGGACCGCGGACGGCAACTGGGGCGTCATCTGAGCCCTTCCGCGCTCCTCTGAGCGGGACGCGCCGGGCCGGGTGGGCTTCCCGGTGGCGGAAGACGGAAAAGGACGACGACGGCGCGCTGGGTGCGCGCCGTCGTCGTCCTGTGGGAGCCTGCGTCAGAGAGCGGGGGCCGGGGTGCCCTCGACCCGCCGCGAGGCGGTGCGCCCCAGATCCAGCGTCCGGCGGATGGACCACACGAGCAGAACCACCAGCAGCACGTTGCGCAGCGTCAGGACGGCGGCCATGACCGGGTGGGCGTGGATCAGCGGCGTGTAGAACAGCGGGTAGATCACGAACGTGGTCATCGCGATGACCATGAGGAGTGCGCCCGGCACCTTCCAGCGGTTCCAGTCATGCGTGAGGCCCGCGATCACCACGGGGGCCAGCCAGATCATGAACTGCGGCGAACCCACCTTGTTGAACACGATGAACGCGGTGGTCATCAGGAGCGCGCCTTCGAGGAAGAGCTCCTCGCGCTCGGCCCCACGGCGCAGTGCCCAGAGGAGCATCGCGGCTCCCGCCACGATCACCACCAGGAACAGCGGCTGCATGAGCCAGGCGGCCACGGAGGCGCCCGGCCCGTAAACCTCGGAGGAGTTGATCGCGACGTTGTCCGCGATCCGCGAGCCGGCGATCCCGAAGACGCTGAGCCACACCCAGGGAGTCGAGAACGTCGCCTCCAGCTGCATCCCGCGCTCACCCTGCTGGAGCATGAAGTCCGCGATGTGCGAGAGATTTCCGGTGGTCCAGAGACCCACGGCGACGAGGGCCGTGACCACCACGCCGGTGGCCAGGACCTTGAGCCGGTCCCGGCTCGCGATCACGATCGGCGCGATCACCGCGGCCGGCCAGACCTTGATCCAGGTCGCGACGCTCAGGAGGACGCCTGCGAGCACCGGGCGGCGGACTGCGGCGAGCAGGCCCACCAGCACGAGCGGCGCCACGACGCCCTCCACCCGGGCGAAGCTCAGGTAGCCCATGAAGACCAGGAAGAACATCCACCACCAGGCCGGGGCGATCCCGGTCTTCCGGCGCGGACCGGACAGGAGCACGGCGAGAGCCCAGGCATTCAGGGCCGTGATGAGAAGGAACCAGCCGAGCAGGTACAGGGACGGCCCGAGGATGTTCGCCAGATGGATGGGGATCTGGGCCAGCGCCGGGTACACCCACGGGGTGATGGGCGCCATTCCCGGCCGGTCCGGAACCACGCCGGTGGCCCACTGCCGGTACTGCTCCGTGTCGCTGAAAGTGTCTCCCCGGAGGAAGAAGGACGCCATCCAGGCCAGGAAGTAGCCGTGCACCACGGCGAATCCCCACCAGACGCTGGCGCGCGTGCCGAACCACGCCACGACAGGGGCGGGCAGGACGCGGTCCCGCAGGGAGGTCAGACGATCCAGCATGCTCAGCTCCTAGGCCGCGGCGACGGCCGGCGCGGCGGTCTTGGCGTCGCGGCCCAGGACGTACAGGCGGTGGACGGAGATGACCAGAAGACCCACGAGCAGGAGGTTCCGAACGGTCAGCACCAGGGCCATGAGCGGGTTGTTGTGGCTCAGCGCGTCGTAGAAGAGCGGGTAGATGAGGAAGGTGGTGATGGCGATCAGGATCAGCATCACGGCGGGGGTGCGCCAGGCCTTGAAGTCGTGGATCAGGCCGAGTGCCACGGCCGGCGCCAGCCACACCATGAACTGCGGGGAGCCGACCTTGTTGAACACGATGAACGCGGTGGTGAGGGCGAGAGCCCCGGCCAGGAGCAGTTCGGTGCGGTCGATGCCGCCGCGCCGCTTGCCCTGGTGCAGAGCCCAGAACACCAGTCCGGCGACCACGACGGCGGCGAGCACCAGCAGCGGCTGCATGAGTGCCGACATGACGGTGGTGCCGGGGCCGTCCACCTGCATCGAGTTGATGTCCGTGTTCATGTACATGTGTGAATCCCCGACACCGAGCACGGAGAGCCAGAGCCAGGGAGTGGTGAAGGTGGCCTCGAGCTGCATGCCGCGGTCACCCTGCTGCGTCAGGAAGTTCAGGAGGCGGGGGAGCACGCCCAGCGCCGCCGCGACGGCTGCGACACCGGCGGTGACCACCACGCCGCCGAGGATGACACGCACGCGGTTCTTCACGACGGCGAAGAGCGCCAGCATGACCGCGGCCGGCCACACCTTCATCCAGGTCCCGACGGCCAGGATCACGGACGCGACGAAGGGCCGGCGGACGCCGTGGATGAGGGCGATCAGGACGATGGGCGCCGTGAAACCGTCCACGCGGGCGAAACCGAGCCAGCCCATCAGGAAAACGAAGCTCAGCCACCACCAGGCCGCCGTCATGGACTTCCGGTTCCGTCCCCAGTCGGTGAGCATGCCCAGAGCCACGCCGTTGAGCACGGTGATCATGAGCACCCACAGGAAGAAGAACAGCGCCGGGCCGAACGCGTAGGCGATGGCCATGGGCGGCAGGGCCAGGATCGGGTAGACCCACGGGCTCGGGCCGGAGATCAGCTGATCGTTGAAGCCGGCGGCCACCCAGTCGCGGTAGATGAAGGTGTCACTGAAGGCCTCGTTGCGCGTCGCCAGCACCAGGGCGAAGATCAGGAAGACCGCGTGGAGGACTCCGAAACCGGTCCAAAGACCCTGCGGGGTCGTCAGCCAGTCCTGGGCTCGGCGAGGGATGAGCCTTGTCCTGAGATCCGTCAGTTTCGAGAAGAAGGCGTCGGAGAAAATGGGCTTGTCCTTGTCTGCCAGCGAATGGGTCCACGGCCAACACGCGCGGCCTCGGCCTGGGCGTGGTGGTACGGAGACAATGGCCCAGACGGTACATTTTATCCCAGCACCCTTCTTCCCAGCGGATCCTGAGATCACTCGGATAGCCTCGACGGGGGTGCCGCGGCCTGCGGGTCCCGCTTCCGCCCGGTTGCCGCGAGGCCGCCGGGCCTGGCGCGTGCCTTACATCACGTGCCGTGAATCAGAGTGTCGGAAGGAACCAGACTGCAGATGAGTGCGCCGAAGCCCGCCGGGGGCGGGGTTGAGGTGGCGTTGCGCCAGGGACTGATCGGCTCGGTCCTGATGACCCTGGGTTCCGTGGGTGTCGGCTGGCTGGCCGGCACCAGCAGCGTCCTGATCCGCACCTGGCCGTTCATCGTCGCGCGCACCACGCTGCCCGCCGTCGTCGTCTGCACCGTCATGCTCTGCGCGGGAGCCGTGCTGCTCCTGCGCGCGTGGCTGCGTCTCGGCCAGAAGGTGGGCGAGTGGACCCCCGAGACCCGGCCGATCCTGAAAAAGGCGCTCTGGTACTGGGTGACGCCCATGGTGTTCGCGGTCCCGCTGTTCAGCCGCGACATGTACGCGTACATCGGTCAGGGCCGCCTCATGCTGCAGGGCCTCGATCCCTACACCAACGGGATCTCCTCGCTGAGCAATTACTTCAACCTGGGGCCAGACACCCTCTGGACGGAAGCCCCGACGCCCTACGGCCCCCTCTGGCTGTGGATCGAGTTCGGGGCCGTGCTGGTGTCCGGCGGCGTTCCGGAGCCGGCGCTTCTGATCTTCCGTCTGGCCGGTGTGCTGGGTGTGGTCCTGCTGTACATCTACCTGCCCCGGATCGCGGCGCTGATCGGGCTCAACCCGGAGCGCACCCTCTGGCTCGTGGTGCTGAACCCGGTCCTCCTGATCAATTTCGTCGCGAGCGGCCACAACGACTCCCTCATGATGGGCCTGGTCGTGGCCGGCCTCTACTACGCGGCCACGCGCCGCGCGGTGCGGGGCGTCATCCTGATCACCGCCTCGATCGCCATCAAACCCATCACCATCCTGGCCCTGCCCTTCGCGGGTCTCCTCTGGGCCGGGCGTGAGGCGCGCTGGCCGCGCCGCCTGCTCTGCTGGGGCGCGACGGCGGGCATCTCCCTGGGTCTGCTGGCGGTTGTCGGGGTGACGAACGGACTCGGCTTCGGCTGGCTGGGCGCGCTCCAGACACCGGGCGCGGTCTGGATCTGGTTCGCCCCGGTGGGGCTGATCGGCCACGCGGTCGGCTTCGTGGTGCAGCTGCTCGGAGGCTCCGGGGATCCGGTCACGGACGTCATCCTGACCATCGGCAAGGTGCTGTCCGTGCTGGTGGTCCTCTGGCTCGTGTTCCGCTGGCCCCGGAAGGACCAGGACTTCACGCGGGAGATCCTGCGCAACAATGCGTGGGCGTTCGCAGCCGTGGTCGTGCTGGCCCCGGTGATCCAGCCCTGGTACATGGTCTGGCTGCTGGTGTTCTTCGGCATGACCGGGATCGCGGAGGGCTGGCAGCTGCGCCTGGTCTACTACTTGACGGTGTTCTTCGTGCTGATCGCCCTGACCGATCAGTTGAGCGTGTTCGGCTGGATCCCGTTCGGGATGCCGGTGGCCCGGGGAGTGGCGATCGTGGTCGGCGTGGTGCTGGTGCTGCACCTGATCTACGCGGACCGCAAGACGCACCATCTGTTCAACGCGCCCCGGCTCCGGAAGCGCAAGGCGGGCTGACGGCCTCCGCCGGACGGGCTCAGCGCCCGCGGGGCTCCGGATCGCCTCCGGGCGCGGTGCCCACGGGATCCGCGGTCTGGAGCTTCCGGGAGTCCGGGATCAGTGACCAGGTGAGAGCGGCGGCGGCGAGCAGCGCCGCGGTGACGGAGAAGGCCCAGCCGAAGCCCGCGGCGTCGAGCAGCGCTCCCGCGACCAGCGGTCCGAGCACGCCGCCCAGATCGCTCGCCATCGAGTAGGCGGCCACCACATTGCCTCCACGGCGCTGTGCCAGGACATCCGCCAGCACGGCCTGCTGCGCCGGGTTGACCAGAGCCGATCCCATGCCGGCGACCACCATGAAGACCAGGGTGGCCCACAGGACCGGCATGCTGGGAACCAGCAGATAGGTGGCCGTCATGAGCACGAGCCCGGTGACCAGCAACGGCTTGCGGCCCATCGTGTCGCCCCACCGTCCCGCGGGGAAGATGAGCGCCGCGTTGCCGGCCGCGTAGGCGGCCAGGACCCAGGCCGCCGTCGCCGGGTCGCCGTGCAGTCCGACGACCACGAAGATCGGGATCACGGACACCCGCACCCCGAAGGACGTCCAGCCGAACGCGAACACCGAGAGAAGCAGGGCGCGGTACTGCGGGACGTTCAGCGCCGCGCGGAACGCCACCGGCGCCTCAGCCCCGGGCCGCGGCAGGCTCCGGGAGGCGTGGCTCGACCCGCGCAGGGCGATGGCCACGACGGACGCCGCAGCGAGCAGGGTGAAGAAGTAGAACACGAACGGCGCACGCAGACCGAAGGCCGTGACGATCCCGCCGAACACCGGTCCGAGCAGACCGCCCAGCAGGAACCCGGCGGCGTTGAGGCTGGCGACGCGGGCCCGTGCGTCCGGAGGGCTCACCTTGATGAGCAGGGCTGTGGCTGCGATCGTGAACAGGGCCGAGCCGAGCCCTCCGGCTCCCCGGAGCACCAGGAACTGGACGTAATCCACGGCGAGTGCCGAGGCGCCCGTGGACAGGGCGACGATCAGGATGCCGGTGATGTACGTCCGGCGCTCGCCGAACCGGTCGATGACGCGACCCGCCACGGGCGCGGAGACCACCCGCATGAGGGCGAAGGCGCTGACGATCGCGGACGCCGCGAAGTTGGAGACCCCGAACTCCAGCGCGAACTGGGGGATGACCGGCGCCACCACGCCATAGCCGAGTGCCACGGTGAATCCACCGGCCACCAGGGCCCAGACTTCGAAGGGCAGCCGGGTCTTCCGGGGTTCGGGGGTGTTCAGCACCTGTCGATCTTAGCGGGGCCCACTGTCATCGCGAGGTTCCGGCCACTCACTCGACCGTGACGGACTTGGCGAGGTTCCTCGGCTTGTCCACATCGTGACCCAGGAGGACGGCCACCTGGTAGGCCAGCAGCTGCGTCGGGATCGTGAGGAGGATCGGATCCAGCTCCGGTTCGTTCTTCGGGACGACGATCGACTGCGCCTTCAGATGCCCGAGGTCGACCGATTCGTGCGTGATCGCCACGAGCGGACCCTTGCGGGCGAGGACCTGCTCGGCAGCGGCGACGTTCCGGTCGCTCAGCATGTCATCCGGGATCACCGCGATCGTCGGCATCTCCTCGTCGATCAGCGCCAGGGGACCGTGCTTGAGCTCGCTGGTCTGGTAGGCCTCCGCGTGGATGTAGCTGATCTCCTTGAGCTTCTGCGCGCCCTCACGCGCCACCGGGTAGCCGCGCACGCGGCCGATGTAGAACACGCTGCGTGCCTTCGCGATCTCCTGGGCGAGCGCGGCGACCTGGTCGGCGTCATCGAGGATGGCCTGCAGCTGTCCGGGGATGCGCTGCAGTCCGCGCAGGATGCGCTCGCCCTCGGCGTGGGAGAGGTCGTGGAGGCGTCCCAGGTGCAGGGCGAGGAGCGCGAAAGCGAGCGCCATATTGGTGAGCGCCTTGGTGGAGGCCACGGAGATCTCCGGGCCGGCGTGCAGGTAGATGCCACCGTGCACGGTCCGGGCGATGGTGGAGCCGACCACGTTGACGACGCCGATCACACGCCCGCCCTTGCGTTTGATCTCCTCGACGGCGAAGGCCGTGTCCGCGGTCTCGCCGCTCTGGCTGACCACCACGTACAGCGTGTCCGGTTCGATGATCGGCTGGCGGTACCGGAATTCCGATGCCGCTTCGGCGTCCGCGGGGATGCGGGCGAGGTCCTCGATCAGCTGGGCGCCGAGCTGGCCCACGTAGTAGGCGGAGCCGCAGCCCAGGATCTTCACGCGGCGGAAACCGCGCAGTTCCCGCGGGTCCAGTCCGAGCCCGTCCAGCCGGGCGGTGGCGAAGCGCTCATCGAGCCGCCCGCGGAGCACCATGGCCGCGGCCTCGGGCTGTTCGTGGATCTCTTTGAGCATGTAGTGCTCGTATCCGCTGAGTTCCAGGTCCTCGGCCGCCACGCTGATCTCCACGGGCTCGCGGCTGGTGGGGCTGTTGCCACGGTCGAAGGTCCTGAACCCGGTGGCGGTGACCGTGGCGAGTTCGCCGTCCTCCAGATGCACCACCTGGTTGGTGTGGCGGACCAGGGCGGCGACGTCGCTGGCCACGAGCATCTCCTTGTCCCCGATGCCGATGATGAGCGGGGAGCCGCTGCGCGCGAGCACGATGCGGTCCGGGTGCTGTTCGTCGAGCACTGCCAGCGCGTAGGTGCCGGTGATCTTGCCCAGGGCCTCCAGAACGGCCTCTTCGAGCGTGGCGGCGGACGAGCGGGCCACGAGGTGCGCGATCACTTCGGTGTCCGTGTCGCTCGTGAAGGTCACGCCCGCCTCGGTGAGCTGCGCTCGCAGGCCGGCGGCGTTGTCGATGATGCCGTTGTGGACCACGCTGATCCGGCCGTCCTCGCTGCGGTGCGGGTGCGCGTTCTCCTCGACGGCGGGTCCGTGGGTGGCCCAGCGGGTGTGGCCGATGCCCGCCTTCCCGGTGAGCCGCTTGGGGAGCGCCGACTCGAGCTGGCGTACGCGGCCGACCTGCCGGACCGTCGTCGTGCCCTTGGAGCCGACGACGGCGATGCCCGCCGAATCGTAGCCGCGGTATTCCAGGCGGGTGAGGCCTTCGATGAGGATGGGCGCGGCGGGCTGATGACCGATGTATCCGACGATTCCGCACATGGGGGAGTCTCCTGGTCGTTGAGGGTGAGTGGTGGGTGCTGCTGTGGGGGTGGGAGCGTGCCCGCTCAGCCGTAGATCATGCGGCGCAGCTGCCGGACCGACAGCTCGGGCGCCGCGAACGGCCGGTCCCGGAGTTCGGCGGCGATCAGTTCGAAGGCTTCGGTGTTCCGGGTGCCGTGGACCTGCAGTTCCGCGTGGCGTCGCCGGACGTAGCTGTCGACCGTCTCGGTGTGCACCGCCAGAACGTCCTCGATCACCCGGGCTGCGACGGATTCCGGCAGGCCCGTGGATCCGGCGATCCGGCGGATGAGGTCGTGGTCAGGCATACAGGGAGTATGGCCGCTTTGAGATGCAAACGCCAAAAATCTGCCCGAATTCGGGCAGGAATGTGCTTCTAGGGGTGATCTGGCGGTTACGGAGGGTGCTGGGTGCCGGATCGCGGCGTGTGCCGAAGCCTTAAAACAACGGATGCCCGGACCTCACAGAGGGAGATCCAGGCATCCGGGCTGAGTGCCCCTGGAGGGAGTCGAACCCCCGACCGTCGGATTAGAAGGCCGCTGCTCTATCCACTGAGCTACAGGGGCCGTACCGGGTAACCCCGGCGGCCCATCGAGTCTACCCCGAAAGTTGTGGACGGCAGGTTGCGGGAGGTGTCCACATAGCCGGGCTGGCCTGGTCCACGGGCCTATCCATCCGACACGCTGGAGTCACCGATTCAGCACGAGAAAGGAACGACCATGGCAGACATCATCACGGTGCGGGGATTCGTGGCCGGAGACGTCCGACCGGGAACCACCAACGGCGGGGTCAACACGGCGAACTTCCGCCTGGGATCCACCGACCGGCATTACGACAGGGCGACGCAGCAGTGGGTCGACGGGGACACCAATTGGTTCACGGTGCAGGCCTACCGGCAACTGGCCGGGAACATCGCCGGAAGTGTCAAGAAAGGGCAGCGTGTGGTGGTGATGGGCCGCCTCAAGCTCCGGCAATGGGAGCGGGACGGGAGGATCTACAACGTGGCCCAGATCGAGGCGGAGAGCATCGGTCACGATCTCAGCTGGGGCACGGCCAACTATCAGCGGAGCTCCGTGCAGCAACCCGGGAACCGCGAGCGTGAGGGAGCCGGGGAGCGGGTGCCGGAGACGGTGGCCGTCATCAACGGAAAGCGAGTCGACCCCGAGACGGGTGAAGTCCTCGACGAGCCTTCGGAGTCAGCCGATGAAAACGGCACGGCGACGGAACGAACGGAGAGTGACGGGGAGCGCGGAGGTCAGGGCGGCGCCGTGGGTCAGCACTCCGGCCTGGAGCACGACGAGGACTCTGAGGAGGTAAGCGCTGAATTCGAGGCACAGGGACGCTATCCGGACGCCGCGTGAGGCCTCGCTCCCGAGGTGACTTCGGCTCACGGTGCTGTGGCAGGCTCGCGGCGCTTTGACGGCAGGGCATGGCACAATAACGCCTGATGAAGCCCTCCGATCCTGTCCCGCGCTCCTCCGTCGGCGAACCCGCTCTGCCCGGAGGCCGACGGCTGTCCTCCCGCCGCCTCCCCGGACGTTTCCATCGCCCGGCGCTCGCCGTGTCCGTGGGGCTCAGTCTGCTGCTGACCGCATGCAGCTCACCGGCGCCGTCGTCAGATGGGCCGGACACGGAACCGTCCGCGACCGCAGGCGTCACAGCGAAGCCGAACCCTGCCGAACAAGCGCGGCAGAAGGTCCAGGCCTCCCTGGAGAAGAGCCTCCAAGGGGTGTCGAAGCCTGCCACCGATGCTGTCCGCAAGGCGATGCAGGCCGCGGTCGGCCCAGGGGTGGCCGTGGAGGTCAGCAACTCCGTGACTCCCACCGGCCTCGCAGCGGACGCGGTGGTGGCCGCCGCCGTCGTCGCTCCGAAGAACTGTGTGTTCGTCTACCTTCGGGACGGCGCGGTCAGCACCAAACTCCTGCCGACGCTGAGCAGCGGCAAATGCTTCGTCGGCGACCAGGGCGGGCCCCGGGCCGGCTCCTGAGTCCTGTCCGACCAGGGATTCCTGACCGGCACACGGGGGCAGGAGTCGCCGGGTCAGGGTCCGCCGCCGGTCCTCGACGGTGCGCAAGCGGGGCCGGCGCGGAGAACGAATAGGACTTCGGCACGCCCACGCACTAGATTTAAGGTCATGGCGGAATTCATTTACACGATGACCAAGGCTCGCAAGGCCGTTGGTGACAAGGTCATTCTCGATGACGTCAGCATGTCGTTCTTCCCCGGTGCCAAAATCGGTGTCGTGGGCCCGAACGGTGCTGGTAAGTCGACCATCCTCAAGATCATGGCCGGGCTGGACACTCCCTCCAACGGTGAGGCGCGGCTGAGCCCCGGGTACAGCGTGGGCATCCTGCTCCAGGAACCACCCCTGAACGAGGAGAAGACCGTCCTGGGCAACGTCCAGGAAGGTGTCGCTGAGATCTACTCCAAGGTCCAGCGTTTCAACGAGATCTCCGAAGAGATGGCCAACCCCGACGCGGACTATGACGCTCTGCTGGAGGAGATGGGCAAGCTCCAGGAAGCCATCGACGCCGCCAATGCCTGGGACCTCGACTCCCAGCTGGAGCAGGCGATGGACGCACTGCGCTGCCCCCCGGCTGACGCCGACGTGACTGTCCTCTCCGGTGGTGAGCGCCGCCGCGTGGCGCTCTGCAAGCTGCTCCTGCAGAAGCCCGATCTGCTGCTTCTCGACGAGCCCACCAACCACCTCGACGCCGAAAGCGTCCTGTGGCTGGAACAGCACCTCAGCAACTACGAAGGCGCCGTCCTGGCGGTCACCCACGACCGGTACTTCCTGGACCACGTCGCACAGTGGATCTGTGAAGTGGACCGCGGACGCCTCTACCCGTACGAGGGCAACTACTCCACCTACCTGGAGAAGAAGCGCGCTCGTCTGGAAGTCCAGGGCAAGAAGGACGCCAAGCAGGCCAAGCGCCTCGCCGAGGAACTGGACTGGGTCCGTTCCAACGCCAAGGGCCGCCAGACCAAGTCCAAGGCCCGTCTGGCCCGCTACGAGGAGATGGCTGCGGAGGCCGAGCGCACCCGCAAGCTCGACTTCGAAGAGATCCAGATCCCGCCGGGACCCCGGCTGGGCAACCTGGTCATCGAAGCCGAGAACCTGCGGAAGGGCTTCGACGACCGTGTCCTGATCGACGGGCTGACGTTCTCCCTGCCCCGCAACGGCATCGTGGGCGTCATCGGCCCCAACGGCGTCGGCAAGTCCACTCTCTTCAAGACCATCGTCGGCATGGAACCCCTGGACGGCGGTGAGCTCAAGATCGGTGACACGGTCAAGATCTCCTACGTCGACCAGAGCCGTGGCGGCATCGACCCCGAGAAGACGCTCTTCGAAGTGGTTTCGGACGGCCTGGACTTCATCCAGGTGGGCCAGGTCGAAATGCCGTCCCGCGCCTACGTGGCCGCGTTCGGCTTCAAGGGCCCGGACCAGCAGAAGAAGGCCGGCGTGCTCTCCGGCGGTGAGCGCAACCGCCTGAACCTGGCGCTGACCCTCAAGCAGGGCGGCAACGTCCTCCTGCTCGATGAGCCCACCAACGACCTCGACGTCGAGACCCTCAGCAGCCTTGAGAACGCGCTGCTGGAGTTCCCGGGCTGTGCCGTGGTCGTCAGCCACGACCGCTGGTTCCTGGACCGAGTGGCCACCCACATCCTCGCCTACGAAGGCACGGAGGAGGACCCGGCCAACTGGTACTGGTTCGAGGGCAACTTCGAGTCGTACGAGGCCAACAAGGTGGACCGTCTGGGTGCGGAAGCGGCCCGTCCGCACCGCGTGACCCACCGCCGCCTGACCCGCGACTGATCGCGGACCGGCACGGCTGAGCCGCCAGGTGGCGGACCAGCCATCAGACAACGGCAAGGGCCGACGACCGCGGGAGACCGTCGTCGTCGGCCCTTGCCGTTTCCGCGCTGAGCCGAAGGGCTCAGGGCCCCGCGCCTCACAGTTCGGGGACCCGGACCATCCCCTCCTGCGCCACCGAGGCCACCAGGACGCCGCTCCGGTCGTAGATCCGGCCCTGCGCCAGACCGCGGGAGTTCTGGGCGCTGGGGGAGTCCTGCACGTAGAGGAGCCACTCATCGGCGCGGACCGGCCGGTGCCACCACATCGCGTGGTCCAGGCTGGCGACGCTCATCCCGGGTTTGCTCCAGGCCAGGGAATGCCTGCGCAAGATGGGTTCCAGCAGCGTGTAGTCGCTCGCATAGGCCAACGCGGCGCGGTGCAGTGCCGGGTCGTCCGGCAGCTTGTCGAAGGTCTTCATCCACACCGCGTTCCGGCTGCCGGCCTGGGGATCCGGCCCCAGGTACAGCGGGGCGTCGATGTGGC
>Ga0213829_1002347_pt1 | contig 12438 bp, 12 predicted proteins | sample MC6MC0896MG_FD_180665 | JGI IMG/M metagenome (GOLD analysis project Ga0213829, IMG submission 180665) | Enriched soil aggregate microbial communities from Iowa State University, Ames, United States - MC6-MC0896-MG | ecosystem: Environmental > Terrestrial > Soil > Unclassified | place: USA: Iowa...
CACACCCGTTCCCATACCGAACACGGAAGTTAAGCTCTTTAGCGCCGATGGTAGTTGGGGGCTTCCCCCTGTGAGAGTAGGACGTCGCTAGGCACACAACAGCCACTGAGAAATCAGTGGTTTTTTTGTGCGAAAGTAAATAATTCTATAGCCTGGAATATTCTTGGTCAGGCTAGGTAAAGCTAGTTTTAATCTAAAAAAGCCAATAAGAAAGCAAAGTCTTATCATGAGGTAACTTCCTTTGTATAAGACTTTGAATCTTAACTAGCTATTTGTGAATCTTTATATGGTTCCCTGTTTTGCAACATGACGTAGATGCTTCAAATGCATTCGTAGGATATGCCAACGAATGCTTTTTCTTGCCTCATTTGACTGCAATTTTTTTTATTTCGTTTTTAAAGCTCGATTACGATACCTAGATACTTTCCAAGTTGATCTCACACAGACGGACATAATATATGTATTTCCCTGAGCGTCCTTGTACTTTTTCACTTGCCTATACTTTCATGATTCCCAGGTACAACTCCAGCCCCAAAAGCGATAGGTGGCGATGTAGGAACCCCATATCTACGCTGTTTTCCGAAATAATGATTGCTGTCGTATTTTTTTTAATACAAGGAATCGAAATTTACATAATCAATTTCGCCTTGGTATAATTTCGTCTGGATTATGAATTATGCCTGCACAATTCATTCTTAGCTGAATAAAGACAAATTAAATTCTATTTAAGATGAGTGTGAATAGCCCGGCGTCCCTTCTGAACCCCTAGCTTAGCAGACTGCCGGCGAAACGTTTAGAATCATCGAACAGTAGGATAGAAGAACCGACAGGATGGATAGAATAATTGAATCGACTTATTAAAATATCAAACCGATGAATAGAACGTCATAAAGAGAGGTTCCTACTACCTGTAGAAGGTTTCGGGAAGCTTCACATTGTGCCTCACCTCAACATTTGATATAGGATTATAGCTTGAAGTAAAAGTTGAACGAGCTTTACTAGCGGATTTTAAGTTGAAAAATTGAATAGATCTATAACACATATCGTTGTCTAATAATGGGGGAATTAAAAATGAGGCGTAACATTTTTTCTGCTGTATCTATTTTATTATTAATGATAATATTTCTTATGTTTGGGTATGATCCAACAAAATGGTATGGTGACTTTTTTAATTTCCTTTACGATATCAGTATTTTTACGCCATTAATATTAGGGGGACTAGGGATAATTAGCGCAAGTTTTGGTATTAAAGGTGATATCCGTATGGTTCTTATTGTGCTCCATGCTTTTTCATCATTTCTTTTCCTAGGTGTATATGTAAATTCTGTCAGCTGATGTCCAAACATCTGCTGACAAGAGGAACTAAGGCGCATCCTGTAAAAACGACTGAGTGACCAACCTCGTGTTGTTGTTGCCGCTGCCGCTTCGCTTTCGCGCAGATAAAACCCTGCCGCTACGTTAGCACTACGCTTCCGCACAAAAAGCATTTGTTGGCCTAAAAGTCTCTGGCGGATGTCACGGAATTAGAAAGATTTGAAAATCCTTAATAAAGAACTGCAGAGTTTATTCCTGCAGTTCTTTTTACTTTGTCTTCAATTAGGAACTTAAAAGTATAATTACTTTGAATTAATAAATCATACATACTAAATGAAGAATCACAAGGTATAATGGAACTCATACGAGGAAAAATAATTGGATACAAGATTGAAAGGGCGAAAGATTTGGGGAAAAAACAAATTTGGTATGAAGTAGAAGAAAACGAGTCAATTGAAGATTGTTTGGCAAGAATGCGTCGAGATGGTTATATGGCAGTGGGACGAAAAGAAGAGCCCGTTTTCCACTTAGTTAATGGAGAACCAACGTATTTACGTCAAAAAATACAATTTAAAGCGATGAACTGTCAAGATTTTGAGTAGATTTGACTAAAATCCGAACGTTTATAAATTGCTAAAATAAAATGTTCGCATTTTGCATTGACGATAGTGAAATCACTTGTTAAAATGTGAGTAGGAAAAACAAATAAGTCCCACATATATGCTAGAGGATTGGCTCTAGTGTCTCTACCCGGCACCGTAAATGCTGGACTATGCGGGAAAGCACTTTTGGCGTGTTACGAGAAGGGATATGTACTGATATGTACATTTGCATATTCTTTTCATAATAAGTCCTCAAGTAAACTGCTTTCACGTGTATGGTAGAGAGTAGTTTATTTGGGGATTTTTTTGTACGAAAAGTAAAGAATTGCAGTAGCTATTTGAAGAATAGAGGCTTGCACAATATTTGATCATTTTTCTATCGTTTAAAAGGAGCGACAATTCATGAATCCGAAAATCGGTGTGATAATGGGTAGTTCAAGTGACTGGGAAACAATGAAACATGCATGTGATATATTAGACGAATTACAAGTACCGTACGAGAAAAAGGTTGTATCTGCACATCGTACTCCTGATTTAATGTTTGAGTATGCGGAAGCAGCACGTGAGCGAGGTATTCAAGTAATTATTGCGGGTGCTGGTGGAGCTGCGCATTTACCTGGAATGGTAGCAGCTAAAACAACGTTACCAGTAATCGGTGTACCTGTGCAATCTCGTGCTCTTAACGGTCTTGATTCTCTATTATCAATCGTTCAAATGCCTGGCGGTGTACCTGTAGCAACAGTAGCGATTGGCAAAGCAGGAGCGACTAATGCAGGCTTGCTAGCTGCGCAAATTTTGTCAACAACAGACGCAGAGCTTGCTAATAAACTAGATGCTAGACGTGAAGCCACAAAGCAACAAGTATTGGAAAGCACAGGTGACTTAGTGTGACAAAGATTATTTATCCAGGGCAAACGATAGGCATTATCGGAGGAGGACAGCTTGGCCGTATGATGGCACTTGCTGCTAAAGAAGTAGGCTTTAAAATTGCCGTTCTTGAACCATCAATGGACTCGCCATGTGGACAGGTTGCAGATATACGTATTGTAGCACCATATGATGATGAGGCAGCTTTAGAAGAGCTTGCTGAGGTAAGTGACGTTATAACGTATGAGTTTGAAAATATCGATTACGAAGGCTTAAAACGTTTAACTCAGATTGCTTATGTTCCGCAGGGTCCAGAGCTAGTGCGCATTACTCAAGATCGTGTGACTGAGAAGGAAGCGATTGTGAACGCAGGTTGTCCAGTAGCACCTTATATTGTTGCGAATACATATGAGGAATTAGTAGCCAATATCGATAAGATTGGTTATCCTTGTATAGTCAAAACAGCAAGAGGCGGTTACGATGGCAAAGGGCAGCAGCTTTTAAAATCTGTAGAAGACCTACCATTCGCAAAAGACCTTTTCTCTCATTCACAATGTATTGCTGAGGGATTTGTACCTTTCGCGAAAGAGATATCGGTCATTGTCCAAAGAAACGGTAATGGTGAATCATATTGTCAGCCAGTTGGAGAAAATATTCATGTTCATCATATTTTACACGAAACGATCGTGCCGGCCCGTATAAAAGAAGAAACAGCACTGGCTGCAGAAAGAGAAGCCTTGAAGATTGCTGATTACTTACATTTAGTAGGGACACTAGCTGTAGAAATGTTTGTATTAGAAGATGGTGGAATCGTAATTAATGAATTAGCACCAAGACCTCATAATTCAGGTCACTATTCAATCGAAGCATGTAATGTTTCACAGTTCCATCAGCATATTCGCGCTATTTGTGGTTGGCCACTACGTAAACCACAACTTTGGGCACCATCTATTATGGTAAATGTTTTAGGGCAGCATGTAATGCCACTGAGTAACTCAATTGCTAAATATCCTGAATGGTCTATACATCTTTATGGGAAAGCTGAAGCTAAGGTGAACCGTAAGATGGGCCACGTAACGATTATGACAAAAAACTTAGAAGAAACACTACAACAAATCGAGAGTTCTGGCATTTGGTCAGAATAGAAGGAGAAACGCAATGATCGAACGTTACACAAGACCCGAAATGGGCGCAATTTGGACAGAACAAAATAAATATCAAGCTTGGCTAGAAGTTGAAATTTTAGCATGTGAGGCTTGGGCAGAATTAGGCGACATTCCAAAAGAAGATGTAGCTAAAATACGTGAAAATGCTTCATTTGATGTAAATCGTATTTTAGAGATTGAGCAAGAAACTCGTCATGATGTTGTAGCATTCACTCGTGCCGTATCTGAAACACTTGGTGAAGAGCGAAAATGGGTGCACTATGGTTTAACTTCAACGGACGTAGTTGACACGGCCCTTTCTTATTTAATTAAACAAGCGAATGATATTTTACGTAAAGACATCGTGAATTTCATTGATATTATAGCAGCGAAAGCAAAAGAGCATAAGCATACGGTCATGATGGGACGTACACATGGTGTTCATGCTGAGCCAACGACTTTTGGTTTAAAACTAGGTTTATGGTATGAAGAAATGAAGCGTAACCTTGAGCGCTTTGAAGCGGCAGCAAAAGTAATTGAAACAGGGAAAATGTCTGGAGCAGTTGGAACATATGCCAATATCGATCCTCGAGTTGAGCAATATGTATGCGATAAATTAGGACTTACAGCATCACCTATTTCAACACAAACATTGCAACGTGATCGCCATGCGCAGTATTTAGGTGCTTTGGCATTAATCGCAACATCAATAGAAAAATTTGCAACAGAAATTCGCGGCTTGCAGAAATCTGAAACGCGAGAAGTTGAAGAAGCCTTTGCAAAAGGACAAAAAGGTTCATCAGCGATGCCGCATAAACGTAATCCAATCGGGTCTGAAAATATGGTTGGGTTGTCACGTTTAATGCGTGGTTATATGGTGACAGCTTATGAAAACGTAGCTTTATGGCATGAGCGTGATATTTCACATTCATCTGCAGAGCGCGTCATTTTACCGGATGCAACGATTACACTGAACTATATGTTAAATCGCTTCGGTAACCTTGTGAAAAACTTAACAGTATTCCCTGAAAACATGAAACGTAATATGGGTCGCACTTTCGGTTTAATTTACTCTCAACGTATTCTATTAGCACTTATCGATAAAGGATTAGTGCGTGAGGAGGCGTATGATACAGTACAACCTTTAGCGATGCAGGCGTGGGACGAGCAAGTGCAGTTCCGTACGTTAGTCGATGCAAGTGAAAAAATTACATCGCATTTAACGAAGGAAGAGCTAGATGAGTGCTTCGACTACAACTACCATTTACAGCATGTAGACATGATTTTTGAACGTCTTGGACTTAACTAAGTAGAGCCACTAGCGGATGTTACAGAATTGAATCGTTGTACGATCGATTCAATTCTGAACCCGCATGTATTTCATAATATCCAGGGGGAATAACGAAATGACTAAAGGTCAACTTTTGTATGAAGGTAAAGCAAAAAAATTGTATACAACAGAGGAGCCAAATGTTCTACTCGTTGAGTACAAAGATAGTGCAACAGCATTTAATGGTGAGAAAAAAGAAGAGATTGAAGGAAAAGGCATATTAAACAATCGCATTACTTCGTTAATTTTCGAAAAATTACAAGCTTACGGAATTGCGTCACATTTCGTAAAACAATTGTCTGATACGCAACAGCTTGTAAAACAGGTAGATATTATTCCGATTGAGGTCGTTGTTCGTAATATAGCGGCTGGTAGCTTAGCGAAACGCCTTGACTTTGAGGAAGGTACACCATTAAAACGCCCAATCGTTGAGTTTTATTATAAAGACGACGAGCTTGGTGATCCGCTCATTTCAACGGAACATATTGATGTACTTGATCTTGCAACTCCTGAAGAAGTGACAGCCATTTATGACGGTGCACTAGCTGTTAACAAAGTGCTACAGCCAATATTTGCAGATGTCAACGTTACGCTAATTGACTTTAAATTAGAGTTCGGACGTGACCATGACGGAAATGTACTACTGGCAGATGAAATATCACCAGATACTTGCAGACTTTGGGATGCTACTACAAAGCAAAAGTTAGACAAAGATGTCTTTCGTAGAGACCTTGGTAATTTAACTGAAGTTTATACTATTATACTTTCTAGACTCGGAGGCAAATAACAATGAAAAAAGTTAAAATTTACGTAACATTACGCGAGAGCATTCTTGATCCACAAGGTTCAGCCGTACAAGGTTCTTTAGTAAAAATGGGTTACGCTGAAGTAGAAGATTTACGTATCGGTAAATATCTTGAACTAACAATTAAAGATACAGAACGTGACATTGATACTCTAGTAAAAGAAATGTGTGAAAAGGTTTTAACTAACGTTGTAATCGAAGACTACCGTTACGAAGTCGAGGAGGCTAACTAATCATGAAATTCGCAGTACTCGTATTCCCTGGGTCAAACTGTGATATCGATATGTATCATGCGATTAAAGACGAGCTAGGTGAAGAAGTAGAATATGTATGGCATACAGAAACAGATTTAAGTAGCTTTGATGGTATTTTAGTTCCAGGAGGCTTCTCATACGGGGATTATCTTCGCTGTGGTGCGATGGCAAACCAATCTAATATTATGGCAGAGGTCAAGAAAGCAGCGGATGCTGGAAAGCCAGTATTAGGAGTATGTAATGGATTCCAAATCTTAACTGAAGCAGGTTTATTACCAGGTGCATTACTTCGCAACAAAAATTTAAAATTCATGTGCCGTACAATCCAGCTTAAGGTTGAGAACAACAAAACATTATTTACAAACCAATATGAACAAGGTCAAATAATCAATATTCCAATCGCACATGGTGAAGGCAACTACTACTGTGATGAGGAAACGCTACAAAAATTAAAAGACAACAATCAAATCGTATTCACGTACTCAGGTGAAAATCCAAACGGTTCTTTAGAAGATATTGCGGGGATTGTAAACGAGCGCGGCAATGTATTAGGTATGATGCCTCACCCAGAGCGAGCTGTTGATGCACTAGTGGGCGGAGCAGACGGTCTAGCAGTATTTAAATCAATTGTGAAGCAGTGGAGGGAAAATCATGTCAACAACTAAGTTTGAGCCAACAGCACAGCAAATTAAAGATGAAAAGCTATACGCTGGTATGGGGATGTCAGACGAAGAATTTGCAATGGTAGAAGGTATTTTAGGACGTCTACCTAACTGGACAGAGACAGGTCTTTTCTCAGTAATGTGGTCTGAGCACTGCTCTTACAAAAATTCAAAGCCAGTCCTACGTAAATTCCCTACAAAAGGACCTCAAGTTTTACAGGGACCAGGTGAGGGTGCAGGGATTGTCGATATTGGTGATGAACAAGCAGTAGTGTTCAAAATGGAGTCACATAACCATCCATCTGCAATAGAGCCTTATCAAGGAGCTGCAACGGGTGTGGGTGGTATTATTCGTGATGTTTTCTCAATGGGTGCACGTCCTATTGCTATGTTAAACTCATTACGCTTTGGGGAATTAAAATCAGCACGTGGTAAATATCTATTTGAAGAAGTAGTTGCTGGGATCGCAGGATATGGTAATTGTATCGGAATCCCAACAGTAGGTGGCGAAATTCAATTTGATCCTTGCTATGAAGGCAATCCACTTGTTAATGCAATGTGTGTCGGTTTAATTGACCATAAGGATATTCAACGTGGTATTGCAGCGGGTGTCGGAAATACAGTTATGTACGTTGGTGCGAAAACAGGTCGTGACGGAATTCATGGTGCAACATTTGCCTCTGAAGAATTAACTGAGGAATCAGAAAACCAACGTCCTGCAGTACAAGTAGGGGATCCATTCATGGAGAAGCTTTTACTTGAAGCATGTTTAGAGGTTGTTAAATCTGACGCTCTAGTTGGTATTCAAGATATGGGTGCAGCTGGTCTTACATCTTCTTCAGCAGAAATGGCTTCAAAGGCTGGTTCTGGTGTAGAAATGAACTTAGACTTAGTACCGCAACGTGAGACAGGTATGACAGCATATGAAATGATGTTATCAGAGTCTCAAGAACGTATGCTACTTGTTGTGAAAAAAGGTCGCGAAGATGAAATTAAAGCGATTTTCGATAAATATGATTTAGATGCTGTAGCAATTGGTCGAGTAACAGATGATAAAATGCTTCGTCTATTACACAACGGTGAAGTCGTAGCTGAAGTACCTGCTGATGCACTTGCAGAAGATGCACCAGTTTATCATAAGCCATCTGCAGAGCCTGCTTACTATGCCGAATTCCAAGCGATCGAGAACACTGAGCCAACGGTAACAGATTACAAAGAAACTTTAAACAAACTTTTACAAGCACCTACAATTGCTTCAAAAGAGTGGGTTTACGATCAATTCGATTACCAAGTTCGTACATCAACAGTTGTAACACCAGGTTCTGACGCTGCTGTTATTCGTGTACGTGGTACAAATAAAGGATTAGCGATGACAACGGATTGTAACTCTCGCTATATATACTTAGATCCAGAGGTGGGCGGTGCTATCGCCGTAGCTGAAGCAGCTCGTAATATCGTTGCAACTGGTGGTACGCCACTTGCGATTACTGACTGCTTAAACTTTGGTAATCCAGAGAAGCCAGAAATCTTCTGGCAAATTGAAAAATCTGCTGATGGTATTTCTGCTGCTTGTACGGCATTAAATGCCCCAGTAATTGGTGGTAACGTATCTCTTTATAATGAACGTTCAGGTGAAGCAGTCTATCCAACACCAACAATCGGTATGGTTGGATTGATTGAAGACTTAGCTCATGTCACAACACAAGAAGTAAAAGCTGCTGGGGATGTAGTATTTGTGATTGGTGAGACAAATACTGAGTTTGGTGGATCAGAGCTTCAAAAGTTATTAAACAATGGAGTTATCTCAGGTAAAGCACCAGCTATCAATTTAGAGGTTGAGGCTGCTCGTCAGCAAGCATTACTGAAGGCTATTAAAGCTGGACTTGTCCAATCTGCTCATGACGTAGCAGAGGGTGGTCTTGCTGTTGCTATAGCTGAAACAACATTTGGTGCAAAGGGGCTAGGTGTTGACGTAACATTGACGGGTTCTGCTACAACGGCATTATTCAGTGAGAGTCAATCTCGTTTTGTTGTCACAGTGAAAGAAGAAAATGCAGCCGCATTTGTGGAAATCATCAAAGACGCACAGAAAATTGGTGTCGTAACAAACGATGCACTTGTTAAAATCAACGGGGACAAAGGTGTGCTTGTAGAAGGTACAGTGGAGGAATTCCGTTCTAATTGGAAAGGAGCAATCCCATGCTTGCTGAACTCAGAGGCTTAAACGAAGAATGTGGGGTGTTCGGTATTTGGGGTAACCCAAATCCAGCACACCTTAGCTATTACGGGCTTCATGCTCTTCAACACCGTGGACAAGAAGGTGCTGGAATCGTTGTTTCAGACGGTCAGCATCTTCGCGCGGTGAAAGGCGAAGGACTAGTGAATGATGTATTCAACGAAGATAAATTAAAGGCAGTGAACGGCAAAGCGGCTATTGCGCATGTTCGTTATACGACTGCTGGTGGTGGCGGTATTGAAAACGTACAGCCATTATTATTCCACTCCTCAACTGGTAGCCTTTCAATTGCCCATAACGGTAACTTAGTCAATGCGACACATTTAAAACAGTATTTAGAGCGACAGGGGAGTATTTTCCATTCTAGCTCTGATACGGAAGTGCTGGCGCATCTTATTAAGAAAAGCTCGCATTCACCATTCCGTGCGAAGGTGAAAAATGCCCTCTCTTTATTAAAGGGTGCGTATTCTTTCTTAATCATGACAAAGGATGAAATGCTTGTTGCACGTGATCCACATGGTTTACGTCCACTTTCTCTTGGAAAGCTAGGAGATGGCTGGGTGGTAGCTTCTGAAACTTGTGCATTTGATTTAATCGGCGCAGAATTTGTTCGTTCTGTTGAGCCTGGTGAATTATTAATTATCAACGATGAAGGTGTAAAGTCAGATCGTTTTGCAGAGATGGATAAACGTGCCATGTGTGCAATGGAATATGTTTATTTAGCTCGTCCTGACTCAGACATTGATGGAATTAATGTCCATATGGCACGAAAACGTATGGGGAAACAGCTTGCTCGTGAATGTGCACATATTGAGGCTGATGTTGTAACGGGTGTACCAGACTCAAGTATTTCTGCAGCAATCGGTTTTGCTGAGGAAAGTGGTATTCCTTATGAGTTAGGTTTAATTAAAAATCGTTATGTCGGCCGAACGTTTATTCAACCCACTCAGGAATTACGTGAGCGCGGAGTAAAAATGAAACTATCTCCAGTCGTTCAAGTTGTGAAAGGGAAACGAGTTGTGATGGTAGATGATTCTATCGTACGAGGTACAACTTCCCGTCGTATCGTCAAAATGTTGAAGGATGCAGGTGCAGCAGAGGTACATGTCGTGATTTCTTCACCACCGATGACAGATCCTTGTTATTATGGCATTGATACGTCGACACATGAAGAATTAATTGCATCTAGTCATAATGTAGATGAAATCCGTGAAGCAATCGGAGCAGATACACTAACATTCCTTTCTGTTGAGGGTATGGTTGAAACGATTGCACGACCATATGAAGACGAAAATCGTGGACTATGCCTTGCTTGCTTTACAGGCAAATATCCTACAGAAATTTTCCCAGATACGATCTTACCACATGAAAAAGAACTATTACGTTAAGGATGATAAGGAGGATCTCTGCGTGTCAAAAGCATATGAACAAGCAGGTGTAAATATTGAAGCAGGCTATGAAGCCGTAAAACGAATGAAGTCTCACGTTGAACGCACAAACCGTCTAGGTGTGATGGGAACGTTCGGTGGCTTTGGCGGTATGTTTGACTTGTCAGAACTAAATCTTAAGGAGCCTGTTCTTATTTCAGGTACAGATGGTGTTGGGACAAAGCTTAAACTAGCTTTTATGGTGGATAAGCACGATACGATTGGTGTAGACTGCGTGGCTATGTGTGTGAATGATATTGTGGCACAGGGTGCTGAACCATTGTATTTTTTAGATTATGTTGCCCTTGGTAAAGCTGAACCAGCGAAAATTGAACAAATTGTCAAAGGTGTTGCAGATGGCTGTGTACAATCTGGTGCAGCATTAATCGGTGGCGAGACAGCAGAAATGCCAGGTCTTTATGAAGAGGATGAGTATGATTTAGCAGGTTTTGCAGTAGGTGCATGTGAAAAATCAGCAATCGTAACAGGTGAAAAAATCGTAGAGGGTGATGTGCTTGTTGGTATTGCTTCAAGTGGAGTGCATTCAAACGGTTATTCATTAGTACGAAAAATTGTTTTTGCGGATAATGATTATGCAGTAGATGCGATTGTGGCAGGCTACGAAGATCTTGGCCCTATTGGAGAAGCTTTGTTAGTGCCAACAAAATTATATGCTAAACCAGTACTTGCAGCTTTAAAAGCAGCAGACGTTCATGGCTGTGCACATGTAACAGGCGGTGGCTTTTATGAAAATCTTCCTCGCATGATGCCAAAGGGATTAGCAACTGAAATTGACTTAGGTTCATGGCCAGTATTACGTATTTTTGAGTTTTTGAAAGATAAAGGCCAGCTTGAGGATAAGGATCTATATAATGTCTTTAACATGGGCATTGGCTTTGTACTAGCGGTACCAGCAGATGAAGTGGATAAAGTAATTGCTACTGTGGAAGCAAATGGTGAAAAAGCATACAAAATCGGTCGTGTTGTGAGCGGCGAGGGTGTTGTATTTAATGGCTTACATGATGGGAGTTTAGTGTAATGACTGCACCAACCAAGATTGCCGTTTTTGCCTCAGGCAGTGGTAGCAATTTTCAGGCCATTCAAGAGGCGATTGAACGTGGTGAGCTACATGCAAAGGTTGAGCTTGTTGTAACAGACAAGCCTGGCGCATTTGTAGTAACACGTGCCGAGAATTTTAGTATTCCAGTACTAGCTTTAAATCCAAAAGAGTTTGCTTCAAAAGCAGATTACGAGACAGCTATTATCAATGCTTTACAGGAATGTAATGTGGAATGGATTGTGCTTGCCGGTTATATGCGACTAATTAGTGAAGTATTACTTTCAGCATTTCCACAACGTATCGTGAATATCCATCCGTCATTATTACCAGCTTTCCCAGGTAAGGACGCGATTGGGCAAGCGATGGAACATGGAGTCAAGATAACAGGTGTAACTGTGCATTTTGTAGACGAAGGTATGGACACAGGTCCTATTATCGCACAAGCAGCAGTTGCCGTTATTGATGGTGATCGTGAGGCAACAGAAGTGGCTATTCATAAGCAAGAGCATGTACTATATACGAAAGCTTTACAGCAATTATTAAAGTAAACTATTGATGAGGAGTTAGGGGCTACTCATTGAATACCTAACTCTACTCTATCAATAATTGTAAGACATTTTCGTGGCAGATACGATAAAAATTAGGAGGATATTGTTGTGACAAAACGTGCATTAATCAGTGTTTCCAATAAAGATGGTATTTTAGAATTTGCAAAAGAACTAGTAGCATTAGGTTA
>Ga0213829_1002353_pt1 | contig 12419 bp, 10 predicted proteins | sample MC6MC0896MG_FD_180665 | JGI IMG/M metagenome (GOLD analysis project Ga0213829, IMG submission 180665) | Enriched soil aggregate microbial communities from Iowa State University, Ames, United States - MC6-MC0896-MG | ecosystem: Environmental > Terrestrial > Soil > Unclassified | place: USA: Iowa...
ATTTAAACACGCTTTTAATGGGCGAAGGCTATGCCAGAAGCATGGGATTAAACATTAAAAAAATCAAGTTTTTAATAATCTTGGTAACCTGTATGTTGGTTGCGGTTTGTACTGCTTTTGTAGGACCAATTGCATTTATAGGCTTGGCAGTTCCGCACATTACACGAATCATTTATAAAACCACCAATCATTTTCATTTGTTTACAGGAAACATAATTATTGGTGCGTTAATTTTAATTACCTGCGATATTATTTGTCAGTTACCGGGTGAACAGTTCGTGTTGCCGATAAATGCAGTGACTTCAATTTTAGGTGCACCTTTGGTTATTTATTTGATATTGAGAAACAGATAAACATAAAAAAAAGCAAGTATCTACTTGCTTTTTTGTTCTTTTAATACCAATACGGGAACATCGGCATGATACGATAATTGCTTACTTAAACTGGTTGTGAAAATCTTTTCGAAAAAGTTTAAATGACGTTTCACAATACACATTACATCAATTAACTGATCATCGATAAAAAAGAAAACACTTTCGTCTAATTTTTCATTCAAAACGGTATGAAAAGTCACATTTTCGTCGTTAAATTCTTCTTTCCAACTGTTTAAAACGTTTATAGCGTCAGGATTTTCCTTTCTTAAAACATGCAGCACTTTTACATCAGCATTTAAAGATTTCGCAATCTTAATTATCTGATGCAATCCTGCTTTATCACTATCGCGAAGCATTGTTGCAAATCCAAAATTATTCAAGCGTTTAAATTCAGCTTTTCGTGGAACACTTAAAATTGGAATATCGACATTTTCCATTACATGAACCGTGTTCGATCCGAGTAATTTCTTTTCAAACCCGGAATTTCCGTTTGTTCCCATCACAATAAAATCAATATGTTCATCGCGAATTATTTTATGAAGGATCGAAAGCATAATTCCTTCCTCAAAAATAAAAGTCAGTTTAATATCACCACAATCAACATCTGTCGCAATACTTCTTAATTTCGGAACCTGTTTTTTATAATTATCAAAATTATTCAGTTCAATAGAATTATATACGTTCTGAATCAGTTCTGGCTGTCCGGCAGAAGTTGTAGAAATTACAGGCATTTCGTAGGTATTCAAAACATAAATTTCGGCATCAATACTTTTGGCAAGCTTCAAAGCGTAAACAAATGCATTATTTGCAGTTTCTGAAAAATCGGTTGGGAAAAGAATCTTTTTCATAATCTTAGGCTGTTGGTTTGTTGCTATTAAATTACAAAAAATTAAATGATTGTAAAAAAATATTGCGTTTTTTTTCAGGATACATACGCTTTTAAAATTAGCATGATTTATAAAGTTGGCGTAAATTTGTGTTTCAATATTTGGTTTATGATTTTGAACGATACAATAGTAGCATTGGCTTCGGCATCGGGCGCTGGTGCAGTAGCATTAATCCGTGTTTCGGGACCACAGGCAATTGATTTGGTTGCTGATGTTTTTCAGTCTGTAAAAAATAAAGATTTGCGCAAACAGAAAACGCATACGCTGCATTTGGGTTTTATTAAAGACGATGAAAAAATCATTGATCAGGTGCTTGTATCGCTTTTTAAAGGGAATAATTCTTACACGGGCGAACCTACTGTTGAAATTTCGTGTCACGGATCTACTTTCATACAACAACAAATCATACAACTTTTATTGAGAAAAGGCTGCAGAATGGCAACTTCGGGCGAATTTACCATGCGATCGTTTTTAAACGGAAAAATGGATCTCTCGCAAGCCGAAGCCGTAGCCGATTTAATTGCATCAGACAACGAAGCATCACACCAAATAGCTATGCAGCAAATGCGTGGTGGTTTTAGTAACGAAATTGCAAAATTGCGTGAAGAACTGCTGAATTTCGCATCGCTAATTGAGTTAGAATTGGATTTTTCTGAAGAAGATGTAGAATTTGCCGATCGAACAGCATTTCGAGATCTGGTAAACAGAATTCAGTTTGTTTTAAAACGATTAATAGATTCTTTTGCGGTTGGAAACGTGATTAAAAATGGTATTCCCGTAGCCATTGTAGGCGAACCGAATGTTGGAAAATCAACTCTTTTAAATGCCTTGTTAAACGAAGAACGCGCCATAGTTTCGGACATTGCCGGAACTACGCGCGATACTATTGAAGATGAGTTGGTGATTGAAGGAATCGGATTTAGATTTATTGATACAGCGGGAATCCGAGAAACAAAAGATGTGGTTGAAAGTATCGGAATTCAGAAAACATTCGAGAAAATAGAACAATCGCAAGTCATTTTATACTTGTTTGAAAGTTTAAAGTTTAAAGTTCAAAGTTCGGAATACATCATAGAAATTGAAAAGATTAAAAATCAATTTCCATTGAAACCTTTAGTTGTAGTTATTAACAAAATAGATTTACTTTCTGAAGCGGAGATACTAAATATAAAAAAACAACTTGAAACGTTAAATGTAAAACTTGAAACCATTTCTGCCAAAAATAAAAAAGGAATAGATGCCTTAAAAAAGCAGCTGATAAGCTTTGTAAATACCGGTGCGCTTCGAAATAACGAGACCATTGTAACCAACACTCGACATTATGATTCTTTAATAAAGGCTCTAGAGGAAATTCAGAAAGTACAATGGGGATTAGACACAAATGTATCTGCAGATTTAATGGCAATTGACATACGTCAGGCATTATATTATTTCGGCGAAATTACGGGTCAAGTAACAAACGACGAATTATTAGGGAATATTTTCGCTAATTTTTGTATCGGCAAATAAATGTAGTTTCAAATGCTTTTAAATAGTTTTATTTAATTAAAAATCAATGTTTTATGTTGTTTTTGTTTTTGTTTTTTTATGGAACTATTTATTTTTATATTTGGTACCTCATATGTACTACATAATTAATTAATGTAGTACAAACGTACCACATTTATGAAGATAGCTTTAAAAGAACGAAAACTTTCCAGCGGAAAAATTAGTTTAGTAATTGAATACTTTAAAGGTTCAGAAGTTTCACAAGATGGGAAAAGAAAACATATCCGTGATTTTGAAAACTTAAAAATATACCTTCACGACAATCCGAAAAGTATCAACGAAAGAAAAGAAAATAAGTAAGCTTTAATTTTAGCAAAAAAAAATTTAGCGATTAGAGAAGCTGAATATTATCAAGGAAAGTTTGATCTTAAAAATAATGCAAAATCTAAACATAGTTTTTTGAGTTATTTTTCGGAAAAAACTGATGAAAAGATTGATTCCCCGAAAAATTACGGTAACTGGTCAGCTACTCTTATACATTTAAGGAGATGTGTTTCTCCAAATTTAACATTTGAAGAAGTAAATGAGGATTTTGTCAAAAAAATTCGAAAATATTTTGATAAAGAAGCAAAAACAAAAAGTAATACCTTACTATCTCAGAATTCTAAATATTCATACTTCAATAAGGTTAAGGCCTGCTTAAGAGCAGCTTTTGATGAAGGATATATTTCAATCAATTATGCATCTAAAGTTAAAGCCTTTGAACAAGGTGAAAGCCAACGAGAATATCTAACATATAATGAACTTCAAAGATTAGCAAACTGTGATTGTAAATATCCAATACTTAAAAATGCTTTTATCTTTTCTTGTTTGACTGGATTACGTTGGAGTGACATCAATACACTCCTGTAGTCTGAGGTTCGCGAAGAGAATCAAAATAGCGAAGAAACAATTAAGATAAACTTTAGGCAAGAAAAGACAGCTGCTGTTGAATACTTATATATCTCTAAGCAGGCGCGTGACCTTTTAGGGAAAAGAACAAATGAATCGCTCCGAGTCTTTATCGGACTTAAATATTCAGCGGTATATAATACAGAGCTTTTAAGATGGTGTAATCGCGCAGGTTATAACTAAACATATCACTTTTCATAGCGCACGACATACTAATGCTGTTTTGCTTTTAGAAAACGGAGCAGATATTTATACCGTTTCAAAACGATTAGGACATAGTGAATTGGCAACAACACAGATTTATGCTAAAATGGTAGATCAGAAAAATAAAGAGGCTGCAGATTTAATACCATTAATACAGTTCGATTTATAAATGGAATGCAAAAAACGCTAAGTAAAACTTATTTTGAAGTTACATTTTAAAGACAAATATAGTTTTTACAGGACATAAAATGCCATCATTCTCTTTAATTAATCTAGATAAGATAATTTTATTATCAAATTAACAAAATATACTGGAAAATGATGGATATTATAATTAAAAGATTTGATCGAATTGAAGAGCTTTTAGAAGGGTATGAAAAAGAAATTTTGAATGTCGAAGAGTTGTGCAAATATACAGGCTTCACTAAATCACAGATTTATAGTTTAGTTCATAAAAATATAATTCCATACTCTAAACCAAATGGAAAATATCTCTTTTTTAAAAAATCTGAAATTAACTCGTGGTTGCTGCAAAATAAAAGACAGTCGATAAGTCAGGTTGATGATAAGGCATTTGAATACACTAGAAAAAAAAGATAATTAAAAAGTAAAGGGATAAGTTAAATTATCTCGACAGGTATCTAATAATCTTGAAAGCATTTTAATGATCATTATAATTACGCGATATTAGTCCTGATACATTGGTTATATTGATTGGCAAAGTGGTCGAATGCTGCGGTCTTGAAAACTGTTAACTATAACGTGACCGGGGGCAAATCCCTCTTTCTCCACGAGCCGAAAGGCAAATTGTACTAAAAACGACTAAATCCAACAACTTAGTTTTTTTTACTTTTAGGGCTATATCAAATTATTTATTAAATCTCAAAGTTTAGGTATTTTGAAATGTACCACTTAAAACACCTAAATTTTAAAATTAAAAAGGCTTAAAGTAGTATATGCTACTTAATGCTCTTCTTTTAAATCCAACTTATACAATTGTTGACGTATAATTTTTTCATCAATCATTGGATCTTTGTTTAACTCCATAAGATATTTTCGTTGCGAATCTATTAATTCTACAAAAACATTTTTTTTCTATCATTCAAGTATCTTCTTCCATAAATTTTGGTCGTTCTTTCCATTGTTGCAAAAATTTTCCCATTGTGTAGACACTAGTAATTACTCACGTAAAACATATAGCCAAGCAATATGTCTGTAAATTAATTGTTTCTTTATCTGTAGCATTTCCGCTTCAGATATTTGGGCTGTCCAAGTGTTTTGTATAAAACTGAAACCATAGAACTACACCTTCTGATGCTATTTAAAATGGCTCCAAATTTTTCAACCTTCCCAAATATGATCATAATTTTGGTTATTTTAAAACCTATATAAAATTCCAATGCAGTACCAACAAATGAAACAGGTAACCAAGGTAGCTAGCCAATACCAGCCTACTACTTTGTAAAGCAGTGAAATAAGAAAATATAAGTGATAAGCCACCAAAAATGATGCCCCGAAAATTCCCAAATTTGCCCTAATTAAATTGATTTTATAACAATCATCTACTTTTCTAAATTACACATTTTATTATTTTATCAAAATATAATAAATGATTAAAAAAATAATCTTAAATTAAGAGATTAAATGAAATAATACGCTTAAATTAAAACTTTTAATTGGAGTTGAATTTATGACAGAAAGAAATTATTCAATAATAAAATAGTTTTAATGTCGGTTTTTCGTTAGACGAAGTGGTAAATAACGAATTGGTTATAGAACGCCTGCAAAAAGAAATAGATTTAATCAATCCACAGTTTGGTAAATGGGAACAAATTAAAAAGTTTGCACTTACACCAAATGTTTGGGCAATTGATTCTGGCGAATTAACCCCAACCTTAAAACTAAAACGTAAAGTTATTTTAGAACAGTATAAGAATCTTTATGAGAAGATGTATTCTTAAATCTATGAAATAACAATAAAATATCCTTTTAACGAAAAATTAAACTTAAAATAGTATGCGTGCATACTATTTTTTTATTATATTTGGTATAACTAAATAAATTCATGAAAAATAAAACGCTCGATTCAGTAATAAAAAACACCTGGCAAGCCATTGCACGCATGTATAACGAGGAAGCTTCGCAATACGGTGCAAGTATGGCGCTTGGTTACGCTTTATTAAACATAGATAAAGAAGGAACGCCTTCAACAGCTTTGGCTCCGCGTTTAGGTATGGAACCAACAAGTTTAACGCGTACATTAAAAACAATGGAAGAAAAAGGACTGATTTCAAAAATGAAAAATCCAAAAGACGGTCGTGGTGTAAATATCTATTTAACTCCGCTGGGTGTCGAAAAACGCGGACTATCAAAACAAACGGTAATCAATTTTAATAATAAACTTTTAGAAACCTTTTCGCAACAAGAGATTGATAACTTTATAGAGATGTCAGAAAAAATTCAGAACATCATTGTAACAAAAAAGAAATTTTAAGAAACCAAACTTCATAGAATTATGAATAGATTAATAAAAAAAGTGGCTGTTATTGGTTCCGGAATCATGGGTTCTGGTATTGCCTGTCACTTTGCAAACATTGGCGTTCAGGTACTGCTTTTGGATATTGTTCCAAATCAGCTTACCGAAGCCGAAGAAAAAAAAGGTCTTACGCTTAACGATAAAGTTGTAAGAAACCGTATGGTGAACGATAATTTGGCAACTGCCTTAAAATCGAACCCCTCGCCTATTTACGATAAAAAATTTGCCGACAGAATTTCGACAGGAAACACAACAGATGATCTTCCGAAAATTAAAGATTTTGATTGGATTATTGAAGTTGTTGTAGAACGTTTAGATATTAAAAAGGCAGTTTACGAACAAATTGAAAAATATCGTAAGCCTGGAACTTTAATTACATCGAACACTTCCGGAATTCCGATTCATTTTATGAGCGAAGGTCGAAGCGAAGATTTTCAGGAACATTTCTGCGGAACGCACTTTTTTAATCCGGTTCGATACTTGAAGTTATTCGAAATTATTCCCGGACCAAAAACAAAACCCGAAGTTTTATCCTTCTTAAACAATTACGGCGAAAAATTCTTGGGAAAAACATCGGTTGTAGCTAAAGATACACCTGCGTTTATTGGAAACCGCATTGGTATTTACGGCATCATGAGTCTTTTTCATTTGGTAAAAGAAATGGATATGACTATTGAAGAAGTCGATAAATTAACGGGTCCCGTAATTGGAAGACCTAAATCGGCAACTTTCCGCACGGTTGATGTTGTTGGTTTGGATACTTTGGTGCATGTTGCCAATGGTTTGTACGAAAATGTTCCGAATGATGAGGCTCATGAATTGTTCAAACTTCCCGATTTCATCAATCACATGATGGAAAATAAATGGTTGGGAAGCAAAACTAAAAAAGGTTTCTATAAAAAAGTTGATAAAGATATTCTTTCGCTTGATTTAAATAAGCTGGAATATCGACCAAACAAAAAAGCATCTTTCCAAACTTTAGAATTAACCAAAACTATTGATAATGTAATTGATCGTTTCAAAGTTTTAGTGAACGGAAAAGACAAAGCGGGTGAATTTTACCGTAAATCTTTTGCGGGCTTGTTTGCGTATGTTTCTAACCGAGTTCCTGAAATTACCGATGATTTATATAAGATAGACGATGCCATGAAAGCCGGTTTTGGCTGGGAACACGGACCTTTCCAGATTTGGGATGCTATTGGTGTTGAAAAAGGCATTGAATTGATAAAAGAAAACGGTGAAAACGTTGCAGATTGGGTGAATGAAATGTTAGCATCGGGCAACTCATCTTTCTATACCATAAAAGAAGGAGCTACCTATTATTATGATATCGATTCTAAATCGCAAAAGAAAATCCCGGGACAAGATGCGTTTATCATTTTAAACAACATTCGCGATACCAAAAAGGTTTGGCGTAACTCCGATTCTACTTTATTTGATTTGGGCGATGGAATTTTAAATCTTGAATTTCATTCAAAAATGAACTCGATTGGAGGCGGTGTCATCAGCGGAATCAATAAAGCCATAGATCTTGCCGAAAAAGAATACAGTGGTTTGGTTATTGGAAATCAGGCAGCAAATTTCTCGGTCGGTGCCAATTTAGGAATGATTTTCATGATGGCGGTTGAACAAGAATACGATGAATTGAATTTTGCCATAAAATCATTCCAAGATACCATGATGCGCGTTCGTTATTCTGGTATTCCGGTAATTGCGGCTCCACATGGAATGACGCTTGGTGGCGGTTGTGAATTGGTAATGCATTCAGACAAAGCTGTTGCCGCAGCAGAAACCTATATTGGTTTGGTTGAATTTGGTGTAGGTGTAATTCCTGGCGGTGGCGGATCTAAAGAAATGACGTTACGTGCTGCAGATCAATTCAAAAAGAACGATGTTAAACTGAACATACTTCAAGAGTATTTCTTAACTGTGGGAACCGCAAAAGTTGCAACATCGGCTTACGAAGGATTTGATAACGGGGTACTTCTACCAACCAAAGATATTGTTGTGGTGAATAAAGACCGACAAATTGCCGAAGCTAAAAAACACGCATTGTTAATGGCTGAGGCTGGTTACACACAACCTGTTCAACGTAAAGATATTTTGGTTTTGGGTAAACAGGCATTGGGTGCTTTCTTGGTTGGAACAGACGGAATGACTGCCGGAAATTATATCTCTGATCACGATAAAAAAATTGCCAATAAACTGGCTTACGTAATGGCAGGCGGCGATTTATCTGAACCTACATTGGTATCTGAACAATATTTGTTAGATCTGGAACGCGAAGCATTCTTAAGTTTAAGTACCGAACGCAAAACCTTAGAGAGAATTCAGTTTATGTTAACTAAAGGAAAACCGTTGCGTAATTAATTAAGAATTGAGTAATGAGATTTTAGAATTTAGATTTCTATTGTATGCATAAAGTTGAAGATTTAATAGTTTGGAAAAAAGCAATACAGCTAACAAAAGAAGTTTATTTGCTTTCTTCGAAAATTCCTAACGAAGAAAAATTTGGAATTATTTCTCAGATTAAAAGATGCTCTGTTTCAATCCCTTCAAATATAAGCTGAAGGAGCTGGTAGAAATTCAAATAATGAGCTTAAACACTTTCTTGGTATCGCAAATGGATCATGTTATGAATTACAAACTCAATTAATTTTAATAAAAGAATTAAATCTAACCAACGAAATAATTGAAATTGATTTTTTAATTGAAAAGTGTATCGAAATTCAAAAAATGATTTATTCTTTCAAATCTAAAATCGCAAAGTCTAATATCTAACATCTCAATACTAAAATCTAAAACAAGAAAAAATGAAAACAGCATATATAGTAAAAGCATACAGAACAGCCGTTGGTAAAGCACCAAAAGGATTGTTTCGTTTTAAAAGACCCGATGAACTGGCAGCAGAAACCATCGAGTTTATGATGAATGAAGTGCCGCAGTTAGATAAAAAACGTATCGATGACGTAATGGTTGGAAACGCCATGCCCGAAGCCGAACAAGGTTTAAACATGGCTCGATTGATATCGTTAATGGGTTTAAAAATCACCGATGTTCCTGGAGTTACCGTTAACCGTTATTGCGCATCGGGAATCGAAACTATTGGTATGGCAACTGCGAAAATTCAATCGGGAATGGCAGATTGTATCATTGCAGGCGGCGCCGAATCTATGAGTTTTATTCCAATGGGTGGTTACCGTGCAACGCCAGATTATAAGGTTACAGCTGCCGGTCACGAAGATTATTATTGGGGAATGGGCTTAACTGCCGAAGCTGTTGCAAAGCGGTTTAATGTTTCGCGTGAAGATCAGGATCAGTTTTCGTTTGAATCGCACATGAAAGCTTTAAAAGCTCAAGCAGAAGGCAAATTCGATAGCCAAATTGTGCCAATTACCGTTGAAGATACTTTTATTAATGATAAAGGTAAAAAAGAAACAAAATCGTATATAGTAACAAAAGACGAAGGTCCACGTGCAGGAACAAGTGTAGAAGCATTAGCAAAATTAAAACCTGTTTTTGCTGCCGATGGATCTGTTACTGCAGGAAATTCCTCTCAAATGTCCGATGGTGCTGCGTTTGTTTTAGTAATGTCCGAAGAAATGGTGAAGGAATTAAATTTAGAGCCAATTGCCCGATTGGTAACTTTTGCATCAGCAGGAGTTGAACCTCGCATTATGGGAATTGGTCCTGTAAAAGCTATTCCAAAAGCATTAAAACAAGCCGGCTTACAACAAAACGATATCGAACTGATCGAACTAAACGAAGCCTTTGCAGCACAATCTTTAGCCGTAATTCGCGAGTTAGATCTAAATCCTGAAATCATCAATGTTAACGGCGGAGCTATCGCATTAGGTCACCCGTTAGGATGTACCGGAGCAAAACTGTCTGTTCAATTATTCGATGAAATGAAGCGTCGCGGTAATAAATACGGAATGGTAACCATGTGTGTTGGAACCGGACAAGGGACAGCAGGAATTTATGAGTTGCTTTAATTTACTAATCAAATTTAAATACATACGATATGAGCGATATAACAAGAGGCGGTCAATTCTTGGTAAAAGAGACCTTGGCAGAAAATATATTTACACCGGAAGATTTTTCGGAAGAACAAAAAATGATGCGTGATTCGGTAAAGGAATTTGTCGATCGTAAAATTTGGGTAAACAAAGATCGATTCGAGAAAAAAGATTATAAGTTTACCGAAGAATGCATGCGCGAAGCCGGCGAATTAGGCTTTTTAGGTGTTGCTGTTCCAGAAGAATACGGCGGTTTGGGAATGGGCTTTGTATCAACCATGCTTACCTGCGATTATATTTCGGGTGCAACCGGTTCGTTTTCAACTGCTTTTGGCGCACATACCGGAATCGGAACCATGCCAATTACTTTGTATGGAACCGAAGAACAAAAGCAAAAATACGTCCCTAAATTGGCTTCGGGCGAATGGTTTGGATCATATTGTTTAACCGAACCAGGTGCGGGATCTGATGCAAATTCAGGAAAAACGAAAGCAGAATTAAGTGCCGATGGAAAATCGTACAAAATAAACGGACAAAAAATGTGGATTTCAAACGCAGGTTTTTGTCATTTAATGATTGTTTTTGCTCGAATTGAAGATGATAAAAATATTACCGGTTTCATTGTGGAATATGATGCCGCAAATCCAAACGGAATTACATTGGGTGAAGAAGAACACAAATTGGGAATCCGTGCAAGTTCAACTCGTCAGGTTTTCTTTACAGATACCGTTGTTCCTATCGAAAATATGTTGGGTGGTCGCGGCGAAGGCTTTAAAATTGCCATGAACGCTTTGAACGTGGGTAGAATTAAGTTGGCGGCTGCGTGTTTAGACTCGCAACGTCGTTTAATTACGCAATCGGTAAATTATGCCAACGAACGCGTGCAGTTTAAAACGCCTATTGCAAATTTTGGTGCCATTCGATCTAAAATTGCCGAAACCGCTACAAATGCATACATTGGCGAATCGGCTTCGTACAGAGCTGCAGGAGATATCGAAAATAGAATTAATGCTCGTTTGGCTGAAGGAAATTCGCATCAGGAAGCAGAATTAAAAGGTGTTGAAGAATTTGCGATTGAATGTTCTGTATTGAAAGTTGCTGTTTCTGAAGACGTTCAGCATTGTGCCGATGAAGGAATTCAGATTTTTGGAGGAATGGGCTTTTCTGAAGACACACCAATGGAAAGTGCTTGGAGAGATGCCCGTATTTCAAGAATTTATGAAGGAACCAATGAAATAAACCGAATGTTGACTGTGGGTATGCTGATTAAAAAAGCAATGAAAGGTCATGTTGATTTATTGGGTCCGGCAATGAAAGTTGGCGAAGAATTAATGGGAATTCCCGATTTTGAAACTCCAGATTATTCTGAATTATTTGCAGAAGAAAAAGCATTGATCACAAAATTGAAAAAAGCCTTTTTAATGGTTGCAGGATCGGCAGTACAAAAATACGGAACCGAATTAGACCAGCACCAACAATTATTAATGGCTGCATCAGACATGCTTATTGAAATCTATATGGCAGAATCGGGTATTTTAAGAACTGAAAAATTGGCGAAAAATATTGGCGAAGAAGCAGCAAATGTTCAAATTGCTATGGCAAAATTGTATTTATACCAAGCAGTAGATATTATCTACACCAAAGGAAAAGAAGGAATTGTTTCGTTTACGCAAGAAGATGAATTACGCATGATGCTGATGGGCTTACGTCGCTTTACAAAATACGACAACCACCCAAATGTCGTTGCATTAAAAGAAACTATTGCAAACAAAATAATTTCCGATAATAAATATAGTTTTTAATAGTTAGTTAAGTTTATTAAAAAAGCCGTTTCAAAAGAAAAACACTGCCCCCAAAAAGTTAGACACTATTTGGGGGCATTTTTATGGTAAGAAAAGTAAAATACAATGTAGCATTTAAGCTAGAATGTGTAAAAAAAGTATTAGAAAAATACCAATCC
>Ga0213829_1002356_pt1 | contig 12410 bp, 16 predicted proteins | sample MC6MC0896MG_FD_180665 | JGI IMG/M metagenome (GOLD analysis project Ga0213829, IMG submission 180665) | Enriched soil aggregate microbial communities from Iowa State University, Ames, United States - MC6-MC0896-MG | ecosystem: Environmental > Terrestrial > Soil > Unclassified | place: USA: Iowa...
AATGGTATCTTAGATAAAATATTAAGCGACTTGAACCAACAGGGAAGAATCCAGAAGGCAGGTCGTGGTTTAAGGGATTAAAGATCAATCAACAAATGAAGAACTTTAGTAAATATTCAGTTTTAGCCTTGGCATCGGTGCTTTTCTTTTCTTGCGGAAATGCACAAAAAGAGAAAGTGGAGGCCGCTACGATAGGACCAGCGGCTGCAGCAACAGACAGTCTTTCTAAAGCTGCGGCACAATTGGGTAAAATAGAATTTGCAGAGTCGGCTTTCGATTTTGGACAGGTTAAAGAAGGTGCAGAAGTGAAGCACACATTCGTATTGAAAAATACGGGTGATGCGCCGGTTATTTTGTCCAAAGTAACTGCTTCTTGTGGCTGTACACAGCCTGAGTTTTCAAAAAGCCCTATTTTACCGGGAGGAACATCGGATATCCGTGTGACTTTCAAGAGTGAGGGACAGGTAGGTAAGCAACAGAAGATCATCACGATTCAATCAAATGCTTCCAACGGTATGACGACTGTTCAGCTAAAGGGCGAAGTATTACCAAAATAACGAATTATTAAACGATATAATAACAGATGAATACAGTATTATTACAAGCAGCAGGTGGCAGTAACATGATGAGTTTTTTACCAATGGTTTTGATCATTGTGGTATTTTATTTCTTCATGATCAGACCACAGATGAAGAAGCAAAAAGACCATAAGAAATATATTGAAGAATTGGGCGTAAACTCTAAAGTCGTTACTACTGCGGGCATCCACGGACGCATCGTAGAGGTATCTGACACTACTTTCTTGGTAGATGTAGGTTCAGGCGTAAGAATTCGTTTTGACAAGTCTGCCATTGCTTTAGATGCTTCAAAAGCTGCCAACGCAGCTGAGAAAAGCGCTTCATAAGCGTCATTATCAAAAAAATAACAAAGCCAGTCTCCAAAAGAGATTGGCTTTGTTGGTTTAGACTACCTATGGCTGCCATGTTACGACTACGCTGGCTATCCCGGGTGTTTTATGTTCTTAGTTGGAGGTGTAGATTGTTTTATATCACTCCGCAATAGGTGGAATTTGAAAAATCGCCATTTAGGGTATCCCATATACCGACGTAAACATGGTAATCGCAGTTTTTTCGACTTATTTTGTCAAATTGTAATGAGCAGGCTCCCTGTCTCACTTCGGCGATTGATGTCATTAAATCAGATTCTCCCTCTAAACCCACTAATGCTAGGTTGATTTTATATATATTATTTTCATATTGGGAATTGGGAATCCATTTGAGATCAATCCGATCACCGTCAAAGCTAACTTCGCAATTGGTCAATGGCGTCAACTGTCCCACGAATACGACCAGTTTCTCGGGGTTTACAAAAGGATTGTTCTCGGAATCCAACTCCATGGCTTCCTTAAAAATATGGCGCTGAGCCAATTGGAAAGCACCTATTCGACTTCCTTTTTTAGCTAAAAACTGGTAACCAAAATCAAGTAACCTGCTATTGTCGCGGGCAAATATTCCAGCAACTTTTTGCTTTTTCCTATTCAGTAGTTCCGATTCGCTTGGAGGGGAAGTGCGTTTTCTTTTTGGCCCGCGAACAATATTTTGACCATTTAACATATACGCACTAACAGAGCCAAATTTTCCGGTAATTGGACCATTAGGCCCGTTTTGTAAAATCGCCATAGTCTTTGTTTTTATTGTTTATAATTGCTGGTATCTAACTTATTACCAAGTTAATACCAAATTCGCGATTAAAAGTGAAGTAACACTATTTTTACAGTGTATTAATAGGGGGTTAATAGGGATTTACCCCTGTAATACCCCTGTTAACCCCCTGTTAACTCCCTGTATTTACCCTATTAATTGAAAGATTAGTAATAAGCAATTATTAATTTGTACCTAACATGGTGAAGAGCATTCCCATAGATACTTTTACCTTAAAAACTGATTTTAGCTTTAGGAATCATCAACCGAGGTAAAATTGAAAGCGTTACTAGTGAAAATAATTTTTTGTAACTTAATGGCTCATGTAATCAATTATGAAAATAAATATTGACAATCGGGATAAGGGAATGACTGTATTAAGTATCCTTGCTGTATTAATGATATTGGCGATGTTTTTTGGAGAAATGCTCGGTCGGTCGCTATATTATTGGACGCATTAAACAAGAGAAGGTGAGTAATGATAAAGCTGATCTTCCAATTCTTTAGTTTTGTTATCTTGTTCAATTTGTTTGTTACAGCCTGTCTGGTATTTCAAGTCACTGGTTTTGTTGAGCGGCATGGAGCAGCTTCTCTTGTGCTCTTTTTTTGGTTTAAAGTAATTGGTTCTCTGCTATCTTTTGGTGGAGAATATGTTTTTAATCTTCGAAAAAAGCAGCTTTTTTTAGCTAACATAGGATATTCTCCTACAAAAATACTGAGTGGCATTTACCTGATTGATTTCGCATTTTATCTTTTTTTATGTGTACTGATCGTAGTTTATATATAGATAGTCTTTCTTTCAGTAGAGGGGGAAGAGCGATACTTTCGGGGGTATATCTACAGGTGCCTAGTAATACGGTCATCGGTATATTGGGCCGAAATGGAAGCGGAAAGTCGACATTAATGAACTGTATCTTTGGGAACAGCAAGCCCGATTTTGCTTTTATGAAGTGCGACGAAAAGGTCTTTAAACGCGGATATCTTACGAAGGAAATTACATATCTGCCTCAACATGGATTTGTGCCCAAAAACTTGCCTGTTCGTAGATGCATTGAACTTTTTGACCTTCAAAATTCGCCTTTGACCGAAATTCCAATCATTCAGCAGTATATTCATTTTAAATTTGGGAACCTTTCTCTTGGACTCGCCAGGCTATTTGAAGATCTTTTGATCTTATATTCAAAAGCGAGCTATTCGCTTTTCGATGAACCTTTTGTAGGACTAAGTCCGCTATATATCGAGTTGTTTAAAGAGCATCTTCATCATGTTAGACAGCATAAAGGGATTTTGATTTCTGATCACTATTATCAAGATGTCATGGACGTTAGCGATGAAATGTATCTGATGAAAGAAGGTTCGTTATTAAAGATCAATGGTCAAGAGGACCTTGTATTGCATCAGTATTTAAACATGTTTGATTAATTGTTATCGCGTAATCAGCTTTTTTGTTTGCATAGTTATTTTCACCACAATCCAATTATATTTATGACTGGTAGCCTGTTGACATAGAGATGTCAGTTCAGACGACTAATTTTAAGCAAAAGAAAACATGATGAGCGATCTAAAACTGTTTGACGGACAACACTGTGAGACTACTGCCACTGGAACTCTACTGCGACAGCTCGGAATTGAACTTTCCGAACCCATGCTTTTTGGACTCGGGGAGGGGCTTAGTTTTATCTATTGGAATATGAAAACAATGGACTTCCCTTTTTTGGGTGGACGTATTAAGACTGATCTGTTGACAAAGAATCTCTGTAAAAACCTCAACCTCGAGCTTTCTGTAAGGGAAACCACCTCAAAAACAAAGGCCTGGCAGCAGGTCAAACAGCTTTTGGATGAGGGGCAAATCGTTGGGCTCAAACTTGATGCCTACTACCTTGAGTATTTCACTAATCCGTTCCATTTCGCTGGTCACTATGCTGCGATTTACGGTTATGACAATCACAACGCTTTTTTGGTCGATACCAGACAACAGGGTGGGAAAGTCAAAACCTCGCTCGAAAGTCTAGCTTTAGCGAGAGCTGAGAAGGGGCCAATGGCATCGAATAATTTATACTACACAATACAGCGAACGAATGAAGACTTTGACTTAAAAAAGTCTGTCATTACTGCTATTGTCAATAATGCAAACGAATACCTGAATCCGCCTATCACAAATATTTCTTACAAGGGAATCTTGAAGACGAGTCGGGAGCTTATAAAATGGTTTAATAGGAGTAAGGATATAGCCACCGAATTTAAAATGGCTGCCAATCTGATGGAAAAAGCCGGCACTGGCGGTGCACTGTTCCGAAATTTATATCGCGATTTTCTAAAGGAAAGTTATGACCTGCTCCAGATTGAGCAACTTCGTGAAGCATATCAGGAATTTGTGGAAATAGCATCGCTGTGGGGATCCGTTTCAGACTTATTTTATCAAATCGGTGAGACAGCCCGGATTGAGTACATACAACAGGCTTCGGAAATACTCAAAACCCTAGCTGATAAGGAGAAAAAAGCTATGGAGCGGTTGGGGACGTTAAGTGGATGCCTAAATAATCATGTATCTTTGTAATATAGGAGAAGGTCTAGAATAAGTAAAGGAATTTTCTGGTAATTTGGTACAGTGTAGGTGGTTGAAAGCAAAAAAATCTAAACTTTAAATTCCAAACGGGATTCTTACCAGCGGGAAATAAAATATGAAATTATTTTTAACAAGTGATAGCGATTGGGAAGTAAAAATTAATAAGATTACTACCCGTTTGTATGATACTGGCTATACGTTTTTTTTTGAGAAGCAAGAGTATGGTAATTCTTTGGACTGTGTTGCAATTGTTCTAATGTGTCAAGACCCAAGTTTAAATTTGCAGCAAAGGATCCGGTTTTCAAGAAAAGAGAGGACTATCTATATGGATATCATGCTTGATTTTGACGAGCTTATTAAAATTGATCAAAACGCTAGAGAGAAGGTAGTCGTTGAAAAATTAATAGAAGAAGTTCCTGTTATAATTAGAAAATATAAATTGGTGGATTTTAATCTTTTAAGATTTGAAAAAGATTTACGAAAATGGATGTCAAAAATGTTGCTGAGTGCTAAGTAGTATCGGCTCGGATATTGACTTTAAAGGATCTTTACTTTGGGAATAGAAAAAATGACAGCGGAAGATTTTGTAAAACGGCTGAAAGATATCAAGATTGATATCGAGAACCTTCGATTGCGCGGAATATCGGATAGTTATATTCAGTCTAAAATCCATAGGTATTTGTTAATAAAAAGAGACGATCAAACATTTAACAATCCGATAAATGAGCTTATAAATAACTATGAAAGTTATAATCTTACTATCGGAGGTATTGAATTTCATGACTTTGTTAAAACAGTGCGGAATTTCTCCTATTTCGCAACTGTTGAGGATTGTATGCTAGCCATTGACTCGAACACGGCAAAGATAGTGATGGTCGAACCGGACGAAAAACAGATCATTTATTCAGTAGCGAAAAGCAGTGAGCATTTTCTATCCGCAATTGCAGATACCGCCCAGTTTTTGGAAAGAAGAGGGACTGAAGATGGTCTTTATGAAGATGAACCTGAAAATATACGAGTAGCGGAGAAAATTGGTGAAATTGCCGGTGGGGTGGAGTATGTCGATTTCTACAGATATATGTTTGGCGTATAAAAGACCATTTTTACTAAGTGCAACTTTCTCTTATTTCAGCCATTTCCAACATTGTTTCTGTGCTTATCGTATCCGAAATTTCTCCTATTTTATTATCAACTTGATCGAAGTCCTCATATTCCAGATATTGTCTTCTAAGCACATCCCGCATCTGTTGAGAAAAATTAATGGTTATAGTTCTTTTTGCTAAAAGTATTTCAGATTCGGCATCGACAAGAAACAGATTAATAGTATTTGCATCATTTCTTAACCAAGCTTCGATTTCTCTATATTGGTACATACTGAAAACATTGAGACTTGGATCGAAGGCTAATTCATCGAATTTGAATATAAGGAATGGACAAAGTTCTTTCACGTATAAGGCTGCAATGACTTCCCCGATATTCCATTGTTGTTTTTCATCTTCAGAGATATCGAATAAGTAGGCATGAATATCAAAAAAAGCATCATTGAATTCTGCTAATATAGTTTCTGAACCATTATTTGGGTTTGTTTTTGGAAATCTCTTACCAATCGCAATGTCTGTCATTTTCTAAACCTATTTTAGTATAGATCAAATCTACAAAGTCTAATTCAAACTTGAACACGTCAGCTTGCTGGAAAATGTGCTTTCCTCACAAAAATCAGGTGGGGGGTAGTAAAGCACGAAATGTCGGTGGTAATTTTATTTTCTAAGAATACATTGGAATAGTATCCGCTTGGGTATAGACGCTAAATGATACTATTCACTGAAAACCAGTTTTTTTTCGAACAGATGATAGGTTTTACTATCCTTTTACATCTTTTCTACGCTCTCAGATTAATATCCATTCGTTCTACTAAATTTCAATTGAATATATTTCTTTTCGAGGTGCTATTGTAGATTTCTAATACGGGTAGCACATAACGATTTAGATCGCAAAAAAGTTGTTGATTACGCTAAATAAGTGAGCGTTTCTCCATGCTAAAAATAAATCCCTTAAATTTATAATAAATCTAGGGGATCAAGATTTAATGGTATTGGATATTATAATCCATCAGCTATCATTACTTTTTCTTCTTTGATATTGTTCATAAAACTGGAAAATTTCATGCCAATTTTCTTTCTATTGAAATAAAAATAGAAATCAAAAGAACCTCCGATTATTCCTTTTTCCGCTGTATAGACAAAACGATCAATACCTCGGTCAAATTCGTAATATTGAAGATGTTCATGCCAATCGGCGAATGTCCAAAACTGGTAAGCAGTTTCGCCATTGGCTACCTTATATATTTTAGAAAGGTATGCCCTGCGGTCACGCATCCGCTGAAAAACTGTGAAGGTATTATTATCACCTATGGTGTATAGAGGATATGTGTCGTGGGGATAAGCATTTTTAAATATCTTTTCAAAATTTAAAACACTAATCGGAGCGGATTTGATATTAATTGTATTGTCGGCAGTTGTAAAGGGATCTGGTCTATTACATACCGAATAAAACTGTAAGAGACAGTTTTTTGATACAAGATACTTACCACTTTTTTTGACAATGACTTGGTAGTCATTGAAATACTTAGTCACATCTCTCTGAATTTGCTCAGGTACACCCATGGTGTTTGCAATAAATAATGAGTTCAAATAATCTAAATGAATCATTTTATCTTTTACACTATCAAGTGAAATTTCTTTCCAGTCTGAATTGTTTTCCAGATCTGGTAAAACTGAAAACAGAAAAATGGGTGCTTTTTCAGTTTTTATTTTGCCAGATTCAGAGTTTGACGCCACACCAAAATCATCAAACATGATATTGAATAATGTGATTTTTCTGTCGATACCATATAAGGACCGTGTTGAAAGATCAAAAGTGGATAATCTATATGTTCTTGGATTATCTTCAATTAAAAAGTATCTTGTTTCGGGTTTTGAACTTACGTTAAAACCAAATAATACGAAAGTTATGAAGAATACTAACCTAAGGTTTACATGTAGTACCGGTTTTTCCATCTCTATGATTTTTATTTACATCTATTTCATATTGCGACATATTCGCAACAACTCCACCCTTTGCCAATGCCATAGCTTCCTGCGGTGTCATTGCGGGATTAAAGCTCTGAATAGCTGCAGCTAAGTCATCAATCTTTGTCGAAAAGTTACTATGATTATTTACATATCTCACCTGCCCATTCATAGTAAATGATTCCCACCCAGGATATAGGATCGGGAACTGATATTCAACATTTGCTCTCCTCATCCTAAGTCGTTCAGAAGCTAGAAAAGCATGCAGTGCCTCATGGAACATGGTCGCTGCAATATATTCGCGCGAAGCTGTCTTTAACATATCTGCATTCAATGCTATTGTATGTCTTTCACTACTTCCCCCAGTAGAACCGCTGTGTGCTCCGTCTGTTGTGGCTCCCAGAGTTGTGCTAGGAACAAATTTTACAAAGAATTTAATGTTGTTGACAGGTGTGGGGGGTGCATTTCTATCCAATGGTTTTGCAAACACTCTATTCAACCACTCTGAAATGGTATTAGGTAGATTAGGAAGTTGCTGCAATACAGCCTGTGCACAAGGATATCCTTGTAGGGAATCTATTATTTCCTTGTTCTTATCTTCATTGTCAGGGATTATTGGAGGAGGTGTACCAGTCCCCGTACCACCGCCACGGCCTCCACCTCCACCGGCACCCGTATTATCAATTGGTGCACTAACTAATTCGGTGCTACAAACGATATTTTCTCTTACACTACAACTTTCATCATTCCCCGAACCAGCACATACTTCGCTTAGTATTGGACGGCATTTCAAAACGGGGATACTGCCTTTTTTGCTATTTGAAGCTTTTGTTTTTATTTTTCGTTCATATTGGGCAGACGAAAGCAGTCTGTTTTCGATATATCCGTCATAGCTTAGTTTTCCCGTATTCCAATTCTCATATAATAATATACCCGATTGTCTCATATGATTGATATCTTCTGGCAATACCGTTACTATTACAAACTGCCAATCGTCCGAGACTTTATTGGCCTGTAGCCAAATTTTGTCGTCCAAAGAATACTTGATCCCATCCTCAGTAAAGGATGATACTCTTTTGTCAATCATTAATGGGATGTACGTGTTTCCATTGAAATCAAAACTTTTTTCCCATTGAGGAAAATAGGTGATTTCTCTTTTGATCGCTAAGCGATTTTGCTGCTGCTCAAAAGCTAGTTGAATCTGATTCTTTCCAGATCCTTCAAAAACTTCTGTATTCCTACAGGAAAACATAAAGAAAAGGACACATAGAAAGCTTAGTATTTTTAATTTCATTTAGATTAATTTATGGGTTAAACAATTTTCATTTACATTTGTTTTTAATAAGACGATCAAAGCCATAAATTGTCCCTAAATTTATTTAATTTTTATTAAGTTCTCAATTCTGTCGAACTCTGGAAATTAATCTTCATATCAAACATGATAGAATGGGGTGGGTAAATGGGGTGGAGCTAAAATTATTGAAGCCACTAATTATGTCGTTGAACATGAGAAAATCCAAATGTTTGATGATTTTGAAAAGAAAAGTTATAAGGATGAGGGGCCCAAAGAGAATACTGTGTATTTTTTGATAGATATTAAAGAGAAATACGTGTCTAGGTTCGGAGAGATAAAATAGTTTTATCAAACGCTCGATTTTTTGTTTTCGGACGAATTTGAGTAAAAAAGGATAATTATGTTCAATATTTTTAGAAAAAAGCATAGGAAATTAGAAAGTTGGGAAAAAACGACTTTACAACAGGTGTTTGATCTATTGGGGGATGGTTATGCGCATTATATTGAGCAACTGGGTTTTATAGATGAGGTGGGTATTAATCGATCCGATATACCCAATTTGATTAATTGTAAATATTCAGTTCCATTTTATAAAGAATTTGAAAATGAATTGGTAGAAAACTTTAAAGTTGAGGGACTAATAATTGAAGATTTATGTAAAATGCGTGATGTAGAAGTTGTATTATATTTCTCCGATAATATATTTATCGGATACTCGACAAATCTACAAGTTGGCTCATTTCAATTTAATTGCCAAAAAATTGATATTTCAAAGGCCCGAAAAAAATTCTGGGGTGATGAAGGAAGCTCAATTGTGAAAAGATTTTTAACAAAGAAGGAATTAAAATCAATCAATATTGGGGACATTTATATATCAAATATTAATGGAAAAGATTATTATCATTTAAAGGAACTTGAAGATGGGGATTTTTTAGGGTTTGACCAAGTTGGCAATTTTTTTATTCTTACCCATGACCCATTCGAAATATGAAAGATAGATCGAAAAAGTGTAGCGGATTTTTTGTTGTAAAATATGAAAAACCTGTTTAAGATAATTGCATGTTTAGTCGTTGTTTTACAGCTAATACTTTTATATAAAAAAGGCCATGATCTGATATATTATGATCTATATTTAGGTTTACCAGAAGGCTCTTATGGTTATCCTGTTCCTTATCCTAACATAATAACAATATTCTGTCTAATAGCTTCATTTATTCTAAATATTCTTGCTTTAATCATTAAAAAGAAGAATATCTTTTATCATACTTTAATTGCGTTTTCGATAATTTATATGGTTGTTATTGGATATGATCTCTATTTGCATAGATATTCAGATGTATTTCTTTTTAAAGGAATCTTATTAGCCTCTTTAGTTTTTTTAATTTTTACATTATTGATTCCTAAGTTTAATGATCTAAATGCAAAATTGAATATTTATATGCTTGGTAGCATCCTGATCTCTACTTGTGTTATTTTTGTTATTTTGGGGAATATTATAATATGTTAAGACAAGTAGGAGTAAGGATGTAGCCACCGAATTTAAAATGGTTGCCAATCTTATGGAAAAAGCCGGCACAGGCGGTGCATTGTTCCGAAATTTATATCGCGATTTTCTAAAGGAAAGTTATGACCTGCTCCAGATTGAGCAACTTCGTGAGGCATATCAAGAATTTGTGGAAATAGCTTTGTTATGGAAATCCGTTTCAGACTTATTTTATCATATCGGTGAGACCGCTCGAATTGAGTACATAAAACAGGCTTCGGAAATACTTAAAATCCTAGCTGATAAAGAGAAAAAGGCTATGGAGCGGTTGGGGACCTTATATGAATGCCTAAATAATCATGTATCTTTGTAAAGAGATAGTTTTTAACTAAGTTTATACTATGTATAGTAACAAAGAAAATGCCTCACGGTCATTTAACGAATCTGAGATTGCTTTGTTGAAGGAAGGCCTTAGCCGTACATATAAAGAACGATTTGAAATGGCTACGCGTCTTTACAAAATTCAGCAGACGCTTAAAAAGGCTAAAATTCTACATAAACCCTTTCCTCAAAAATAGCCTATGGATATATTTGATGAAGAAGCATTGGAGCAAATTATTAAGCTTCGAGAGGACGAAGGATAAAAATCAATACGCGCATATTCTCGCAGGTAAATTGACCGATTGAATTGAAATCAAAAATGAACATGAGAATAATCATATTTATACTCTTTCTTTTTATTACCACCTGTGTGCCTGCTCAGCAAAAAAATACATCGATATCAATGAATGCTGACACTAACAAAAAATTATTCAATGAATATTGGTCCACTTCATCCGGACCATGGTTTGAAAATTATTTTTTTTATGAAACTGGTGAGTTTGTTTATGTTCACGGATATTCAGGTGGTATTTTTACCGCTTTTAACAGGACAGGGACTTATACCTATGATCCCATAAACAAATGGATTAAACTGCATACAGTTCGGGAGAGCCAACCTCAAATAGAACTCGGAGTATTGAAGAAAAAAATATTTAAAGCAACACTGTCCATTCTTGAACTGAACGACACAACAGCCATTGTTGCAGATAGTACCAATCTGTTAACCATGCGTAGAGTTGTAGGTATCACCACGGACCAATACTGGTATGAAGGCCCCACTTCTTCAGTCAATAGCATCCATTTCACGCAATTTGGACAGGTAACCATCAAACAGGAATATCCGAACCCAAAAGAATATGTCTGTGATTATCATCTTTGGAATAATAAATTGCTATTGGTAATTAAGAGCATCTCCAGAATTGAACAGAGTAAAAAAATAACTGAATTACTTAAGATACCTATTCGCACTTTCCTGAAATTTCGCCATTATAAAGATGATTCTGTGGAGGTGGAACATTTTGACTTAGCAGGTCCCCTTGTCAAAATTCGGAACTGGGAATTTACCAATGGCGAGTTTATAATCAGCTCGATTTCAACAGCTGAGATCTTTTCCACCTTTGATCTATATCATCGTGTTAAAGAGGCGCGGGGCCAACACTAAACGTCAAAACATATCCTATTGTTCGATTGGATAATCGTTCGATTAATATTTATTGTGTTGAAAATTAGAAGGGCGGGAAATCACGATTTTATTGCCAGGAAATAGATTACCAAATTGGTTTATCGAATATGTTGTCAATAAGATTAATGAATAATACTTCATGCCTACCTTCGAAATAAGTTTTTATCCCACCAAGAACTGATTTTTACGCAAATTGATTAAGTTTGTAACATGGCAAACGCAGTTCGATTAAATAAGACCCAACGACGCAAGATCAACATCTTTGTGCGTTGTGTTGCAATTTCGTTGCTGGCTTGGTTGTTATTCTCGATTTCCAACCAATATACCGTGTCTGTCAAGGCTGCGATAGAATACGTCAACCTACCCGAAAAACGTGCTTTTCACCCCCAACAATCGGATACAGTCAAAGTAAAGCTCGAGATGACGGGATGGCAATTCCTGTTTTCGAAAGCTGCATTGGAAACTCCCAAAGTACAGGTGGATCTCAGCTCGCTGAAAACAAAAGATTGGATTGTATTTTCCAACCAGCTGGGATTTATCAACCGCCAGTTTCCGCATGAACAACGTGTGGTGTCGGTGAGCCCGGATACCTTGTTTTTTGATTTTTCAAAACAAACACAGCGAAAGGTTCCTGTAAAACCTTTGTCCAATATCTTGTTTAAAAGGGGCTATGGTGTTATCGCTGATACGAAGGTTACGCCTGCATACGTAACGATAACAGGGCCATATGAGGAT
>Ga0213829_1002357_pt1 | contig 12408 bp, 11 predicted proteins | sample MC6MC0896MG_FD_180665 | JGI IMG/M metagenome (GOLD analysis project Ga0213829, IMG submission 180665) | Enriched soil aggregate microbial communities from Iowa State University, Ames, United States - MC6-MC0896-MG | ecosystem: Environmental > Terrestrial > Soil > Unclassified | place: USA: Iowa...
AATCCCGCACCTCCACCGATGATTTAGCCTTCTTTGTTCGCCTGGCTGCGCTGGATAGCCTGACTGCGGCGGCGCGCGAACTGGGACTGTCGCTGGCGGCGGTCAGCAAACGTCTGAGCCAGCTGGAACAGCGGCTTGGTGTGCAACTCCTGCGCCGCACCACGCGACGACTGGAGCTGACGCCGGAAGGGCGCCGTTATCTGGCGGGTGCGCGTCCGTTGCTGGATCAGCTGGCGGCGCTGGAAGAGGCGGTCAGCGGCGAAACCGCTCAGCTGCGCGGCACACTTAACATTAACGCCTCATTTGGCTTTGGCCGTCGGCATATTGCGCCCTGCGTCTCGGCTTTTGCCGCGCTGCACCCGGAACTCTCGCTGTCGCTGCAGCTCAGCAGCCAGCCACTTAATTTTCTTGATGCCCACATGGATATTGATATCCGCGTCGGGGAACCGCCCGACTCACGGCTGGTGGCGCGCAAACTGCGTACCAATCCGCGCATTCTCTGCTGCTCACCCGCCTATGCCGCCCGGCACGGTCTGCCGGAGACAGTGCGCGATCTGGCACAACACAACTGCATTTTACTGCGCCAGCACGACAGCGATTTTACCCTGTGGCGACTGACCAGCGGCGAACAGAGCATCAATCAGAAAGTGCGCGGCAGTCTGATCACCAACGATGGCGAAGTGGCGATGCGGCTGGCGATGGATGGGCATGGCATCTTGCTGCGTTCCTGGTGGGATGCGCAGCACAGTCTGGCGACGGGCGAACTGCTGCCGGTGTTACCCGACTGGCAGGCACCGGATGGCGATATTTTTGCGGTCTGGCAGGCGCAGCGTCAGCTTCCGGCGCGTATTACCGCATTTGTGGGGTTTCTGCAGAGCAATCTGCAATCGGTTGATTAGCCAGGCTTTTAAAGGCAGTTTCTGGCGCGGCCAGACGCCTGCGGACAATAAACATACCGCATTAAGCTGATTCGGTTGCGTCATCATGCCGCTGCGTTTACAGCGTTTTAGCGGCTGCGTATGATTCTTATTCTTTTTATTTCCTGCCTGTCCTCTGCGTTGTGGCCAGCCGGGAGCAGCAGGCAGATAGGGGAGTTAAGTATGAAAGCGTTGTTCAGTCCGCGTACAGCGGCACTTACACTGGCGATGGTGACCACCTTCAGCCTGACGGCGTGCCAGATGCCGGCGAAAAAAGTGGATGCCAGCGCGCCGGTGGTGATGCAGCCCTCCAGCCCGGATAACCTGATTCAGCGCGAGCTGGGTGAAGGTTTGTATGAGATGGCCTATCTGCCAGCAAAAAACGCCCTCTATGTCGCCAGCGCGCAGGGATTTAAAGATATCAGCGGCGGCATGATCTACCGTCTTGATGCTTCCACGCTGCAGAGCACCGGCGCGGGACACTTCGACCTGAAAAACTTTGGTCTGATCAGTGCGCCTGACGGCAGCGCACTCTACGCCACCAACACGCTGGATGGCGGTATCTCTAAAATCGATCCTGATAACGGTAAGGTGCTGAAGCGCCTGATGTTTGACGAGAAAAATGAGAAAGGCATGCCCTATGGCACGCGTGAAATCTTTCTGCATGACGGGCTGCTCTATGTCGGCGGCGTGGGCGATCCGGGCGTGATCTGGGTGGTTGATGCCAAAACCCTGACGCTGAAAACCCGGATAAAAAATGCCGGGAAGTGGGTCACAGGCATCATCTTCTCGCCGGTCAGCGACCGGATTTATGCGGCGAACGGCAGCGGAGAAATCCTGGTGATCAATCCGCGCAATAACAAAATCGAGCAGCGCCTGACGGCGGGTGACGGGCAGGAGTATCTGTTCCTGAATATGGCCGAGGATCCGGCAACCGGTCGCCTGTTTGTTACGGATAATTCAAAAGCGAAAAATACGCTGGTGTTTGATGAGCGCAGCGGCAAGGTCATTAAGCGTCTGAATCTGGGCGACTCACTGGGGATTAAGTTTAATGGCAAGCGCAATGAGATTTATATCAGCCAGCGCGAATCGAAGAAGGTGCTGCAGCTGGATGGCACCACCTATGAGGTGAAAAACAGCTGGTCATTTGATAGCCACCCCAACAGTCTGCTGGTCTCACCGGACGGGCAGACCCTGTTCGTCACCCTGAAGCAGGGCTTCAATGACGATCACAGCAGTCAGGGGCTGGATGGCGTAGCGCGTATCACACTGCAATAAAAAAAGGCGGCATCGCTGCCGCCTGAATCTTTACTTAGCCACACCTTCTACCAGCACCACGCGATAGTTCGCGCCTTTCAGACGGTGCGCTTTGGCAGCCTGATATTCCGGGCTGTCATACCAGGCATGTGCGGCTTCGCGGCTCGCGAATTCCAGAATCACCACGCCTTCTGCTTCCTGTCCTTCCAGCGTTTCCAGTTCGCCATAAAAGGCGAGAGGATTGATCTGATGATCGCCGCGAGCCTCGCCCGCTTTCTCGGCATAGATCGCCATTTCGTCCTGGTTCAGGGTGTTATCACGAATAAATACAACATATGCACTCACAGATCTCTCCTTAAGCTTTTTTATCCTGGGTTTTGGTATCGAAGTCAGCGGCATCATGACGCTCGTGCAGCTGATCGGCCGGGTCGCCCATGACACGGTTGACCTTGCGGCCACGAATCACAGCAGGTCGCAGCGCGATCTCTTTCGCCCAGCGCACCACATTTTTATAGGACTGCACATCCAGGAATTCGGCACCGCCATACTGGTCATTCAGCACCATGTTGCCGTACCACGGCCAGGTGGCGATATCAGCGATGGTGTAGTCATCACCGGCCAGATAGCGGTTATCTGCCAGCTGACGATCCAGCACGTCGAGCTGACGCTTCGCTTCCAGCGTGAAGCGGTTAATGGCGTACTCAATTTTTTCTGGCGCGTAGTGATAGAAATGACCGAAACCACCGCCCAGGTAAGGCGCTGAGCCCTGTAACCAGAAGAGCCAGTTCAGGGTTTCGGTGCGGCCAGCGATATCTTTCGGCAGGAAGTAGCCATACTTCTCCGCCAGATAGAGCAGGATGTTGCCCGATTCAAATACCCGAATCGGCGGCGTTGCCGAGTGGTCGCTCAGCGCCGGGATTTTCGAGTTCGGGTTTACGTCGACAAAACCGCTGGAGAACTGATCGCCTTCGCCGATACGGATCAGCCAGGCATCATATTCCGCATCGTTGACGTTAAGCGCCAGCAGCTCTTCCAGCAGGATGGTCACCTTCTGGCCGTTAGGCGTGCCAAGCGAATAGAGCTGTAAAGGATGCTTGCCGACCGGCAACGCTTTTTCATGGGTGGGACCAGCGAACGGACGATTAGTTTTAGCGCCGTTACCTTTGGCTTCAGGGTCCCAGGTCCAGACTTTTGCGGGCTGATATGCATTTTCCGACATAATGAAAGTTCGCCTTATGGTGTGGTATTGGTCTGGAGTGTAGCAGGTGCTGCGAAGGGGGTTTAACTCTGCTGGCTGCGCAAGGCCGTGCTGCAGGGGGCTGATGTCAGGCGGGCAGCGGCACAGGAGAAAAGTGAATAAAAGTGTGTCAGGCAGGTGGTTCGTTATCCTGAGCGGAGGTGGCCGTGCAGTCAGCAGCGACTGCACGGCAGGCAGGGTTACAGCAGTTCACGCTCAATCAGTTCGCGGGTTTCTACCGCCTGAACCTTCATCTTTTCCGGGTAGCCAAACAGAGACGCCGCGATGATCGGTTCACCGCCGACTTTATAACTGCGGGTGGCAAAGCCGGTGTCGCGCAGTGTTTTAAACAGGGTGTCGAAGTCCACTTCGCCTTCGCCCACGCCGACATGCTGGTGAATGGTGGCATCCACCCCTGGCGGGTTAACGATGTAGCGACAGTGTTTTGTATGGTTCATGGTGTCGGCGATCAGCATGTGTGACAGATCGTCACCGGCATACTCCAGCATCGGTTTCACATCACCTTTGCCTTTGTCATAAAAGAAAGTGTGTGGCGCGCTGTAGATATACTTCACATTATCGCTGCGGAACGACTTCACGATATCCACGGTTTCGTTGTTCTCTTCGCAGAAATCCCACGGATGGGCCTGGATTTCGACGCGGATGCCTTCACGTTCGATGATCGGCAGCAGCTCTTCCATGGAGCGATAGAACATCTCTTCACAGATTTCCGGCTCGTTAGGCGTGCCGGAGAGCTCGGTGTTGATCACCTGCACACCCATCTCAACCGCGATCTCGATCATCCGCTTCCAGTTCTTCACCGCCGCCTGACGACGCAGCTCATCCGGGCCGGACCAGCGATAGACCACGATAAACGAGGAGATCTCCAGCCCGGTGGCGTTTAACGCATTCTTATACTCGGTGATGATTTCACGGCTGGCTTTAGGATGTTTATAAAACGGGTTGATCTGCGGATGCGGCGACTGTTCGATATATTTGTATCCCCAGTCGGCCACCTGATGAACCATACGGGTGATGCCTAAATCTTTAATCACATCCACATCAAAAGCGATTTTCATCTTTCTGCTCCGGGCACATTAAGGTTGCTGTTCTTCATTGAAAGTCACGCCAATCTGCTGCCTGACGTTGTCCATCGTGGCCAGGGTGGTAATCGCCTGGTCAAGCGAATGGATGAGTGAATCGATCCGGTTCTGACCGATACACCAGGCGAAATGGTTAATTTCATGACAGAGCTGTTCATAGCGGCTGGCAGGCTCCTGCCACTGCAGGCGATGACGCCGATCGCTGGAGGTCAGGGTGAAGTTACCAGGCGCATAGAACTGGCCCGCCAGTTCCAGCGTGGCCTCGCGTCCGGCGATCACCGCGCCGCCTGGCGTGTTGCTGAACAGGGTGGTATTCAGCACCGAATGCATGCCGTGCTGATGGGTAAACAGCATCGACGTCTGACCGTTTACACGCCCATCCGGGACGGGCTGGCCCCGGGCGACGATCGTGTCAGGCGCACCGCCGCCAACAAACACGCTAAGCGCCACCAGATAGCTGCCCAGATCCAGCATCGGGCCGCCCGCCAGATCGGCGTTGAAGATGCGATGGTCTGGTGTGAAAAACTCGCCATGATCGGCAATCAGGGTGTGAACATCGCCGAGCACGCCATCCTCCAGCAGCTGACGGATAACGTCATATTTCGGTGTGAAGTTGCACCACATCGCCTCCATACAGAGCAGGTTCGCGGCAGCGGCGGCCAGTTTAAGCTGTGTCGCCTGCTGAGCATTCAGCGCCAGCGGCTTTTCAATCAGCAGATGCTTTCCGGCGGCAATCGCGCGCAGACCATCGGGAAAATGGTGGTTGTGGGGCGTAGCGATATAGACCGCATCAACATCCTCCCGCGCCAGCAGCACGTCGATACTGCCCGTGGCATGGCTGATTGACCATTTGTCGGCAAAGGCCTGTGCTTTTGCCGGTTCACGCGCAGCCACCGCCGTGATCTGCTGGTGGGTATGCTTGCGCAGTGCATGGGCAAAATGGTCGGCGATCCAGCCCGGCCCGATAATGCCCCAGCGCAACTGTGGTACCTGGCTGGCAGCGGTCAGGCGTGGAACCGGAAGCGTTGAAGGGAACATAACTTTTCCTTTTATACGTGCAGGCAGGTGCTGCTCAGGGCTCCACTATAGAAAGCCCGCCGTCGTCGCTCTAACCTTTTAATGATGTGATCCCATCAACCCGATCGGCGCAGGATTTTTATCCGTTTTAGCAAATGGGCGTTTTAAAGAGAATGCAGAAAGAAATGAATGTTTCATTTTGCGAGGACGATCAAGATTAACGCTGACTTTCTATCAAATAAATGAGAGGAAATGGCTGTGCCGCGATAGAGTGTTGATGTCTCAGACAACAGAATATATAGGCGTAGCCGTCAGCCAGCGCTACAGAGAGCAGAAGCAGGGAGAAGGATGATGTCAAAAGTGACGATGACCGCTATTGCGCAGGCGGCGGGCGTGGGCGTGGCCACCGTGGATCGGGTGCTGAATGGACGCGCGCCGGTGCGCAGCGTGACCGAGCAGAAAGTGCTGGCTGCGGCCCGCGAGCTGGGCTATCACCTGACGCAGGCACACATCCGGACAACATCGCCGCTCGCTGCGGCAACAGTTCGCGTGAGCTTTATCCTGCTGCCTGCCCGTTATTCGTTTTATCAGCAGCTAGGCGAGGTGCTGAAACAGCAGCTGAAGGCGCAGCAGCCACAGGGCAGCGAACCTGAATTCTGCTGGCATGATATTCATGAAGTGGAGGCGGTGGCGCACTCGCTGCGTCTGCTGGCACAGCGCAGTGATGTGATTGCGCTGGTGGCGCTGGATCATCCGCTGATTCGTCACGCGATTCAGGATGTGTCACGACTGGGCGTACGGGTTTACGCGCTGTTTTCTGATTTCTCGCCCTGTGAGCATGCGGGGTTTATCGGCATTGATAATCAGAAAGCGGGACGTACGGCGGCCTGGATGGCACAGCATCTGCTGCGTCAGCCGGGATGCGTTGGGGTGCTGCTGGGCGATCACCGCTTTACCTGCCAGGAGAGCAGCGAGATCAGTTTCCGCTCTTACCTGCGCGAGTCAGGCATCAGCCAGCGGGTACTGGAACCGTTAAAAACGCATGAGTCGGGTGAAGGAGGCTATCAGGCGACCCGGCAGTTGCTGGACACCCATGATGATCTGGTGATGATTTATGCGCCCTGCGGCGGCATAGAGGGCGTGGTGCAGGCGCTGCGTGACAGCGGACGCAGGCAGATCGATCTGCTGTGCCACGGTCCGCTGCCCGGCGATGAGCTGGCGCTGATTGATGGCACCATTACGCTGATGTTGCGCCATCGTATTGATGCCATGGCTGCGGCGGTGATCGCCACCTGCCTCAACAGCCGGATGGAACAGCGCGACCATTTTGCTCAGGTGACCGTACCCTTTGAAATCGTGACGCGTGAAAACCTGTAGAAAGAGCAGGTTAGCGGGTATTTGATAGAAAACTATCATATAAAGAAATATTTAAACGCGATCTCTATCAAAAAATGAAACTTTCATTGTTGTCTGAGATGAAATTTTCATTTGATACTGCCAGCAGTTCTCACTGCACAGGCAGATATCATGACCTTTCACATTGCTAATGCGCCCTGTAGCTGGGGCGTCGACGATCCCGCTAATCCCTGGCTGCCGCCATGGCAGAAAGTCCTGACCGAGGCCGCTCAGGCTGGCTATCCCAGTATTGAACTTGGCCCCTGGGGCTATCTGCCAGCGGATGCAGCCGAACTGACCCGGCAGCTTAATGCGCATCAGCTTTCGCTGGTGGCGGGTACGATTTTTGATGATTTGGTCAGTGAAGCGCATTTCCCTGAATTGGTCACGCTCACCCACAACCTGTGCCGTACCCTGGCCAGCGTACCAGCCGCCGTCAAAACGCCCGGCGCCAGCGCGCCTTATCTGGTGGTCATCGACTTCGGGAATCCGGAGCGGGCGAAATATGCCGGTCAGTCAGAAAAAGCGCCACGGCTCTCCGCTGACGACTGGCAGCGCATGATGCGACACATCACCATTCTGAGTGAGATTGCCTGGCAGGAGTATGGCGTGCGACCGGTGATCCATCCGCATGCGGGCGGCTGCATTGAGTTTGCCGATGAGCTTGCGCGGCTGGTCAGTGATATTCCGCATCAGGTGGCTGGTTTATGCCTGGATACCGGCCATCTCTATTACGCCGGGATGGATCCGGTCGCTTCGCTGCAACAGTACTGGACCCGCATCGATTACCTCCACTTCAAAGACGTTAACCAGCGGGTCTGGCGAGACGCCCTCTCTCGCGGACTCGACTTTTTCACTGCCTGCGCGCAGGGGGTGATGTGTCCGCTGGGGCAGGGCGCAATTGACTATCCGGCGGTGCGCACGCTGCTGACTGAGCGTAACTATCAGGGCTGGATTACCATCGAACAGGAGCGTGATCCGCGCCATGCCGACACCAGTCTGCGGGATGTTAAAGCCAGCCTGGACTATCTCCGATCAACAGGATTCTGAGGACAACAGCATGATTAACGGTAAAAAAGCGGCTAATCGCTCGCTGCGCTGGGGCATGATCGGCGGCGGCGGCACCAGCCAGATTGGGTATATCCATCGCTCTGCAGCACAGCGTGACGGAAACTTTGTGCTGCTGGCGGGGGCGTTTGATATTGATGCCGCACGCGGGCGTGAGTTTGGTCAGGCGCTGGGTGTGGTACCGGACCGCTGTTATCCCGATTATGCCAGCCTGTTCGCCGGGGAAGCCGCGCGTGAAGATGGCATTGAGGCGGTGTCTGTCGCCACGCCTAATAATACTCACTTCGCCATTTGCCGCGCGGCGCTTAATGCCGGGCTGCATGTGGTGTGCGAGAAGCCCCTCTGTTTTACGGTCGAAGAGGCGGATGAGCTGGAGCAGCTGAGCCGGGAGAAGCAGAAGGTTGTTGGCGTCACCTACGGTTACGCCGGGCATCAGCTGGTTCATCAGGCCAGGGAGATGATCGCCGAAGGGGCTTTGGGTGAGATCCGCATCGTTAACATGCAGTTTGCTCACGGCTTCCATAATGAGGCGGTGGAGTTGCAGAGTGAAAGCACCCGCTGGCGGGTCGATCCGCGCTTTGTCGGCCCGAGTTACGTGTTAGGCGACCTGGCGACGCATCCGTTATTTATCGCAGAAACGATGTTGCCACAGCTGAAAGTGACACGTCTGCTCTGTTCGCGTCAGAGCTTTGTCGCGTCGCGTGCGCCGCTTGAGGATAACGCCTTTGTGATGATGGAGTATGACAACGGCGCGGTCGGCACGTTATGGGCGTCGGCGGTGAATGCCGGATCGATGCACGGGCAGAAGATTCGGGTCGTCGGATCGAAAGCCAGTCTGGAATGGTGGGATGAGCAGCCGAACCAGTTGCGCTATGAAGTGCAGGGCGAGCCGGTGCGCATTCTGGAGCGCGGCATGGGCTATCTTAATCCGCGCGCGCTGGAAGAGGACCGCATTGGCGGAGGGCATACCGAGGGGTTATTTGAAGCCTGGTCCAATCTTTATCGTCGCTTCGCACTGGCGATGGATGCCACCGATCGCCGTGACACCGACTTCCTGCAGGATTTCTGGTATCCCGACGTGCATGCCGGATTAATGGGCGTGCGCTGGGTCGCGCAGTGCGTGAAATCGGCGGATGCCGGTGCAGTGTGGGTGGCGTGCTGAAGCAGAGGGCGAGCCACAGGATGTGGCGAGTGTATCGAACCTTCGATAACGGGTTCGTTCCACAAAAGCAAAAACCCGCCAGAGGCGGGTTCTTTAAATATGGTGCCCGAACCCGGACAAAAATGCCGGGAGCATTTTTGCATCGCGCGGCTTCGCGCGACCCGGAGGGTGAGCCACAGGATGTGGCGAGTGTATCGAACCTTCGATAACGGGTTCGCTCCACAAAAGCAAAAACCCGCCAGAGGCGGGTTCTTTAAATATGGTGCCCGAACCCGGAATCGAACCAGGGACACGGGGATTTTCAATCCCCTGCTCTACCGACTGAGCTATTCGGGCAACGGGGCGCATTAAACCGTAAAGGCCGCGGGTCGTCAACGGCTTTCACCAAAAAACCCCTGGAAACGTGACTGATTGCCTGATTTTCAGTCAAAGCGGGTAAAACCTCAGGCCAGCGCGCCATTTTTACGGCACAGCGCGATGCTGTAAACATCCTCCGCCAGCCGCTGTGCGGTGGCGACATCCTGCACATTGCGCTTCACCAGCAGCTTGCTGAGGCAGCCTTCAAGAATCAGCTCCATCTGATCGGCCACCATGCTGGGGTTGTCCAGCGCCTGCTCCACCAGAATGTCGTAGGTGAACTGCCATGAGCCGCGTTTCTGCTGTTCGGCCAGTTGATGGATGGGCTGATCGGGCTGCGGGTAGAAGCTACAGGCGGCAATAAACAGGCAGCCTGGAAAGCGTCCTTTGCTGACCTGCTCACTCAGGACCTCATAGCGTGCCATCAGCTTCTGGTCGGGCGACAGCGATTCATCCAGCAGGATCTGGCGTCGCCAGGTATCAATCTGCTGCCCGTGATAGCGCAGCGCATCGTAGAGCAGGGCGTCACGATCGGGCCAGAACTGCTGAAGCTGGTCACGGGTTAATTCGGATCCCGCCAGGGTTTCCAATGAGAGGGTGGCGGCGAGGCCGTTCTGTTCAAGCACATTCAATGCATGCTCGAGTATCTGTTCACGCTGCAAGTGACTCTCCTCTGGTATGCAGGCCCGGTAAGGCACCGGGCAATGACCTGACTCCAGTGTTGTTTACGGGGTAAGTTTCTGCAAATGCGCCCGGAACTCGGCGGCATTGAGAAACCCGGTGATGCGCGATCCGGCGATTTCGCGGCCCTGCGCATCAAAGAACAAAATCGTCGGTAAGCCCAGCACCTGAAGGTGCTGAAACAGCGCGTTATCACTGGCGTTGTTGGCGGTGACGTTGGCCTGGAGCAACTGTACCTGACTCAGGCTATCGCGCACGGCGCTGTCACTAAAGGTATATTTTTCAAACTCTTTGCAGGCGACGCACCAGTCAGCGTAGAGATCGACCATGGTGATGCGGCCGCGGGCCTGCTGCAGCGCGCTATCAAGCTGCTGCGGCGTCTGGATAGTATGGAACGGCAGCGGTGCCACAGCCTGCTGCTGCGCCGGTCCGCCAAAGGCCCAGTCCTGCAACGGGCGTGCGCTGATCAGCGCAGCGGCCAGCATGATAATCTGCACTACGCGCCACTTACCGCTGCTGGCGCGCAGGCTGACGCTGAACGCCCAGCCAAAGAACGCCACGCCGAGCAGGCTCCAGAGTCGCAATCCCCACGCATCGCCCAGCACCCGCTCCAGCAGGAAGACCGGCAGCGCCAGGATGACAAAACCAAAGCCCTCTTTAACGGTTTGCATCCACGGGCCGCTTTTTGGCAGCAGCCGGTTGCCAAACAGGGTCACGGCGATAAGCGGTAATCCCATTCCGACCGCATAGAGCCACAGCGTCCCGGCACCGGCCCACAGATTTCCGCTCTGCGCGATGTAAAGCAGAATGGCGCTGAGCGGGGCCGTGGTGCAGGGCGAGCAGATCAAACCCGCCAGTGCCCCCATCAGGAAGACGCCGGGCAGCGAGCCACCCTGCTGACGATTACTCCACAGGGTCAGGCGGGTTTGCAGGCTGGCGGGCAGTTGCAGCGTAAACAGGCCGAACATCGACAGCGCCAGCACGATAAACAGCAGTGAGAGCGTGAACAGCACATAAGGATGCTGCAACGCGGCCTGGAAGCGCAGGCCCGCTGCCGCGACGACCACTCCCAGCAGCGTGTAGGTCAGCGCCATCCCCTGCACATAGACCATCGCCAGCGCGAACAGTCGGCCCAGCGAATAGTGGCGCTGTCCGCCAAGGATAATGCCGGAGATCAGCGGATACATCGGCAGTACGCAGGGCGTAAACGCGACACCGATACCAATCAGTAGCGCCCAGAGCGGCGAGAAAGGCAGCGGGCTGGCGGGCGCGGGCTGAGCGCTGACCGGCGGCGGTGCGCTGCTGGCGGTTACCGCACTTACCGGAACGCTGCGCGTCTCTGGCGGATAACAGAATCCGGCGGCGGCACAGCCCTGATAAGTCACACTGAGCGTGGCGCCGCTGGCCGCCTGTTGCAGCGTCACCGGCAGCGTCAGATCCTGCGGATAGATTTCACTTTTGCCGAAGAATTCATCTTCATGCGGCTGACCAGCCGGCAGCGTTAACGGCGCGATGGTCGCGTTCTGCGGTGTGATGTGGATCTGCTGGCGATAGAGGTAATAACCCGATTTCACTTTCCAGTGCAGGTTGAGCTGCGCGCCCTGCTGGTCGAAGTCAAAAGTAAAGGCCTGATCGACCGGCACAAAGCGACTGGTCGCCGGATTTGAAAAGAGTGAAGCGTGCGCCTGCAGGCCGAGAAACAGCGTCAGCAGAAGCGTAATTAAGCGAGAGATGCGTGCAGCCATGACAAGTATTCACTGTCTCCATATTGAACCGGCAGCGCCAGCAGTTCGGGCACATCGTAAGGGTGAGCGTCTTTGAGCAGATCACACAGCGCCTGCTGATGATCGCTGTCGCATTTCAGCAGCATCTGGACTTCGCTGCTCTGCTCCATTTTTCCCTGCCAGAGATACCAGGAGGTGGCGCCCGGCAGCAGTGTGACACAGGCCGCCAGCCTGGCTTCCAGCGCTAAGCCAGCAAGGTGCTCCGCCGTGGCCTGATCGGGCGTGGTGCAGAGGATAACGACAGCATTCATCCTGTAACTCCTGTTTTAAAGAGCGCCGATGATAGCACGCTCCATCCGTAACACGAGGAGTGCGCTTAAAGCAGCAATCCGCCAAAAACGAAGCCAGAGAGCACCGACAGCGCAATGGCGATCACGCCGGGAATGATAAAGGCATGGTTAAACACATACTTGCCAATCCGGGTCGAGCC
>Ga0213829_1002358_pt1 | contig 12406 bp, 4 predicted proteins | sample MC6MC0896MG_FD_180665 | JGI IMG/M metagenome (GOLD analysis project Ga0213829, IMG submission 180665) | Enriched soil aggregate microbial communities from Iowa State University, Ames, United States - MC6-MC0896-MG | ecosystem: Environmental > Terrestrial > Soil > Unclassified | place: USA: Iowa...
AATCGCGGCGGCAATGGCCTGGAACAAACGCCGCTCTTCGTGCCGTGGCCAGAAGGCGTGAGCTATGACCGCCTGTGTCAGGTCAGTTTCGCCGACCTGCAAGGCCTGGGTTGTGCCAGCCTGATCCTGACGGTGCCGCACATGAACCCGCAGCACTGGCGCTACGACTTTGTCGCGGCCAAGCCTTACTTGCTGACCGCTACCAACAACAACATGGGCTGCGCCACGCAGGTGGTCTATCGCAGCTCGGCCCAGGAGTGGCTGGACGAAAAACAGCAGTGGCTTACCGACCATCCCGACCAAACGCCGGTGTGCCATCTACCGTTCGCGGTTCAAGTCGTCAGCCGGCAACGCCAGCTGGATGAAATTACCGGTAACTGCCTGACGCAATCATGCCTCTATCGCGAAGGCGTCTACGACAGCATCGAGCGTGAGTTTCGGGGCTTCGGTTACCGGCAACAGACCGACAGCGAACGTGCCACAGGCGATGAAGAACCAGGGTTCACAGCACCAGTGCGCATCTGTACCTGGTACCTGACCGGGCAGGCGATGGACCGGCCAAGACACGGCTACTTCAACGGTGACAGTGAGGCCGTTGACTTGCGACCAACAGTCTTCAGCCGCTATCACGACAGTGATGAATGCGATGAACCGGTCACGCCAGACGACGAAGACGTACGCTATAAAATCGCACGCGCGCTGGTCGGTGCCGTCGCCCGCATCGAAACCTGGACCGGCACTGACGAACCAGCCAATGCGCGGCTCTACGCCGTTGAAGAATTTCGTTACCTGGTGCGTGATGTCCAGCCCGCCGATCTGCGAGAGCCGGCAGGCGTGCTGCTGGTGCAGACCCTGGAAAAAATCAGCTATCAGTACGATGGTTTCATTGACGACCCGTTATGCCGCCATGAAGTCTTGATCAACAGCAGCAAATACGGCCACGCCACGCACAGCCTGACCATCAGCTATGCGCGACGGCGCCTGCCCGGCGATCCACCGCCCTTCAGCGACCCGGACGAACAACAGTGGTGGCGGGATGCGCATGACCCGGCGCAGCAGTTTTTTTATCTCAACGAAACGCGCGCGCGCTCGATTGATCTGGACGAGAGGCTCTATGAATGGCGACTGGGCCTGCCTTGGCAGCAACGCAGCAATGCCTTGGTGCTGCCCAAAGGCAAACTACCGTCGTGCCTCGAACCGCAACAGGTGACATGGGAATTACTCAACGAGCATGTAAGCTCGCCCGAGTGGAATGCCCTGCGGGTGCTGACCGGGCAATCCGTGCAGCGCTATATCAACAAAGCGGACGGCAGTCTGCTGCCCGATGGCTCGGCGCAATTCGAAGCGCTGAAAGGGCCGCTGGAAATGGCCAGCTTTGACAAGACCGCTCTTGCCGCCTACGACGTCCTGCCGCCACCGTTCGACATCCTGCAGGAGCTGGTGAAGATCGGTTACACACTGATGCCGCTACTGTTCGATGACACGGCGGTAAACGCGGATGCAGAAAGCCTCTGGTCCGCGCATTACAACTACGCGAAATACGCCGCTGCCAAGGATTTCTTCCGGGTACTTGAATACCGCGAAACCCTGAGCCACGGCTGGACCAAGGCGCAGTACGACGAGTATCGCCTGCTGATCATCAGCGTCGAACTGCCGGACGGCTGCATCACCCGTTGCGAATACGATTACCACGCCCTGCAGCCGGTGCGCATCATCGATGCCAACGAGAACATTCAGGAAGCGCTTTACGAACCTTCCGGCCAACCGTTGGCGACAAGTTTTTTCGGCACCGAAAACGCGCTCCCCGCCGGTTTCCGTCCGCTCAGCGAATACCTTCGCCCTGAAGATCCACACCCGGATCAGGCGATTGCCAACCCGCAAGCGGCCGTGCAAAAAGCTGCCAGCACCTTGCGCAAGGATCTGTTCAGCTGGATGGGCCAGTTGCCTGCGGCGGCCTATGCAACGCCGCAGCTGCTTGACCAATGGCTGGCCAGCGGCGATGTGTTGCCGAGCCTGCACATTCGCGCCAGCGCGCGCCGGCGGCTGGCGCAATTGACGTCGCCGACTCCCGCCGAACAGGCACTGCGCGAACTCATCAGCACGGTTGCACGCAAACCGGTGCACAGCGTGGTGCTTAGCGCCGACCGCTACCCCGATGACTCCGTGGCGGCACAAGTGCAGATCATCATCAGCTACGTGGACGGCTTTGGTCGCGCGTTGCAAACCCTGCAACAGGTCGAGCCCGGAATCGCCTATGCGGTGGCTGCCGATGGTTCGCTGATCGTCGATCGCGGGCAGTTGCGCGAGGAGCACGCCGAGTCGCGCTGGCGGGTCAGTGCACGGGTCGAATACAACAACAAGGGGCTGGCGGTACGGCAGTTCCGGCCGTTTTTTGCCGACACCCATGGCTACGTCAATGATCAATCCCTGCGACGGTACGGTTACTTCGATCAACTGTTCTATGACCCGCTCGGGCGTCCGGTCAAGCTGATCAACGCCAAGGGTTATTTTTCTCTCGAGGACTACCATTCGTGGTATCAGACCAAACATGATTTCAACGACACCGACAAATCCGCTGAGCCGGAATCGGCCTTGCCGCGGACATTGCACTGATGAGCGCCAACCTCCATCGGCGCACGCCGTCACTCGTCGTGATCGACAGTCGCGGCTTGCCGTTGCGTCAGGTTGCCTATCTGCGCGCACTGGCCGATGCGACTGCCGAGGCTTTGGTGACCCGCCAACAGCACGATATTGCCGGGCGTCTGGTGGCACAGTTCGATCCGCGCCTGAGCGCTCCCAGCGTTATCAGCATTCATGACCTCAACGGCCAGCCACTCAAAGTCAGCAGCGTCGATGCCGGCTGGCGCCTGAGCCTGCCCGGGCTGGGCGGACAAGCCTTGCAGCGCTGGGACGCGCGCGGTGTGCACTGGAGCAGCCGCTACGATGAGTCGCTGCGCCTGGTGGCGATCAGCAACAGCGCCGACCCGCTCAGTGAAACCTTCACCTATGCCGATGCCAGTGCCCCGGCCGATCACAATCAGCGCGGACAATTGCTGGAACAGGTCGACCCGTCCGGCAGTCTGCACCTGGACAGCTACAGCCTGGCCGGTCAGCCACTGCGCGAAAGCCGCACCTTTGCCGACGCCCGGGTATTTGTCAGCCAGCGCATTTTCAACCCGTTGGGCGCGATGCTGGAACAGACCGACGCCGGCGGCCACCGCCAGCAATCGCGCTACGACGTCGCCGGTCAGCTCAAGCAGTTGCAACTGCTACTGGCCGGCGACGACGACTGGCAGGACGTGTTGCTCGACACGCACTTCAACGCCGTCGGACAAATCATCGAACAACAGGCCGGCAATGGCATTGTCAGCCACTGGGACTACGAGCCAACCACTGGGCGTCTGCAGCGGCAATGGGCGCAAAAAGATGCGCAGCCGCCCCTGCTGGACATCAGCTATGAATACGATCCGGTCGGCAACCCGACACGCATCCTCGACAACGCGTTCACGCCCAGCCATTTCGCCAATCAGCGGGTCGACGGCGAACGTGCGTTCCGTTACGACTCGCTGTACCGCCTGATCAGCGCCAGCGGTTACGACGACGCGGCCCCCGGCGACCTCCCCGGCCGACCGCAACCGAGCGACCCCAACGACCGGCGCAATTACCTGCAGACCTACCGCTACGATAACGGCGGCAACCTGACGCAACTGTGCCATGTGCGCGACGGCGCCTGTCAGACCCGTCAGCTGCGTATCGACCCTGCAAGCAATCGCGGTGTGCGCTGGAAAGAAGGTGATCCGGCACCGGATTTCGATCAGCTATTCGACCGCCACGGCAACCTGATGGCCCTGCAACCGGGACAGGCACTGCGCTGGGACACCCGCGATCAACTGGCCTCGGTGACCCTGGTCCAACGCGAAAACGGCCTGGATGACGCCGAGTTCTATCACTACAGCCAGGGCGCGCGTGTCTACAAACGCCATGACACCTACAGCGGTTCCAACCGGCATTTCCACGAGGTGCGCTATCTGCCCGGACTGGAGATCCGCAGCAAGGACAACGGTGAGGAGTTGCACGTCATCAGCCTCGCCGTCGGCTCAGGTCATGTCAGTTGCCTACATTGGCTCAACGGCAAACCGCCGGGCATTGCCGCCAACCAGTTGCGTTACACCCTCAATGATCACCTGGGCTCATGCGTGATGGAACTGGACCAGCAGGCACGCCTGATCAGCCACGAAGGCTATTACCCGTTCGGCGCGACCGCGTGGCTGAGCGCCGACTCGGCTGTCGAGGTTGACTACAAGACACTGCGTTATTCAGGCAAGGAAATGGATGTCAGCGGGTTGTATTACTACGGTGCTCGGTACTACGCGCCGTGGTTGCAACGCTGGATCAGTGCGGATCCGGCATGGGATGTGGACGGGCTGAATCTGTATGGGTTTGTGGGAAACAGCCCACTGAGCTATTTCGATGACAGCGGAGAACAACGAACACCTGCCGAATTGAGAGCGGTCATCCATGAGTACTCAAACCTGCTGAATAGTGTCGATGCCGTAATGACCAGGCAGATGTACCAGTTCTACAACATGACCCGTACAAGGGACATCAACAAAGTAGGCTTTAAAAAGCTCCTGTTCACAATTACCAAGGTTTCTGCCTCAGCGACCATGGCGGCGGCAGCAGGTATGGGTGGGGCGCTTTTCGGCTCCGTGGCCGGGCCCGCCGGCGCGGCAATAATCGGGCCTGTAGCAGGGATCGTAGCGGCAGATATCACAGGAAACGAGATGGACAAGATCGCGAAGAAGTCTTCTTTCGGGTATGCGTTCGTACCAGAGCCCGACGATCTCGATCTGGCCAGCATCATTGACGACGCGAACCCCAAACCTTTTAGCGTACGCAAGGAAATGAAAAACCTTGCTGCCAAATACGACCCGAGAACCGACGCGGGTATGAAAGAATCGGCGTTGGCGACAGGAGTCGCCTTTGCCGATAGCGGCACGCTGTACGGTTCCCATCTGGAGAAAGTCGTCGAATTCTATCGTTTGGGCAAAGTGTGGCTCGATGCATTGAGTGGCAGCTTTGGGCAGGAAGACCTGGACTGGATAGACGAACAATTCGAAGTTCTGAGTGACTACCTGAATACTCAGAAAGATCGGACTGATGAAGCCTTGAAGGAACTTGAGAACTCTGCTCCCGCCCCCGGGTTTAAAGGAGAAGTCGCGGGAACACGCGTGCGCCTAGGTAAAGCGGAAAGGGTCGTGAAAGCAAAAATGGAACATGCGATGGACCTGAAATACCGTGTATCTCAATACTATCGGGAAAAAAATGCGGCCTGAAACCACCGCTCAATCCTATGAACAACTCCATTTCTCGCCGAACGCCAGATCTTTCTGTCAACGACAGTCGGGGCTTGCCTGTCAGGCAGGTGGCTTACTGGCGCAAGAAAGCGGGCGACGAGGTCCAGGCGCTGATCAACCATCAGCACTATGACCCTGCCGGACGTCTGATCGAACAATGGGATCCTCGACTGTTCGGCACTGCGCACACAGCCAATCTTGCGACGGTCTACACCCTGAGCGGCAAACCACTGCAAGTCGACAGCGTCGATTCCGGCTGGCGCGTAAACCTGCCCGGTCTGGCCGGTGAGGTGTTGCAACGCCACGACCAGCGCGGCACGCAATGGCGCTATCGCTACGACCCGATGATGCGGTTGATTGCCGTCGATGAAAACGCACAAGTCGATGTCGAGCGCTACACCTATGCCGACCACAATGCCGACCCCGGGCATAACCTGCGCGGTGAACTGAAAGAAAGCGCCGACCCGGGCGCTACGGTGGTGATCGACAGCTACAGCCTGCAGGGCAAGGCAGCGAGTGAAACCCTTACGCTGTCTGGCGAGACGACGGCTTTCATCACTCGTATGGATTTCGACGCGCAGGGCAATGTGGTGCAAGTCACCGACGCCGGTGGTCACCGGCAATGCTCAAGCTACGATGTCGCCGGCCAGTTACGTCAGGCTTCGCTGTGGATAGCCGGGGCTGACGCGGCACAACCGGTGGTCGACGCTGCCACGTACAACGCCTCCGGCCAACCGCTCGAACAACGGGCCGGCAATGGTGTACGCAGCCGCCGCGTGTACGATCCCGCTGACGGTCGCCTGCTGAATCTGCTGGCCGGCAAGGATCAGGAAAAACCGCTGCAGGACTTGCACTACACCTATGACCCGGTCGGCAATGTCGTGCGTATCGAGGATCGCACCCTGGCCACGGTGTATTTCGCCAATCAACGCGTCGATGGTGATCGTCATTTTGTCTACGATTCGCTGTATCGGCTGAGCGAAAGTCGCGGCTTCGAAGGCCAGATCCCGCAACAGTCACCCGGTTTGCCGCAACCGATCGAACCCATCGACCCGGGGCGGCGTTTCAACTACAGCGAGCAATATCACTACGACGCGGGAAATAACCTTGTCGAACTGGTGCATGTGCGCAAAGGCCACAACTTCACACAACAGATGAAAATCGCCGCCAACAGCAATCGGGGGCTGCGCTGCCAAGCCGCTGACCCCGAACCGGTGTTCGGCGACTACTTTGACCGCCACGGCAACCAGCTGAAACTGCAGCATGGTGGCCTGCCTCTGGAATGGGACAGTTACGATCAACTGGCCCGCGTCACCCTGGTGCAACACAGCAACGGCCTGCCCGACGACGATGAAATCTATCGCTACAGCCAGGGTCAGCGCGTTTACAAATGCACGCGGAGGCATACGCCGTCGATCACCGGTCGCCGCGAGGTACGTTACCTGCCAGGCCTGGAAATCCACAGCCGCAGCGACGGCCAGCAACTGCATGTCATCGTGCTGCCGGGCGCGCGTTGCCTGCATTGGCTCAGCGGTCAACCGGCGGATATCGAAGCCGATCAACTGCGCTTCAGCCTCGACGATCACCTCGGATCCTGCTCGCTGGAACTGGACCACCACGCTGGCGTGATCAGCCTGGAGCATTATTACGCCTTCGGCGGAACGGCCTGGTGGGCAGCCCGTTCAGCCGTGGAAGCGGATTACAAAACGATCCGTTACTCGGGCAAGGAAATGGATGCCAGCGGTTTGTACTATTACGGCGCGCGATATTACGCGCCATGGCTGCAACGCTGGATCAGCGCCGATCCGGCCCGGGATGTGGACGGACTGAACCTGTACGCTTTTGTCGGCAACAACCCGGCGATTCATGTCGACCGGAGGGGCAACTACAAGGTTATTTTCGATCTGGCCAAACGAGCGGTCGGTCTGCTCGACAAAGCCGAAACAGCGGCCGATCAATTACACAACCTGAGTCGCGAGTTCGACGATTTGATCCCCGAAGGCGCAGACATCGAAGACCTGCGCAAAAACATGACGTTCGGCAAATTTCTCAAGTCCCGCCAGGGCATCAAATCGGTTCTTTACGGTGCGGGGAAAGGGCTCGCCATCGGTGGACTTATAGGCACGGCACTACCAGGAGTTGGCAATGCCATTGGCAGTGGTGTGGGGACGCTGGCGGGCATGGTCGTTTTCCCGTTGCTGCGCTATTACTTTTTCAAGAAAGGCTTGAAACTCGCGCAAACGCTGCGCACCCAGGAACTCAGGAATGGCCTGCAAACCGTCAGTGATACCGTCACCCGCGTGGTTGATGGCGCCACTGATCTGCTCAATGGCGGCACGGAGGTGCTGGAAAGCATCAAAAACATGACCAATACCCTCAACGCATATCACGAGCGAACTCAGGCGCTGTTCCACGACCAGTTGCAGACCCTTGCCGGTGACAAACAACGCGAGGTCATCAAACTCATGAGAAGCGGACTCGACCCGTTCGACGCCATCAGCAAGGTGCTGGAGATGGCCCAAGCGGTCATGGATGACGCCCCCGACATCGGCGCAGACGTGAACAATCGCCTGCAACAACTGCAGAGCAAAGTCACTGAGAATTCAAGGCTTAAACCCATCCCCAAGCCCCGGACGAAATACATTCAGCGGGTCTCTGCCGGCGAAACGTACGTGTGACGTCAGAGGTCGTCCGAACAGTGCGCCGAGCCACTTCGGCACATGCTATCGTGCCCGCCCGTCCCCTTATCCATTAGCCCAGCATGCTGCCGACTTCCCGTACCCTGCGTTTGTCGTTGTACACCCTGCTGATCATTGCGGGTGCGGCCATCGCCGCGACCCTTGCCATCCGCCACGCCGAACGTCAGGCGCTGGAGGAAGACGCCACTCGCGCCAGCCAGCAGTTGGCGCTGTACGCCAACTCGCTGCACACCCTGATTGACCGCTATCGCGCCCTGCCCGCCGTGCTGGCGCTGGACCCGCAATTGCGCAGCGCGCTGGCCGGGCCGGTGGGTGCTGAACAACAAAACGCGCTGAATCTGAAGCTGGAGCAGATCAACGGCGCGGCGCAGTCCTCGACCCTTGAACTGCTCGATCACACTGGCCTCGCGGTGGCAGCCAGCAACTGGCGCCTGCCGAGCAGTTACGTCGGTCACAACTACGGTTTTCGGCCATATTTCAGCCAGACCCGCACCCAGGGCAGCGGACGCTTTTATGCGGTGGGCGTGACCAGCGGCATCCCCGGTTATTTTCTGTCCAGCGCGGTGCTCGGCGACAATGCCGAGTTTCTCGGCGCGATGGTGGTCAAGCTGGAGTTCCCCGAGCTTGAGCGCGAATGGAGCCAGGGCAGCGACACGCTGCTGGTCAGTGATGCGCGCGGAATCATCTTCATCGCCAACCAGCCCGGCTGGCGCTATCGCTCGCTGCGACCGCTGGACAGCCGCGACATGGCCGAGATCAAGCGCACGCGGCAGTACGACAAACAATCGCTGATCCCGCTGACGCATTTGTCGCTGCGTCACTTCGACGACAACAGCGATCTGCGTCGAGTCGAAGGCCCGGACGGAACGGCGGATTACTTGTGGGAATCACTGCCGCTGGCCGCCGAAGGCTGGACCCTGCACTTGTTACGGCGCCCGCAAGTGGCCTTCGAAGATTTGCGCAACGCCGGGCTGGCCGCCGCAGGAGTGTGGCTGGCGCTGGTGTTCCTGCTGTTGTTCCTCAATCAGCGCTGGCGCCTGTCGAAAGTCCGTCAGCGCAATCGCGAAGAACTCGAACAACTGGTCGAAGAACGCACCCGCGATCTGCGTACCGCGCAGGACGGTCTGGTGCAATCGGCCAAGCTCGCCGCACTGGGGCAGATGTCCGCCGCACTGGCCCACGAGATCAATCAACCGCTGACCGCGCAACGCATGCAGTTGGCGACGCTGCGCCTGCTGCTTGAGCATGGCCGCGTCGATGATGCGTACAAGGCGCTCAAACCGGTGGACGACATGCTCACGCGCATGGCGTCGCTCACCGGCCACCTGAAAACCTTCGCCCGCAAAAGCCCCAGCGGCCTGCGCGAACGGCTGGATCTGGCGACCGTGGTTGACCAGTCGCTGCAACTGCTCGATGCGCGCCTGCGTGATGAACAGGTCAGTCTGGTGCTGCACCTGACGCGTCCGGCCTGGGTGCGTGGCGATGCGATCCGTCTCGAACAGGTGCTGATCAACCTGCTGCGCAACGCCCTCGATGCGATGCAGGGCAAAACGTGCAAGCGTCTGGAAATTCGCCTGGAGGTGGATGAACAATTGTGGCGCCTGAGCGTGATCGACAATGGCGGCGGGATTGCCGAACAGCACTTGAATCAGGTGTTCGACCCGTTCTTCACCACCAAACCGGTGGGTGACGGACTCGGCCTCGGGCTGGCGGTATCCTTTGCCATCGTGCATGAATCCGGCGGGCGTCTGAGCGTTGAAAATGGCGAGGCCGGCGCGGTGTTCAGCCTGACCCTGCCGATCGATCTGGAGGCACACATCTGATGCTCAACTCGGTGATGGTGGTCGATGATGAAAGCAGCATTCGCAGCGCTGTCGAGCAATGGCTGAGCCTGTCGGGGTTCGAGGTGCAGTTGTTCAGCCGCGCCGAAGATTGCCTGGCGGCACTGCCGGCACACTTCCCCGGGGTGATCCTCAGCGATGTGCGCATGCCCGGGCTCAGTGGTCTGCAGTTGTTGGCCGAAGTGCAGCGCCGTGACAGCGATTTGCCGGTGATACTGCTGACCGGTCACGGCGATGTGCCGATGGCGGTCGAAGCCATGCGTGACGGCGCCTACGATTTTCTGGAAAAACCGTTCAGCCCGGAAACCCTGCTCGGCAGCTTGCGCCGGGCGCTCGACAAGCGGCGCCTGGTATTGGAAAACCGTGCCCTGTACGAGCAAGCCGACCACCGCGCCCGCCTCGATGCGACGCTGCTTGGCGTGTCCCGTGGCATGCAGACTTTGCGTCGGCAGGTGCTGGATCTGGCGGCGCTGCCGGTCAACGTGTTGATCCGTGGAGAAACCGGCAGCGGCAAGGAGCTGATCGCGCGCTGCCTGCATGATTTCGGCCCGCGCGCCGACAAGCCTTTCGTGGCGCTGAACTGTGCGGCGATTCCCGAGCAGTTGTTCGAAGCCGAGTTGTTCGGTCATGAAAGTGGCGCGTTCACCGGGGCGTCCGGCAAGCGCATCGGCAAGCTGGAATACGCCGACGGCGGCACGCTGTTTCTCGATGAAATCGAAAGCATGCCGCTGGCTCAGCAAGTGAAATTGCTGCGGGTGTTGCAGGAACAGAAGCTGGAGCGGCTGGGTTCGAACCAGAGCATTCGCGTCGATCTGCGGATCGTTGCCGCGACCAAACCTGATCTGCTGGATGAGGCCCGGGCCGGACGTTTTCGCGAAGACCTGGCGTATCGCCTGAACGTCGCCGAACTGCGCCTGCCGCCGCTGCGTGATCGCCGCGAGGACATTCCGCTGCTGTTCGAGTCGTTCGCCTTCAGCGCCGCCCAGCGCCTCGGCCGCACCTTTCCACCGTTGAGCGGTGCGCAATTGAGCCACCTGCTCAGCCACGACTGGCCGGGCAACGTGCGCGAACTGGCGAATGTCGCCGAGCGCCAGGTGCTGGGGCTGGATGAGCCGGTGCAGGGCATCGATCCGGGCCAGTCCCTCGCCGCGCAGCAGGAAGCCTTTGAAGCGCAATGCCTGCGCGCGGCGCTGACCCGGCACAAGGGCGATGTGAAAGCGGTGCTGGAAGAGTTGCAACTGCCGCGCCGGACCTTCAATGAAAAGCTGCAGCGGCATGGGTTGAGCCGGGAGATGTTTGTTCCGGGCAGCTGAATTTTGCAGTGCTTGATCGGGCCTCTTCGCGAGCAAGCCCGCTCCCACAGTGGTCGGTGGTGTTCACACATTCTGTGTTCAGCACGAAACCCTGTGGGAGCGGGCTTGCCCGCGAAGAGGCCCGCACAGGCAACATTTATCCATCAGCCCGAATGAGCAATTTTCCGCTCACCACAATCCAGCCATAAGCGGATTTCCGCTCATTCAATCTTTCCGCCCCCTCTAAACCGGCCCTCCCCCCGTTGGCACAGCTCCTGCTATAGCCCAGGCAGGCTGCGTTCCAACGCGCTCCACAAAAACAATTAAACGAAGGATCCTTCAATGGATAACTCCAACGCCCTGCCCCTTGGGTCGGCTGCCGCGCCCGCCAAAGAAAGAACCACCGCCAGCCGGATCAAATCGATCTTTAGCGGCTCGGTCGGCAACATGGTCGAGTGGTACGACTGGTACGTCTACGCCGCTTTCTCGCTGTACTTCGCCAAGACCTTCTTCCCCGCCGGTTCCACCACCGCGCAACTGATGAACACCGCCGCGATCTTCGCCGTGGGCTTCCTGATGCGTCCGATCGGTGGCTGGCTGATGGGTCTCTATGCCGACAAGGTCGGTCGCAAGAAAGCCTTGATGGCCTCGGTCTACCTGATGTGCTTCGGCTCCTTGCTGATCGCCCTCAGCCCCAACTACGAAACCATCGGCATCGGCGCGCCGATCCTGCTGGTCTTCGCCCGCTTGCTGCAAGGCCTGTCGGTCGGTGGCGAGTACGGCACCTCGGCCACCTACCTGTCGGAGATGGCGACCAGGGAGCGTCGCGGTTTCTTCTCCAGCTTCCAGTACGTGACCCTGATCTCCGGCCAGCTCATCGCGCTGGGCGTGCTGATCGTGCTGCAGAACATGCTGACCACTGAACAGCTGTACGCGTGGGGCTGGCGTATTCCGTTCGCCATCGGCGCACTGTGCGCGATCGTTGCGCTGTACCTGCGTCGCGGCATGGAAGAAACCGAGTCGTTCACCAAGAAAGAGAAGTCCAAGGAAAGCGCGATGCGCACCTTGATGCGCCACCCGAAAGAACTGCTGACCGTGATCGGCCTGACCATGGGCGGTACGCTGGCGTTCTACACCTACACCACTTACATGCAGAAATACCTGGTGAACACCGTCGGCATGAGCATCTCCGACTCGACCACCATTTCGGCCGCCAC
>Ga0213829_1002364_pt1 | contig 12391 bp, 10 predicted proteins | sample MC6MC0896MG_FD_180665 | JGI IMG/M metagenome (GOLD analysis project Ga0213829, IMG submission 180665) | Enriched soil aggregate microbial communities from Iowa State University, Ames, United States - MC6-MC0896-MG | ecosystem: Environmental > Terrestrial > Soil > Unclassified | place: USA: Iowa...
TGCCGAGCCGGTTGTTCCGCGCGATGAATTCGGTCAGGAATTCATGCAGTCCAATGTCGAAAATTGCGCCGATGTCCTGATTTTGCAGCGTCGCATAAATTTTCTCGCCTGTCTGATGACAGACAGCGCTATCGCCATAATCTTTTGCGAGATAATTCAGATGCCCATTAATGCTCTGATAGCAATAATTGAGCGAACGCGGCATGCGGCCATTAAGGATCAGATAATCTGCGACATGAGCCGGGCGATAATCTCCATCATAGACCCAACGATAGGATCTGTGGGCCGAAACCGAACGCAGAATTGACTCCCACTGATAATTGTCGAGCGTGGTGCCAACATAGGAAACCGCAGGCAGAAGCACATAATATTTCACGTCGAGGATACGTGCCGTATTGTCTGCACGTTCTATAAATGTGCCAAGTCCAGCATAGTCAAAGATTTCATTGCGCAGCATGGTGCCATGAAAAGCACCGCGAATAAGCGCTGTCTCGCGCTTGATCTGATCAAGCAGCGGGGGCAGATCGGCTTCTTTCAGCGGTCTGCAAAGCGATTTCTTGAGCACCATCCACGCTTCATTGACGCTTTCCCATGCTTCGCGCGTCAAGGCCGTGCGCACCATACGCCCGTTGGAACGTGCCGTTTCAATGCAGGACATGACGCTGGATGGGTTATCCATGTCACGCAGCAGAAAATCCGCAACATTTGCGGCATTATAAGCATCATATTTGGCTGAAAATGTCTGGCTCGCACCCGCAGATACGATCACCGAAGACCATTCTTCCGGTGCATCGGATGTTTTGGTGAGTGCCATTCGCAATCCCGCATCCACCAGACGCGCCATGTTTTCGGCACGCTCGATATAGCGAAACATCCAGTAAAGACCATTTGCCGTACGGCCAAGAAGCATAAATATTCCCCTTTCACGCCCTGATCTTTTTGTCAGTTGTTGCGTGTTATTTAGTTTTAATCGTCGAGCACCCAAGTATCCTTGGTGCCACCGCCCTGACTGGAATTGACCACAAGTGATCCTTCTTTAAGCGCTACACGCGTCAGTCCACCGGGCGTGATGCGAATGCGGTCAGAAACCAGAACGAACGGCCTGAGATCGACATGGCGCGGCGCTAGGCCACTTTCCGTAAAGATAGGCGTTGTCGACAACGCCAAAGTTGGCTGCGCAATGTAATTACGCGGACGCGCTTTCAACTTGAGCGCAAATGCATCGCGCTCGGCTTTGGTTGAAGCAGGCCCAACGAGCATGCCGTAACCACCCGAACCATGCACTTCCTTTACGACGAGATCAGCGAGATTATCGAGCACGTAGCTAAGGCTATCTGGTTCAGAACAGCGCCATGTCGGCACGTTTTCAAGGATTGCCTTGCGACCCGTATAAAACTCAACGATTTCCGGCATGTAAGAATAGATCGCCTTGTCATCAGCGATACCCGTTCCCGGTGCGTTGGCAATTGTGATGTTGCCTGCGCGATAAACATCCATGATGCCTGCAACGCCAAGTGTTGAATCGGGACGGAACGTTAGCGGATCAAGGAAATCATCGTCCACACGACGATAAAGCACGTCGATGGCGCGATAGCCCTTGGTTGTGCGCATGGCAACGCGTCCATCCACCACCCGCAAATCGCTGCCTTCGACCAGTTCAACGCCCATTTGATCCGCAAGAAATGCGTGTTCGAAATAAGCGGAGTTATAAATGCCGGGTGTGAGCACGGCGACAGTCGGCACGCCCTGCGTTCCGGGCGGCGCGACACTGGCCAGCGATTGCCGCAGCAATTGCGGATAATTCTCCACCGGGCGAACTTTTACATTCTGAAACAGCTCCGGGAAAAGCTGCATCATGGTTTCGCGGTTTTCCAGCATATAAGAGACGCCAGACGGCGTGCGAGCATTGTCTTCCAGCACATAGAACTGGTTTTCTGCCGTTCGCACGATGTCGACGCCGATAATATGTGTGTAGACATTACCGGGCGGACGAAAACCAATCATCTCCGGCAGAAATGCCTCATTATTGATGATCAGGTCCTTGGGAATACGCCCTGCCCGAACAATTTCCTGCCGATGATAAATATCATCGAGAAAAGCATTCAGCGCCATCACGCGCTGCTCGATGCCTTGCGAAAGGCGTCGCCATTCCTGACCCGAAATAATACGTGGGATGATGTCGAAAGGGATCAGCCGCTCGGCTGCGTCCTCATCGCCGTAAACCGCAAAGGTAATGCCGGTCTTGCGAAAAACGCTTTCTGCATCCTGCGTTTTTTGCAGAAGTTTATGCTGATCCTGTTGGTCGAGCCACTGCTTGAGAAATTCGTATGGTTGGCGGACATTTCCGCCATGATTGAGCATCTCATCGAATGGCTTCACTTAATTCCCCTTCTTTTCGCTAATAGTCAGCTTCAAATCAGGGAAATGCAAGTGTGCAATCCATACAAAAGTGCAAAGCTGGGTTGCGCAATTTCGTCGCGACAATGGCTTAGTCTTCGTTTCTAATAGTGTAAATTTAGCATTTCACCCCGGACGATGCGCTTTGACAATCGTCGGGTCTGTATCGATACGGCCCGCGCCGATAAGATCGAGACAATACGGCACAGCCGGGAAAATTGCCTGCAAGGTCATTGCAATAGAAACCGGCTTTCCGGGCAAGTTGAGAATAAAACTCTTGCCACGGCTACCGGCAGTCTGACGCGAAAGGATCGCGGTCGGTGTCTGCTCAAGGCTTGCGCGGCGCATCTGTTCGCCAAACCCCGGCAATTCCTTATGCAGAACGGCCTTCATCGCTTCCGGCGTTTCATCGCGTGGACTGGGGCCGGTCCCGCCTGTCGTCAAGATCAAATCGCATTCGACATTGTCAGCAAGATCAATGAGCGTATCACGCACGGATTGCATACCATCCGGGATGACGCGGCGGACGATTTCATATGGAGAACTAATCGCGCTCTTCAGCCAGGATTCAATGGCTGGACCGCTCAAATCTTCATATTCACCGCGGCTTGCACGGTCAGAGACAGTAACGACACCGATTTTCACGGTTCTATCCTTTTCATTGCATTTTTTCTTCGCTTATAGCGTTGTCACGTCAGCTTGTGAAGATTTCAGCACCAAGCCCACCTGTCATAAAACTGGTATATCAAGCACGACTTAGAATGCTGTTGCTTTCGTATGAAATTAGAGTTTCAATCAGGAAATTGATGGGGGAGAACACCATGCCATTCAGAGGCACCCAATACCGAGGAACGTTCACGCCCGAGGACTTGCAGTTAATGCAAGCCGCTTACAATAAAAGCTGTGTCCTGCTGGGACGCTGCCCGAAAACGCATGAAGCAAAAAATGATCTTGCACGCGAGATCATAAGGACATTCGAAACGGGTGAAACTGACCCGGACAGAATTGCTGAAATAGCAGCGGAATTGGAACTTATGCGCGCTTAGAGCGGTTACCGAATGTAAACTATCTGTAAGTACGATAGTAAGGCATCACCATTTACTAAAAATCTATCTTTAGAACTATGGCCCATATTAGGAAATTCGGTCTTTGAAGACCAAACAACGAATGAAACAATATGCCGTTTTCGAGAGATTATTATTTTAAGCGTTTCAAGCCCCCTGAACTGGAACAGTTGCAGGCGGCATTCATTGAAACGTGTCAACGTCTGGGGCGTTGTCCGATAACCTCTCCTCAGAAGGATGAAATGGCGCGCGAGATCATCCAGATTTACGAATGCGGTATTTCAAATCCGCAAAGAATCGCTGACCTTATGATTCAGATTGAAAGCGTGAAGCCGAAGCCTTTCGCAGAACAGTTTCTCGAGCTGGATTTCGACAAAGTGATAAAACGAGCCTGATACGAGCGAAAAAATATGCGGACTTCCGTTAATCAGGAAATAGGCTCATTTTAGCTATCTTTTAAGTTCTTGTCATAGCTTGTTGTTTTTAAACATATAAACTCAGTAAATCCCAACAAAACACCTCTTAGTCTTTAAGCTTTTCGTAAACTTTGGATTCAGCTTTGTGCGGTAATCTTTGGTTAGCAATTCGCTTGCGGTGAGCGTTGCGGGTGTTGGTTGATGGCATTTCTGCGATCTGGTCTGGCTGCAGAGCGCCTGAGTTTTGTGTACGGGTATCATGCGTTTTTCAGTTGTGTCAGCAATTGCCCTTGCCTGCACCGCGCTTGCGGGTTGCACGTCTAGTTCCGGCCTTGAAAATCTCATGCCGCAACCTTCTGCGGAGTTGACCAGCTCCGTGGTGAGGCCATCAGCGCCTGTAACTGAAATGGCAAGAGCGTCACAGTCGATGCCTGCCGCACCGCAAGAAGAAGTTCTGGCATGGGCGGGTCCGGTCCCTGATGCAGGCCCTTTTAAGAGCACGCCTCCTGCACCTTTAACGCAGCCAGCCGAACAGCGAGTGGCAACCCCGATTTCCATTCCAAAGCCCGAAGTTGCGGCCTATCCGCCGGTACGTCTTGCGCCCAGAGAAGGTTCACGCGTTTACAGCCAACGTTTCCGCGATGCAAAGCCGATTAATTTTGGAAAGGTTTCGCCACGCAAACATGCTGTGCATGGCGTGGATGTATCGCGCTGGCAGGGCGATATTGACTGGGCGACACTGCGCAAGAACGGCGCAAACTTTGCCTACATCAAAGCAACCGATGGCGGCGATCACCTTGATCCGATGTTCAAAACGAACTGGCGCAATGCCAAGGCTGCGGGAGTGAAGCGCGGAGCGTATCACTTCTTCTATTGGTGCCGTGTCGCAAGCGAACAGGCTGCTTGGTTTATCCGCAATGTGCCGAATGATCCTGACGCCTTGCCGCCAGTGATCGATGTCGAATGGAATGGCGATTCCGCCTGCAAACGCCGTCCGTCGCCAGCACAGGTACGCGAAAAGATGCAGGTATTTATGGATGCGCTGGAGCGCCATTATGGCAAGCGCCCGGTTATTTATACCGCGCCCGATTTCTATGACGACAATCTGAAAGGCGCATTCACCGATTATCCATTCTGGTTACGCGCAGTCGCACAGCACCCGTCAAAGGTCTACCCGGGACGCCGATGGGTTTTCTGGCAATATTCCGGCTCAGGTCTTTCTCAAGGCGTGAATGAAAAGATTGACCTCAACGTGTTCCACGGCAGCGAAGATCAATGGCATCAATGGATTGCACGCTTTGCCAGTTCATCGTCCTAAAAAATAATCCCCGAATGGGGATTATTTTTTGCAATCACGACTTGCCGATATTTTCCAGATCATAAGGTGTCGACTGGTACATCTCGTTGATCCAGTTACCAAATAGCAGATGCGCATGGCCACGCCAGCAGTTCTGGGGCTTTTTGCTGACATCATCATTCGGAAAGTAATTCGCTGGCACTGGTGTTTCCGGTTGAAGCTGGATGTCGCGGAAATATTCATCCGCAAGCGATGTCGTGTCATATTCAACATGGTTGAACATATGCAACGAACGATGCCTTGGATCTTCGAGCAAGCAGAGGCCGCTTTCCGGGCTGTCGACGAGCACCTTCAGATCGCTCTGTGATGGAATGTCGTCCTTGCGCACTTCTGTCCATCGCGACACAGGAATTGCAAAATCATCGGAAAAGCCGCGCAGATAAGGCGAAGACGGCACAAGATTCTGCTGGCTGAAAACGCCCGAGGCTTTGCCCGGCAGATCATATTTGCCCATGCCATGGAAATGATGCACGGCCGCTTGTGCCGCCCAGCAAATATTGAGCGTGCGATGCACATGGGTTTGCGTCCAGTCGAAAACCCGCTGCATTTCATCCCAATAGGTCACATCCTCAAAGGGCATCCGCTCAACCGGCGCGCCGGTAATGACAAAGCCGTCAAAACGCTGATCGCGAATATCTTCCCATGGCTGATAAAAAGACAGCATGTGATCGGCAGGCGTGTGACGCGCAACATGATTGGTGATGCGCACGAGCGTCAGTTCAAGCTGCAAGGGCGTTGCCCCCAACAACCGTGCGATCTGCGTTTCGGTCGTGACTTTATTAGGCATCAGATTAAGAAGGCCTATCTTCAGCGGTCTGATATCCTGACGCACCGCATCCGCCTCACGCATGACCATGACGCCCTCGGCTTCGAGAACACTGGTTGCGGGCAGATCGTCAGGAATTTTGATAGGCATGCGTTTCAGTCCTTCGTTATGTCAAGGCAGACGCATGTGGCTTTGTCCGTATATTTGCCGGTCGGCCACATCCTTCCTTTTAAGGAAGTACCACCTTGCCCGGAAAGGCAGGTTGGCGTTGGGCGTCGCCCCAACTCTTGATGTAAGATAACTACTACTCAAAGTCACAGGCGCTGGCAATAGGCCTGTTTACGATACAATTTTTTATGAGAAGGACGTGAAACAGAAAGAACTGCCTTTGCGTGTTCAGTCCGTTTTGCACCCAGTGGAACAAGCTGCGCGTTCAGATGTTTTCCTCTCGGAGTATGTTGTACTCCGGTCTTATTATGCCGCAACCAAAACATGTGGTATTCTGGTCAAAAATGGGAGGGAAACATGAGCAATATTATATTCTGGATCGCCCTTGTCATTCTGCCGGTTCTGGCGGGAACGGCTTTTGCCTATTTGAGACATATGCGTCACGGAGATGATTTTTAAAGAGGCCTCCCAAAAGTGGGAACCTGCTTTGAGAGATAGGTGATAGGCTCTTTACGATCAGCCTGATAGCGTTAGTTTGCTAAGCGCAACTATCGTTAGATGTGCGCGAGTCTTTATCGCGCCAACTCAGGTGAATGACTGCAATGAGCGGACCGGATACCCCCCATATCCTCGTCGTTGGTGCTGGCTTTGGTGGCATGCAATTAATTCATGATCTCAAAGGTGCAAATGTTCGCATTACGCTTGTCGATCAGCGTAATCACCACCTTTTTCAGCCCCTGCTCTATCAGGTCGCAACGACAATCCTTGCAACATCCGAAATTGCCTGGCCCATTCGCCATCTTTTCAAAGATCGCAAAGATGTAACGACTTTGCTTGCCACCGTTGTCGATGTGGACACCGCAGCCAGACAAGTGAAACTCGAAAACGGTTCTACGATTGGCTATGACACGCTGGTGCTCGCAACCGGCGCACGCCATGCCTATTTTGGCAATGATCGCTGGGAAAAGCTCGCGCCGGGCCTCAAAGCGCTTGAAGACGCCACCACCATTCGCCGTCGTCTGCTTCTGGCATTCGAACGTGCCGAGCGCGAACCCGACCCTGCAAAACGGCAGGCACTGCTGACATTTTCTGTGGTTGGCGGGGGACCGACCGGCGTAGAACTGGCAGGCATCATTGGCGAACTGGCCAAAGATACTATGTGGCCAGAATTTCGCAATATCGACACGAGGGAGGCACGTATTCTGCTTATAGAGGCGGGTCCGCGCATTCTGGCGGCATTTCCGGATGATCTTTCGGCCTATGCGCAAAATGCATTGCAAAAGATTGGTGTTGAAGTGCGTCTTGGCGTACCGGTCAAGGAAATTACCGAAGACGGCGTGACCGTTGGAGACGAATTTATCCCTTGTAAAACTGCCATATGGGCTGCGGGTGTCGCAGCGTCACCTGCAGCAACATGGCTGGGTGCAGAGAGCGATCGTGCAGGTCGTGCACGCGTTCTGTCCGATCTCACCATCCCCGGCCACGAAAATATCTTTGTGATCGGAGACACGGCTTGGGTTGAAGGGCCGGACGGTAAGCCTGTGCCCGGTATTGCACCTGCTGCCAAACAGCAGGGTTCCTATGTTGCAAAGGTTATTCGTAGCCGTCTATCAGGGCAAGCCGCTCCATCCCCGTTTCGCTATCGCCATCAAGGCAATCTTGCGACCATTGGTCGGGGTGCTGCCGTGGTCGATATGGGGCGCATCAAGCTTAAAGGGGCTTTTGCATGGTGGGTATGGGGTATTGCCCATATTTTCTTCCTGATTGGTACACGCAGCCGCGCAGCGGTGGCGTGGAGCTGGCTCTGGACTTTCCTCTCAGGCCAGCACAGTGCGCGCCTGATAACGCAGGGCAAGGCTGCCGAAGATAACAAATAAACAAAAACGGCCCGCTTTTATGCGGGCCATTTTCATTGTCGTAGATTTTAGTTTATTCGGCTGGCTGCAAGAATGGCTCGGCAATCGGCTCTGGTTCGATAGCCATTGGTTTGCCATTCATGGCCGCATTGAGACGCTCGGTGTCCAGCTCATTTTCCCAGCGTGCAACAACGATGGTTGCAACCGCGTTGCCGACCAGATTGGTCAGTGCGCGACATTCCGACATGAAACGATCGATGCCGAGGATCAGCGCCATGCCAGCAACCGGGACGGCAGGAACAACCGATAGTGTCGCTGCAAGTGTGATGAAACCTGCACCGGTGATGCCAGCAGCGCCTTTGGAGCTGAGCATTGCCACCAGCAGAAGAAGAATCTGGTCTGTGAGTGTCAGCGGAATGTCTGTTGCCTGCGCAATGAACAACGCTGCAAGCGTCATGTAGATATTCGTTCCATCAAGATTGAAAGAATAACCCGTTGGAATGACAAGGCCAACAACTGAGCGTTTGCAGCCAGCCTTTTCCATCTTGTCCATGAGGCTTGGCAGTGCTGCTTCCGACGAAGATGTACCCAGCACCAGCAGCAATTCTTCCTTGATATAGCGGATCAGCGCTAAAATCGAAAAGCCGTTATAACGCGCAACGGCACCCAGCACGATCAGCACAAACAGCAGCGCTGTGATGTAGAATGTTGCGATCAGCATCGCCAAATTGGCAATTGATCCGATACCATATTTGCCGATGGTAAAGGCCATCGCGCCAAAAGCGCCGATTGGGGCTGCTTTCATCAGGATCGAAACAAGCTTGAAAACAGGCGTTGTCAGCATCTGCAAGAAGTCGGTGACTGGCTTGCCCTTCTCGCCGACCATGGCAAGCGAAATACCAAACAGCACCGAGAAAAACAGAACCTGAAGAATATCACCGGAAGCAAATGCACCGACAATGGTCGTGGGGATGATATTGGTCAGAAAGCCCGTAATCGTCTGTTCATGGGCTTTTTCAGTGTAGTTTGCCACAGCCTGCGGATCGAGTGAGGCTGGATCAATATGCATGCCAGCACCCGGCTGCACAACATTGGCAACGATAAGGCCAATGACAAGTGCGAGCGTCGAAAAGGTAAGAAAGTAGATCATTGCCTTACCGGCGACGCGTCCGACCTTCTTCATATCAGTCATTCCGGCAATACCGGTTGCAACTGTTAAAAAGATAACCGGGGCGATAATCATTTTTACGAGCTTGATAAAAGCATCGCCCAACGGCTTGAGCTGTGTGCCTAGCTCTGAGTAAAAATGTCCGAGCAGAATGCCAGCCGCAATAGCAACCAGAACCTGCACATAGAGTTGTTTATAGAGCGGTGTTGGTGTGCGTGGCTCGTCCACGGCACCCGTTGGTACAGCAATCATGATGTCCTCCGTTGGGCTCTATCTGGATTTTGTCCAGCCTCCAGAGCCATTCGTCCTTCACTCAGCAGCCCTGCACTGCCATTCGCATCATGATTTGCAAGCTCCGTGCCAGTTTGATCGGAAATTATAACTAACTGATAGTTATAGCTTTTTATAGGAGACTGGTCGATGGAATTTCATTTTTGTGCGGTACTCCGCACATTTATCTTTTCAATTTGTGCGACATGATGCACAATAATTTCATGTCTGATACCGCCAAACCAGTTGCTAATAGTGCGCCCGCTACGGTTTTTGACCGTCGGGTCTGGTGGCTTTTTGGCGTCGTTTTTGCGGTGGCTTTTGCGCTGGCATTCTGGCTTGTGGGAAACACGGCGCGCGACAGAGCTTTGTTGACGCTGAGCGAGCAAACGCGGATTGACTCAAACCTGAATGCCGCACTTCTGCGTGCCGTTCTCGAAAAGCAGCGCGCCCTTCCTCTCGTCCTTGCCAAGGACAATGAACTGGCAAATGTGCTTGAGACGCAAAGCGCCCCCGCAGTCGATTTGCTCAACCGCAAGTTTGAAGCATTAGCCGAGGGAACGCAGGCAGCGGTCATCTATCTGATCAAGCTTGATGGCGCTGCGATTGCTGCAAGCAACTGGCGCGAGCCAGACAGTTTTGTGGGCAATGACTACACGTTTCGCCCCTATTTCAAAGAAGCACTGAAAAATGGCAGCGCCGAATATTTTGCGCTTGGTAATGTCAGCCTGCGCCCTGGCCTTTACATTACGCGCCGGGTTGACGGAAGGAAGGGTCCTCTGGGCGTCGTTGTCGTCAAGCTTTCGTTTGACCAGCTTGAAAGCGATTGGCGCGAAACAGGACGACCGACATTTGTTACCGATGATCGCGGCATCGTGTTGATTACAAGCCTGCCATCGTGGCGTTTCATGACAATTGGCGAATTTCCGCCCAAGCGCGTCGAAGCCATCCGCCGCAGTCTTCAGTTTGGCGATGCACCGCTCAAGCCCCTGCCGCTGACAATCAACCCGATTGCAGACGACGAAGACGCAGCTCTCGTCGAAGCCATTCTGCCGGGTTCAGCACGCAAAACTGACTTTCTCGCCATTCACTCGGATGTGGATACCACGCCGTGGCAAATCTACAGCATGGCGCCCATGCGTTCGCAGGTGGAAGCAGCCATGCGCGAGGCGCGTTTGATCGCCTTCATCATTCTGGGGGCTATTGCAACACTGGCAGGCGTTCTGCTTCGTCGCAGGCAGCGTGTAGCAGCGCGCATTGCAGATGCGCAGCGCAGGCAGGCTGAACTTGAACATCGCGTTGCAGAACGAACACGCGATCTTATCACCGCGCGCGACCGTCTCGAATCCGAGATCAGCGATCACCATAAGACGGAAACCATGTTGCAAGGCGTACAGCAGGACCTCGTTCACGCCAACCGTCTGGCTATCATGGGACAGGTGGCGGCGGGTGTCGCACATGAAATCAATCAGCCCGTGGCCACGATCCGGGCCTATGCAGACAATGCCCGTACGTTTCTCAATCGCAAACAACTGGATGCAGCGACAGAAAATCTTACGGAAATTGCAGCACTCACCGAGCGCATAGGAACAATTACCGGCGATCTGCGCGCACTTGCGCGAAAGGGTCACAAGCCGTCTGAGCCCGTGCCACTCGCACAGGTCATTTCCGGTGCTCTCGTGCTTCTGCGTAGTCGTTTTGCTGGCCGCATGGACCAACTTGATATCGAACTTCCATCTGCCGATATCCTGGTCGTCGGGCATTCAATACGACTTGAGCAAGTACTGATAAACTTGTTTCAGAATGCGTTGGAAGCCGTTGAGAGTAAAGGAAATGATGGACATATCGAAGTTCGCACGAAAGCGCTTCTAAAGAGTGTTGTGCTGACAATCATCGATAATGGTTCGGGCATACCGCAGCATATTCAGGATAATCTTTTCACACCGTTTAATACGTCCAAGGAAAAGGGCCTTGGCCTTGGTCTGGTGATCGTCAAGGAGATCCTGACCGATTATGGCGGCAAGATTTCGGTTAAGAGCAGTGCTGAGGGCACGGCATTTCGCGTGGAATTCAAGAAAGCATGATGAATATTCCAGTCATACTTGTCGATGATGACAAGCCTCTGCGCCGCGCCACCAGACAGACACTGGAACTGGCAGGCTATACCGTTGAGGACTTTGGCAGCGCAAGCGAAGCACTGAGTGCTATCACGTCTTCCTTTGAGGGTGTGATTGTCACCGATGTGCGCATGCCGCAGATAGACGGGCTGCAACTTTTTGCACGTATTCGGGAAATCGATGCCGATCTGCCTGTGATCCTCATTACTGGCCATGGTGATATTCCGATGGCGGTACAAGCCATACAGGATGGCGCTTATGATTTTATTGCCAAACCATTTTCGACAGACAGGCTTGTTCATAGTGTTCTGAGAGCAGGAGAGCGGCGAAAGCTACTGCTGGAAAACCGTAGTTTGCGTCAACTGGCCGAAGATGTGCAGACCGATATGCCGCTGATTGGCCAGACGCCAGCCATCGAACATCTCCGGCGCACGATCCGTGATATAGCGGATACGGATGTTGATGTGCTCATTGCTGGTGAAACCGGCAGCGGCAAGGAAGTCGTAGCGCAGTTGCTGCATGATTGGGGGAAGCGCCGCAAAGGCAACTTCGTTGCGCTCAATTGTGGCGCATTGCCGGAAACTGTCATTGAAAGCGAATTATTCGGCCATGAAGCGGGTGCTTTCACCGGTGCGCAGAAAAAGCGTGTTGGTCGCATCGAGCATGCAAGCGGCGGAACATTGTTCCTTGATGAGATTGAGAGCATGCCAGCAGCCACGCAGGTAAAACTCCTGCGTGTTCTGGAAATGCGCGAGATTACTCCGCTTGGCACCAACGAAATACGACCAGTCGATCTTCGTGTGGTGGCGGCT
>Ga0213829_1002365_pt1 | contig 12391 bp, 8 predicted proteins | sample MC6MC0896MG_FD_180665 | JGI IMG/M metagenome (GOLD analysis project Ga0213829, IMG submission 180665) | Enriched soil aggregate microbial communities from Iowa State University, Ames, United States - MC6-MC0896-MG | ecosystem: Environmental > Terrestrial > Soil > Unclassified | place: USA: Iowa...
TAACTGGTTTCTCGAAAACGTGGATAAAACCCCTATGGACGAAGCATTGAAAACCAGAATGAAAGCAGAAGCACGTTTCCTACGCGCTTATCAATATTTTACCTTGTCCCAACTTTACGGTGATGTCCCACTTGTCACTAAAACACTTAGCCAAGATGAAGCAAATACGGTAAGTCGCACAGCTATCTCCGAGATCCAGAAATATATCCTCGATGAATTGAAGGCGATCACGCCAGAACTTCCCCTGAAATATTCAGCTAACGATGTGGGCAGAATTACCCGCGGAGCAGCGTTGTCGCTCAAAGCACGTATAGAGCTGTATAGCGGTAAATATTCAGACTGTGTCATTACCAGTAAGCAAGTTATGGAAATAGGGTATTCTCTTTTCTCCTCGTATCAAGATGTTTTCCGTATCCAAAACGAGAACAACAATGAGGTAATCCTTGACATACAATATAAGGAAAATGACTATTCCAACGGTAATATTGGCATTATGCCGTCCTCAACTTTTGGTGGATGGGGCTCGATTGATCCAACGCAATCTTTAGTAGACGCTTATGAAATGGCCAATGGAAAAACTATCAGTGACCCTAGCGCCAATTATAACAAAGACGACCCTTATAAAAATAGAGATCCTCGTCTTAGCGCGTCTATCGTTTATCCAGGTCAATTGTATGAAGGAAAATACTACAATCCAATAGAGCGTAGCTCGGGCGACTACTATAATGGAAGTAATAATTCTAAAACCGGCTATTTATATAAAAAATACACATCTAATTTATCTGATTATCCTGATTTGTGGAATACCGGTTTGAATATGATTCTCATTCGGTATGCAGAAATATTGCTGACATATGCTGAAGCAAAGATAGAAAGTGCCAGTATAGACAATAGTGTTTATGAGGCTCTTGATGCCGTAAGGCAAAGAGCCGGAATGCCTAAAGTGGATAGATCGGCCTATGCCAATCAAACTACTTTACGCGAATTGGTAAGAAGAGAACGAAGAGTAGAACTTGCATTGGAAGGTTTGCGATGGTTTGACATAAAACGCTGGAAAATAGGACCGCAGGTACGCGAAGGAAAAGTATATGGTACTCGTCTGGGAAAAGTCGATCCAAAAACAGGAGCTTTGACCCTTTCAGGTGATCATGTTGAGGCAGAGTCCAGAACATTTGATCCCGGCAGGGATTATCTTTGGCCTATTCCCAGAAAGGAAACCGATGTAAACAGCAACTTGGGGCAAAACCCAGGTTACCCTAATTAGTGCAACGTAGCCATCAGCGGGAGAAATTTAGCACTGATGGCTACTCTCTTTCACAAAAAACCGACTATTTTTACAAATTATTTGTCACTGACAAAGTTATTTTCTGACTGTTTTTAGCAAGAACTAAAGAAAGTATCCCCATTTTTACATGAAAAAAATAAATTACATCTTGCTCACGTTAACATTATGGGCTATATGTTTGTTGTCGTTTGCAAAGTATAAACAATCTGCAAGAACAGTCCTTGATATGAACGCCAACTGGGCGTTTTATCGGGGAAATATACATCAGGCAATGGAGACAAATTATGATGATAGCAAATGGGAAGCAGTCAGCATACCACATGTTATGCGATTAGAGCCAAAACACAGCGGCGGTAGTGTATTCCAGGGTACAGGCTGGTATCGCCGTTATTTCCACCTTTCCGGCAAGCTACAAAATAAGAGAGTCATCCTTCAATTTGAGGGGGTTCAAACGAATTGTACAGTCTTTCTTAATGGAGAAAAAATAGCTCAACATGCTGGCGGATACATAGGTTTTGTGGTTGATATAACGCCGTATATCCAATATGATAAAGATAACATACTTGCGATCCGTGTTAACAATATGGATGATGGCCTGACGCCCCCCGGCAAGCCCATGCAAAAGCTTGATTTTAATTATTATGGCGGAATCTACCGTGATGTGAAGATGATTATTACCAATAAAACTTATATTTCGGATCCAATGGAAACAGAGATCATAGCCGGAGGCGGAGTTTTAGTGAGCTTTCCAACGGTTACGAAAGAAAAGGCAACAATTAGTTGCCGAACCCATGTAGTAAACAGCAAAACTCATTCGATCTCCAAATTACGATTGGAGACAATGCTATTGGATAATACTGGAAAAATCGTCGCACGAACCAATAGTAAGGCACACATGCCCCCCGGTGATTCAACTTTTGCCCACAATCTCGAGGTTTTTAATCCGCAATTATGGTCTCCCGACCATCCGTTTCGATACAGGTTAGTATCACAGGTTTATGACAATGATATCTTGATTGATGAGGTAAATACTTTGATAGGAATAAGGAGATTCGACTTTCGTTCACCTGCGGGCAAAGCCGACGGTTTTTATCTAAATGGCAAAAAACTGTATCTCCGAGGAGCCAACCGGCATCAGGCGTTTCCTTATGTAGGGGATGCTGCTAGCAATTCTATGCAATATAGGGATGCTATGCTACTGAAGAAAGGAGGATTTAATGCGGTAAGAGCAGCGCACTATCCGCCATCACCGGCATTTCTGGATGCTTGTGATTCTCTCGGACTTTTGGTCGTCGAATGCCAGCCAGGTTGGCAATATTTCAATGACGATGAACTATTTATCGAACGTACATATCGTGATATACGCAAAATGATCAGAAGAGACCGTAATCATCCCTCTATTTTTTTATGGGAGACATCGCTCAACGAGTCTCCAACTCCGTCTTCCTGGATGAAAAAAGCAGTAAAAATTGCTCATGATGAGTTACCCAGTGACCAGCTATTTACAGTAGATGATCTAAATAATAGAAGTCAGCCCTTCTATGACGTGTTTTATAAAGTAATCGATCCTGACGGAACTGACCCATTGCCCAGCAGCCCTTCATTGACGAGGGAGTGGGGTGATGCATGGTTTGCGGATCCCAGTAAAGAGAATGGATTACGTGCGTCGAGGCGCTATGGAGATAAAGGATTAATTAATCAATCTATGTTGCGGCAGAATGCACTCAATGGGGAAAAAGAGGAGCCGCTCGGAGGCTATTGGGATCACGCTGGTCTAGATGCCAATCCACGTATAGGTGGATATTTTCTTTGGAGTTTCAACGATTATACACGCGGTTATGATCCAGTCACGGCATTTAGCGGAGTTGTTGATTTAGACCGATACCCAAAATTTGGCTACTATCAAATGAAAGCGATGCAGGATGCCAGGAATCCAACTTGCGGCCCCATTGTGCATATAGCAACGCACAACACAAGGAAGGATCTTGATAATAATATTATCGTTTTCTCAAATTGTGACACGGTCAGGCTATTTAGAAATAACAAACTTATGGGGGAAAAAACTAGGGAAAACAATTCGGTAACTGCACCATTTATTTATAAAAAAGGAGGCAGCCCGTATTTTTGTTTTAAATTAAAAGGTTATGAGCCGGGAGAACTAAAAGCGGAGGGAATATTGGATGGAGGTATTGTTTGTACCCATCAGGTCTTGACTGCTGCATCACCACATCACCTAAAAATTGAATTCGCGGATCAGGGCATCGCCCCTTTGGCTGGAGGGTCGGATATGATTCCAGTTTATATTAAAATTTATGATGAAAAAGGAAATTTGGTAAGCTCGCCAGACCAAGCGGATGCAATTCCAGTAAAGCTTGTGGTCTCAGGAAAAGGTCGTCTGATAGGTGGGAATAATCATCATACGGGAGTTTCACCACAATTTACCGAAGGTGGGATTGCATATGCACTTATACGTACAATGGCTGAAGCAGGTCAAATTATTATCGAAGCAAGTAGTGACGGATTACAATCCGCAACGGCCAAAATAGAAAGTATTCCCTCTAATCAAGATCAGGTTCCTGACGGGAAACGATATATCTGGATGAGTGAACATGATAATTTTCATGCTGAAAATATAGATACCGTAAAATTACCGCACAAAAGGGAAACGTTAAATCTTTCTGCAGCCTCCGTTGAGATAGATGGAATTCTAGTGGATTCACTAAAGGTCATCACCGATAGAAACCTCACTAGTTCCTGGCGAGCTGATAAGTTAAAACTCCCGATTGCAATTTCTATAGATCTAGGAGATAGCTATGATCTGGATACCTACCGTATTTATTGGGGGAAGGATAGTGATTGGTATCTTTACTCGTTGGAATCATCTACTGATGGGGCTACATGGTCACCAATAGGCACTCGCCTATCCTCTTCGGGGCAAGATTACAGTTCCAAGAGCATAAAGCAGCTAAGGGTTCGCTACATACGCTTTTTAATCGAAGGAATTAAACCTGAAAACAGCATTGTGGCCGTGAGAGAAATTGAGTTCTCTGGCAAAAGATCTGATATGCCTTAGTAACTATAGCATCAACGTTGATGGTCAGAATCGGCGTTGATGCTATAAAAATTTAGTCACCGGATCAGTAAAGACCCAATTCAGCAATTGCTGCGAACTGTTCTCCATCACGGGCATCAACAGCTTTTACTTTAAGAAACCTCAATGAAACTGGTATCATAAAATCTAAATATTGTGGACCATTGAAATTGGGAACCTCATAATTTCCAGCCTGGTTAAAGCTTACCCCATCGATACTGTAAGAAACTTCAATATTTTTAACAGCACGTGACAATCCACTGCGATGTGTATAGCTTAATCCATGAGCAGTTTTGATGGATCCTAAATCTATTACTAATTCATGTGGAAAAGCTGTTTCGTTGGTCGACCATCTAGAATGCCAATAGCTCGAAGAATTGCCATCGATAACATTTGTCGCCGCTCCTTCTTCTTCAGCTGTTTCTTCAGAACTGAAAGTATGCACTTGCCAACCTTGCTTGCTTAGCTCTGAACGGGTACTAAAATTCATTATTGGTATATTGTTACCGAACTTATAGTTATAAGTGAAAGTAGAAATGATCCCGTTCTCATGGATAAATCTTAGCCTTAGATCGTACAATGAGTCTCCTTTGTATTGTAAATCTGAAGTTTTCATTTCAACATAAAAACTATCAACGCCAATGGTTTTTGATTCCCATGTTATCGCATTATAATCTCCACCTCCTTCGGGATCATTGTAATATGCAATACTATTGATCTTATTTGATGCATGAAACTTACCCGAAACAACTATGGCTTCTTTTGTCCCGTCATATTTGGCGTGAATACGATCAATTTCCGCATTCGCAGCATCGTAATAAGTTTTGCTATCCTTATTGAAGATCTGGTTTGCATTCAAAATTGCAGCATCTGCAGCTGTTAAAAGGGTCCCTTCTTTTCCCAAACTATAATTGCCATATCCCATCAGGGCGGTTCCTAGTGTTGATTTATCAGAAACTTTTTCTGAATTGTGCGGGAGGTTTAACCCGTGGCCTAGTTCATGAGCTAAACCACCAAACCACCCTGTAAATTGGTTATTGGCCAAACCGATATTGGCAATATTAAAATCTTCATAATCTAGTGCATAACACCACTTCCCTGTTCCGTAAAACGGTCCGCCTGTGGCTGTACCATCTTGCCTAAATTCATATCTAGGAATAATAATAAGGGTGTGATCGCTCGTCTTATCTGAGGGGTGAGCTTCAAACCATGCATTGACCTCCTCTGCTACTTCTCCACTTCCTCCCTCGTATGGATAGGCACTTTTGGGTTTAGTGCCCCTAATTGTTATGATCTTGACCAGACTATCACTATTAACGAACATCCCAAAAGTTTTATTTGTATATCCATTTCTGGTCATCTCACTTTTATAAAATTGCCTGACCCATAACATGATATCGCTTATCCGACGTTGGTAGTCGGGCAACGTATCTAAATCATTGGGAACAAAATAAACAATATTTAAGTTTCTCGTTCTATCACTGCTAAAACCATCTGGGGTATATACAGTATTTGGATCTACTGGGTGCAAATCTTTTTTGCATCCAGTAAAAAAGAAAATAAGAATTAATACAAATGGGAATATTTTTTTCATCATTTTAAAATTTAATTTGGTTTATTCTTATCGGTTAGACATTTTGGGAAACCGACAATTCTTTCAGTTACATGTTCATAATTTTAGAGGCAAATTTTATATCACTCAACATTTTCAGTTTCTTGTGAGTGTCGGGATTATTATATTCTGGTTGGAGATAATTCTTTTAAATCTTGCACGGGGCAAAATCCTCTGCCTTTTTGATTCTGTTTTTAATTGAATTTATTTATGGAACAGACATAGCCCTCCTTTCATTTAAGGTTAAGCCTTTTGTAATATAAAACATTAATAAAAGCATTCTTCAATTGTTTTTAATAAGCTTAACTAGTCTACTAGCGATCATATAGTGTATGTACATAAAAGAGTTATCTCCCCCTAATCATTGCCTATTTTAATTATCAACTTTTGCATTTCGTTTGAGTTCATTGTTGAGTTCAGAAATCTTAATCAATAGTTCTTCATCACAAACAGTAATGCTACTGATCATCGGGTGATTTATCAGTCACCTTTTAACGTATAAAAGCCACACCCTAGGATGTGGCTTTTAAAACTAATTTATAACATATGAACTACTAATGATCGCCTTCAAACTGTATCTTATTCATACAGAAAATGGAGTTGCTGTAAGACATATTGAATTCTAGTGGTTGTTTCCTGATCAAAGCTGAAAACAGGCTTATAGATCAGTTGTGTATAATTATAAATTTCTTTTGATTTTTTTGGGATGAAAAATCACTGATGAAATCATCTGAAAAATGAGCGTAAAAGCCTTCAATATTTCCTATTTTTTTAGATCGTCCGGTTTAAATTCTTCAATTCTACCAATTTGGTGCTTTTTATGTTTGCTATACTAAAATAGCAATTTTATAATGCAATAAATGGTAACAATATGTAATGTATTTGCTTTTAAATCAGGAATGATAAATATATTGCATATCATCGCCTTGTTATGGAGTATTTCAGCTTCAAATCTTGGACAACTGTAAATGAAGTACTTAAGATAAAGTTATCTTCTCTCCAATTTGCATCCACATTATATTTGCAACTGCTTCAGGGTATTTTTCCCTTAATATTTTTTCAGGATAATAAATGGGTTCATCACTAAGGTCAAATGTTCCATAATGCATAGGTATCCAATATTTTGCTTTTAAGTCTTTGAATGCTTTAAACGCATCTGAAGGACCTGTATGTGCGGAATACATAAACCATTGAGGCTCAATAAAATCAAAAGGAAGTTCCAATAATGCAGTAATTTCTTCTCTTCCTCCTGTAACGATACTTACCGCTTCGGATGCAAAATATTTAGGAATAAGCTCCTGAAAAAGGGCTGCGACTGTAGGTGTTACATTGGCAGGTTTTAATATAATGGGATTCCCTGCTACCAGAGCTAATATGGCAGGGTCAAGCAACAATAAAATGGGTGCGTTGAACGGTCCGATAACCAATGTCACCCCGAATCGTTCTTTGTAAATAATCCCTTTGTTACCTGTTTCTTCCAGCCCCTTTGGAATGGCGACGGATTCGGGGTCCATTAACTGTTTAAGGTTTTCTTTGTAATATTTAATATCGCCCAAGGGCACTGCTATCTCAAACAATTGCTCGAATGGGAGCTTGTTGAAATCGGTTTTCAAGGCTTGGCAAAATGCCTCCTGGTTCTCAGTAAGCATTCTTTCCAACCTTCCAAGCTGATCCATCCGCCACTCATAAGTTTTGGAGGTGTCAGTATAGAGAAACTCCTTTTTTGTCTATCGAACATTGATTGGTATTTGTTCATAATTTATTGTTTTTTGGTTTTGTATCATGACTTCCTAACAGATCAGACAAAAAAGGGAAACGAGAATAAAATATTCTACGTTTCGTTTTTCTCTCAATTAGACAGCAGATTATTCAGATAGAGCTTCAATGACTAATTGGGATGCCAAAAAGCTACTGTGTTGCTGCTGTGCAGTAATGAGCCTACCATCTCTGATCGCAAATGGCTCTAGCGGGCCAGCCACTTCGAACTTGGTATTTAGATTCTTTCGGGCTTCTGTTTCGATCGTATAATCGTTTACCGTCATTCCGAACATCTGATTGATCATTTCTTCTTCACTGTCCGCAAATCCGGTCCAGGTTTTGCCATCAGCTAAAAGGGTCCCATCGCTTAATTTTGTCCATAGTAGTAAAGACGTTCCATGGCAAATTAAACAGGTAATTTTTCCGGATTCATAAAAGTTAGCGATGAGCTGGTGTAATTTTATATTGTCCTTAAATGTAATCAGTGGTGCACCTCCGCCTGCTACGCAAATAGCATCGTAATCAGCAACATTTATCGCTGCAATCGGAATGGTGTTCTCCATCCATTTGCCAAATGTCGCGTGATGCACGAAACCGATACTGATCAAGTCATTAGGATAAGCTCCTTTTGGGTTTTCTGGGTTACTATGACCATCAAAAATAACGCGACCTCCATCCGGAGAAGCAACATCTACGTGATAACCGGCATTAATGAAGTCAAAAAATGGACGTGTCATTTCTTCGGCGAAAAATCCCACTTCCATGCCGTGAAGCTGTGCCGGATTGGATACCAGACACAAAATCTTTTTTTTGGAAAAATTGTGAATAGGCTGTTTTCTGATGATATTCAGTGCGTTCATAAGTATTGTTAATTTAAATTGTAAAAAGGCAGTGAAACTTCAGCTACCTTAAATGCTTTTATCTTGTTGTATATCCACCGTTAGCAAAAATTGTCTGGCCGGTGATCCACCAGCCGTCAGTCACTAAAAATTCAACTAATGGAGCAATATCTTTGATGTCTGTTAACCCGCCTAACGCTGATGCTGATTTATGATAAGCTACGGCATCCTCCGTTTCCTGTCCATAAAAAAAAGGAGTATCCATAGGACCTGGGGCTACGGCCGTTACAGAAATTCCCCTTGACCCAAATTCCTTGGAAGCTGCTCTCGTAAAATGCTCTACTGGTGCTTTTGCTCCGGCATATGTCGAGTACAGACCTGTATAAGCGGCCAATAACGAAGTTACAATGCTACAGATCTTACCATTGTCATTTAGTTTTTTACCGGCTTCCTGCAGAAAGAAATAGGCTGATTTAGAGTTTATGCCAAACATCCTGTCGTAATCCTCTTCTGTAGTTTCGGTAAACGGTTTTTTCAATACCATACCCACTGTATTGATGGCAACATCAATACCTCCAAATCTTGCAATCGTTTCATCAAAGAATTTGGTCACGTTTTCAACCTTAGTGAGATCACCTTGAAATAAGAATGCTTCAGCACCTAAGGCCTGAACTTCTGCCAACGTTTTCTCACTTTCTGCCTTAGAACTTTCGCTATTAAAGTGAATCGCCAATTTTGCTCCCTTAGCAGCAAAATCCTTGCTTAAAAGTCCTCCAAGGTTTTTACCTCCCCCTGCAATTAATACGACTTTTCCTTTCAAATCATTTTTTGACATAATATGCTTTTTTAAGTTAAAACGAATTTACAAAAACTGACGGAATATTCCGTCAGTTTTTGTGTAAAAAAATTATGCTACACTTATCGAATCCCAAGACATCTGCAGAAACATAGTTATTGTGGTATCGTCAAGAGCCATTTTTTCATCCAGTGCCCACAAAATCCACCCATTGATTGTACTAAACGTAAAAAGCCTTAAGCGCCTAGCCGTTAATGGCTTAAAGAGGTTTTTCTTCAGCCCTTTTTCATATAACTCATCAAACTGCAGGAAATCTTTCATTGCTAACTCGTGAATCTCTTTTGTGAGAATAGGTGATGCTGCAAACTGGTAGGAAAATTGGTATTCCAAGGGATGTTCCAAAAAATATCGAATGACTCGTTCCCAGAGAAAATCAAACTGCTCGCGAATACTACCCAGCGGAGCGTAATTTTGGAAAACATAAGAAGATTCTTCTGATTTTTGCTGGACCCATATCTGTTGGACGATATCTTCTTTGCTATTGAAGTAGCGATAAACCGTACCTATTCCCACTTTCGCTTCCGCTGCGATCTGAGCTATAGTAACCGAATGTATCCCTTGGGTCACAAAAAGTTTCAGACCTGCCTTTAAAATTTGTATTCGTTTCAAATTATAATAATTATGACTTCAAAATTAACAAAATAAAAATTAGTAGGCTAACAATATGTAATTTCGGAATCCGTAAAGCCTGCTCCATAATTATCGATATTGGAGATATAACCGCCCTGTACGTGAATATCATCGCATAGCGTAAACTGCATTCCGCGAGAGGTATTGATCTTATCAATCTTTAAATTGTTAACTGTAATCCGATTGGAATAGGTAGCCAAAACTCCGGTACTCTGACTATTGCCAATATAAATATCGGACAATGTAATATCATCATGTGAACAGAAAGCTTCTCCCTGTACCCTTAGCCCCTCACCATTGACAGTCGTCTGAATTTTATTGATACTGATATTGCTCAGCACTAGATTCTTGCATTTTAACAGCTCTTGCGACTGTCCCTGCCCTTGTTGCTGGAATTGGTTATCTAAATAGGTATATAATAATCCTTCGGAAGATACGCTGTATATATCACCTTTAATTAAACCTGTAAGTGAAGCCAAGTCCGCATAGCTGTTTACTGTACCCTTAAACCCGAACCAATCGCCGCTGACACGGATACCTACACTATTGCATTCATTGATCTTGACGTTATCGATGGTACAGTTCTTTGTTCCACGTACCCGGATCCCGCCAACATCGCTGTTGGTCAGCCCGCATTTATCTACATAAACATTCTGTACAGTGGCTGACTCCACATCTCCTACCGAAGCCGAATTCCGGATCAATGAAATGACACTTCAGCCAACATTTGACGCATAGACGGTATCAACGACTCCATTTTTGACGCCTCGGGAGTTATTGGATGACTCCACATTGATCACCATATAGCCGCAATTTTTTGATTTGATATTCCTGACCGACCAGTTTTCCATTTCAAATAATCCCAGATCAAATCATAGGTTTGTTCTTCCCTAAAAAATAAGGTTATAGCTATACTCTAAAACTAAAGGTGAAAACCGGTCAGTTTCATCCGAAATACCATGGTGATTTTCTATCCTAACAGGTGGTCGGTATATTCGAAACCTCTAATAACAGAAATGGTTAGCGGAACATGTTCAGTGACACATTCCGCTATTTGTTATTTAATAAATTAATTGCTAGTTTCTCACCTGTCCACCATCAGCTGCAATTGTCTGTCCGGTAACGAAAGCCGAATCTTTGGAAACTAAAAATGAGACAACGCCCACAAGATCTTCCGGTTGGATTACTCTTGGAATTGCCTGCATTTTTGGGAGAAAATCAAAGATTTCGGAATTCTCGTTTTTCATGGATTTTGTATTGGTCAAGCCCGGCGCTATGACATTAACAGTTATGCGATCTGCTCCAACTTCACTAGCTAATGCTCTCGTAAAACCGATTACCCCACCTTTACTGGCAATATATGCTGTCATTTGTGGAGCATTCAAGAAAAATGTAGTGCTGGCAACATTTACAATACGACCATACTTGTTTTCCTTCATGAAGGGAACAAATGCTTTGCTCATTAAAAAAGTACCGTCCAGATTAACACCTATCACTTTACGCCAGGTCTCATAATCTGTTTCTTCAAAACTTTTCCAGGGATAGATACCAGCATTATTGACCAATGCGGTAATATTACCCAGGGTTTTCTGTACATCTAATGCAAAAGCCTGTGTTGCCTCAAAAGAAGTAACATCCACTATGGCTGAAAAAAATCTTCGCCCCTCTGCCTCAACAAGCTCTTTGGTTTTTATTGCTTCTACAACATCTGCCACCGCGACGTCGAACCCATCCTTTGCAAGCCTAACTGCGTATGCTTGACCTATCCCGTTTGCTGCCCCTGTAATTACAGCTGTTCCTTTGTCTGACATATCTTTGCTTTTTTTTAATTTGTTAATAACTAAATGATTTTAGGCTTCTTCTAAAAAAGGATAATCAACATATCCTTCAGCCCCGCCACCATACATCGTAGCCTGATCCGCTTTGTTTAATTCAGAATCTAGTTCAAATCGTTTTGGAAGGTCCGGATTTGCCAAAAATAATCCTCCGTACGCAATTATTTTAGCTATACCTCTTTTAAGTTCAGCTTCACCCGTTTCTTTATTGTATCCACCATTGGCAATAACGGTACTATTTGATAACGTACCAAAAGTCGCCATGACATCTGTTGGGTAATGAGGCAGTTTATCCAATGGAAAAAGACCATTCATCAGATGAACATAGGATAATGATAATTCATTCAAACCTTTAATCAATGCTGTGAACTGAGTTTTTGGATCATCATTAAGTATACTATTGTATGGAATGGTAGGTGACAATTTAATTCCTACTTTTTCGGCTCCGACAGCATCCACCAATTCTCTCATTACTTCCAAAACGA
>Ga0213829_1002366_pt1 | contig 12383 bp, 12 predicted proteins | sample MC6MC0896MG_FD_180665 | JGI IMG/M metagenome (GOLD analysis project Ga0213829, IMG submission 180665) | Enriched soil aggregate microbial communities from Iowa State University, Ames, United States - MC6-MC0896-MG | ecosystem: Environmental > Terrestrial > Soil > Unclassified | place: USA: Iowa...
CGACGTCGATGGCCGTCAGCGCGGCGCCGGTCACCGTCAGCGGGGCGGATGCATCGGCGCCGTCCCCGGCGGCGATCCGCCGATGATCCGGACCGCCGGAGTCCGCGTGCCCGGTGCAGAGGAGCACGACGGGCGCGCGGTGAACGCTGCTTCCCTCCGGTGCGGCGGCGGTGACGAGCCAGTAGTCGCCCCGGCGCGTGACCTCCGTGACGCGGCCTTCGCAATGCCGCAGGTCCAGCCGCGGAGACGAACGGAGCCGTTCGTACGCCCAGGCCAGGTACCGCCCGACGGAAGCACGGGGCGGGAAGGTCTCACCGGCGGTCCCGGGCCTCAGGCGTTGTTCCCACGCCCGGTACGAGTCGGGCACCGACGGGCAGCTCAGGTCGACGATCCGCGCGTCGACATTCATCCGCAGGTGCGCAGGCTGCTCCGGATCCCAGACCGCACCCGGCCCGGGCGCGGCAGGATCGCACAGGGTGACGCGGAGGCGCGGTGCCGGCGAGCCGAGGCCAGCCAGCCGCGTGTCCAGGTCCGCCAGCGCCGCCATGGCCTTGGGTCCGGCTCCCACGAGAAGAATGTCGCACCACTGCGCTTCGTGAAGAGGAAGAGGGGGAGCAGCCGTCATCGAGCGGTGAAGGGGTTCGCCAGGTCCAGTGACGTGTCCAGAGCATCGACGTCGCCGATGTTCGCGGACACCCAATCGTCGTCGTACACCGTGGGCAGGTACGGCAGGCCTCCGTCGTGGACCAGCATGCCCACCGTGGTGCCGGCCTCCATCGCGTCGAGGTCCTGGCCGATGGCGGCGACGATCGCTCCCGTCGACGCCCCTGAGAGGATGCCCTCGCGGCGGGCCAGCATCCGGCATCCCCTCACCATGTCCGCTTCGGTGATCCGGCGCACCGCTCCCGGCCGGGTGTGCCTGGACAGCTCGGTGACGAACCCCGCGCCCAGGCCGGGCAGGCGGCGCTCACCGCGCTCGCCGTCGAACAGCACGGATCCCGCGGCGTCGACTGCCACCAGGACCGTCGGCCACCCGGCCCGTTCGATCGCGTGCTGGCACCCGAGCAGTGTGCCGGTGGTGCTCACGGCCACGTACATCCGGTCCGGTGGCGCGCCCAGGGCGGAGACGAACTCGGGCATGGTGGTCAGATCGTGAGCCCGCGCATTGTCGGGATTCCCATACTGATTGGTGGTCACCGCTCCGGGGATCTCTTCCAGCAGCTCGGCGACCTTCAGAACGCGGGCGCGCAGGCGATTCCCGTCCTCGGGAGTGGGAACGCGCACCACGCGCGCACCGTAGGCCTTCATCGCCTGAAGGGCCGCGACATTGGCGAACTCGTCGACGACGGCGATCATGCGCACACCGAGCAGCGCACACTGGCGTGCCAGCGCACTGCCGAGGTTCCCGGACGTGGACTCCACCACCGTGCCACCGGGCTGAAGCTCGCCCCGCTCCATCAGTCCCGCCAGCAGGGACGCGGCCGTGCGTTCCTTGGTGCTGCCGGAGACCTGCAGAAGGTCCAGCTTCGCCATGACCCGCACCTGCTGCTGCGGTCCGAAAAGCCGGTCCAGGGAGGTGATGGGGGAGGGCACGAACGCATCGTGGATCCGCAGCGGCGTCGGGCGCGTTGACGGCTCCTGGAACGCTCCAGGGTGGTCACCTTCGAAAGGCCCGCGCAGGCGGGCTCCCCACTCGCGTGCCGGGAATTCAGAGTCAACATGCTTCGGGGTCGTGTCTTGGTGCAGTCCGATGTGACTGTTCATCAAACCCTCTCCGGCTCCTGATCGAGAAGCCTGGCGGTGATCGGGAAAGCCTGGTCATTCGACCCTATCGCGCTGACGGATGCCGGATAACCCCCACTGTCAGCGCTGCTGTCAGCGCACTGGCCGGACCATGAGGCAATTGAGCGGACGTTATGTTCGCACGGACCGTAACGTGAAGTGCGGAGAATTCGATTTCGTTTCGGAGGACGCGGGCGCCGGTTAGCCGTTGTCCTGGGCGATGATGCCGAGGAGCCCGGGGAAGCGTTCCTCGATGTCCTCGTGGCGAAGAGTGACGCCGCGCATGTTCCCGCGGTCGACCTGCCGGACCAGCCCGGCTTCGCGAAGCACCCGGAAGTGGTGGGTGCGGGTCGACTTGCTGACGGGCAGTCCGAAGCTGGTGCACGTCCGCTCCACTCCCGGCTCGCTGTGGAGCAGGTCATGGATCACCTGGCGCCGGAGCGGGTCGCTGAGTGCGCTGAGGACATGACCGAGCTCGATCTCTGCGGTTTCAGGGTGTCCCTCTGCGTCTGCCATGCTGTCGCCTCCTCTAGGTTCTACTTGCATCATACCTTTGGCGCCATGCATCATAGGTTCGTAATATCTCGTACCTCCGTTCAAAGGCTTACCTCTATGACCGTGAATGAAGAGTCGGAACCGACCACCACGGCGCCCCGCCGGGCCGTCCTTTCCGTCATACTGCTGGCCCAGTTCGTCATCCCGCTGTCCATCGCGGGCACGGCGGTGGGCCTGCCTTCGATCTCAGTGGAGTTGGGCTCCGAACCCGTGCTCCTTCAGGGCATCGTGAACGGGTTCAATATCGCGTTCGCGCTGAGCACGCTGCTGTGGGGTGCGATCGCCGACCGGATCGGGTCCGGGCGGGCGTTCTCGCTCGGCGTGCTCGCCGTTGCCCTCGGGTCGATCCTGAGTGCGGTCAGTCCCACGCTTCTGGTGCTGGACGTCGCCCGCGTCCTCGCCGGCGTCGGATCTGCCGCCGTCATCACCGGAGCGACCGCCACGATCCACTCGGCGTACGAAGGGTCCGCCAGGACGCGCGCCTTCGCTGCGTTCGGCATGGTCAACGGACTGGGACTGGCGGCCGGTCCCAGTCTCTCCGGTGTCCTGATCGGGCTGTTGGGCTGGCGTGCCGTGTTCGTCGTCCACGCCGTCGTGCTCTTGACCGCACTGGTGGGCAGCCGCGCACTCCGGCGGCTGCCCACCAGCGCAGAGGCCACCGGCGGGCCGCTGTTCGATCCCGGCCTGCTCCGCATTCCGGGCTTCCTTGCGATGGTCCTGATTCCGGTCGCGGGTGCGATCGGGTTCGTGACGTTCCTGACCTATCTGCCTGCGGCGCTTCAGGCGATCTACGGATTCAGCGCGGGCGCTGCGGGATCCCTGATGCTCGTGATGACTCTTCCGGTGCTGCTCGCTCCGCCCGTCGTCCACCGCATCATGGCTCGTCATGCTCGGATCGACGAGGGGGTGGTGAGTCTTGCCGCGTTGGGATGCCTGGTCTTCGCGGCGCTGGGATTCTTCGCCTTGAGTCCTGACGTGCCGGTCTGGTGGGCCGTGCTCCCGATGATTCTGGCCGGGGCCGGCTTCGGTCTGCCGCTCGGGATCATCGACGGAAAAGCTCTGAGCTTCGTCCCGGCAGACCGGAGCGGCACGGCAGCCGGGCTTCTCAATTTCTTCCGCATCGGCAGCGAAGCCCTGTTCGTCGCTCTCTACGCGGTGGTCCTCACGGAAGCGGTCCGCGTGCAGCCGGGCGCGGCCGGCGTCGCGGAGCAGATCGCCGCGGGGCAGCCGGGACACGCCGAGGTGTATTCCCACGCCCTCGTGCCGGTCCTGTGGGGCGTCGTGACGGTGGTGGTCCTGCTCGGCGTCGGATTCCTGGTCCTCTATCGCCGCGCCCTGCGGGACCAGGCTGCGCCGGCCCGGCAGGAAATCCGTTCCTGACGTGCGCTGAGCGTCAGCGATCGGCTGGTGAGGTGATCGTGGCGATCACGAGTTCGGCATCCCGCCCCGTTGCGGCCGCGATCGGCTGGCCACTGGGGGACCAGACGCCGGAACCACCCGCGGACCGCGACCCGAGTGGGAACCCGCCGAGGTTGGCCGCGATGGACCACATGCCGTTAAAGCCTGCTCGGTCCGCCAAGCGCTCGCTGAGGACGCCTTCCTCCCCCTCGGTGTAGAGCACCGAGGCTGCGTAGACGTCGGCTCCCTGGGAGCGCGCCGAGGCGGCATGTTCGGCGAATGCAGTGTCGTAGCAGACAGCGAGGGCGACCCGCCACCCGCCGCAGTCGATCACTGTCGGGCCTTGTCCGGGTTCGGCGACGGCGGGTTCCTCGCCGTGCAGATGCGTTTTGGGTGCGATCACGTCCGGCGCGCAGGGGGAGAGCACGACCGAGGCGATGCTCTTCCCACGGTCCGAGATCACAGGTGCACCGACCACGATGGTGGCGCCGGTCTTGCGGGCAAGTATGCGTACCGGGTCGAGCCGAACGTCATCCGGGACGAACCAGTATTCGCTGTCCTTGAGGAGCCCAAGGTCGTAGCCCGTCAAAGAGAGCTCGGGGAAGACGATCAGGCGCGCGCCCTGATCGAGTGCGGCCTGAGAGCCCACGAGCGTCTTCTGGAGATTCCCGGCGATATCACCAGGGGCCGGAATGAACTGGACGGCGGCGACAGTGAGCTCGGTGCGCATCATGCTCTTCAGATTGCCCTACGGGGGAAGGAATGCACCAGTTTCGCGGCGAGGCGAGCGGTTCCAGATGCCGGCGTCGCCGGGGGATCTACGGCACAACCCACGTGTGCTCGGCGATGGCACCATCCACCCTGCCACGGCGCAATCGTCCCCCTCGGGGAACTGTCGACAGACCACATGCTGCCCTGTGGTTTTGAATGCTTCCGGTCAGCTCCTCTCCCGGATCCCCAGATCGCTACGATCCTGCAGCCACACCGCAGGAGACGACAGGCTGGGGCAACGGCCCCGAAGGTGAACTGCTGTTCTAAGCAATACGGCAGGGCACCACCAAGTGCCTCCACTCCGTGGCCACCAAAACTAGACGGACACAAGGACACCATGAGCGATGAAATCCCCACCGTCACGCAAGAAGCCGAGGCGGCCTGTGAAGAGCTGCGACGAATCAACCGCCTGACCTTGGGCGGCTCCGCCCTGGGGCCCGCCGTGCACCGAGTTCTGGAGAACTTGACGCTCGCGGCCGGCCTAATCTGGCCCAGGCACTGTGGCAGCTCTCCGCACGGCCGGAGAGGCCTGTGGAGACCCACGACATCTACGACCCCACACCGCCGCGATTACGATGGCGATGATGATGTAGCTCCAGGAGGCGGTGTGCTCGGGCGGGAATACAACGGATATTTCGACGAGGTTTATTGCCGCCACTTCGGGGGTGCTGAACTTCTTGATGCGTTCCGCCGTGGTCTTGGCTATGCCGTCGCGGACGGAGTCACTGACGTGAATCGTGAGCTCTGGGAGCAGGAGCTCACGATCACTCCCTGGCGGGAGACGGATGAAACCTGTTTCAGCTCGTCCGAAGCTGCTCTGGATTGTGCCGGTGATTCCCACATGGCGGATGACTGTGGGGCACTCACGCGCGGAGTGCCCCACAGCCACACCCAGGTGCTCATCCGGGAAGAGCATTTGGAGAGCTCTATCGGGGGGGCGTCCCACGGGCTCAACGAGGCCCTGCCCATGGTCTATGGGCGAGGGCGGTTCTTGCCCGTCCGGGTTTTGTTCCAGACGAAGTACGACACGGTGAACACCGCGGCATCAAGAACGATGTAGAACGGCAGATGCTGGGCAAGATTGCCGCTGTCTCGGATCAGGGAGCCTACTTCGATCCCGATCAGTGGCAGTGTGAGGATGATTGCGCACAGTCCCGGTTTGATGGGTCGTTTCATTGCCTGGACCTCATTCCTTGGTGTTGTTAGTGGCAGCTGACGCCGGCAACCCCGAGGAGGGGGTAGACGCGCATGATCTGGTTGTTCGGGCAGGCTCCGTGTGCTGTGGCGATGCCAACGATTGTGAGCACGATTCCTCCTCCGACCGCGCAGCCGACTCCGGCACTTTCCGGGCCGGCGATAGCGCAAATCGCTCCGGCCAACGTTGCTGCGGATCCGGAGATGAGGGCTTGCTGTTCGTTCGAATCAAATTCGAAGTAGGGCCAAGGATCCCATCCGCCGCCGACTTGAGGCTGGACGTTGGACTGCGCGGACTCTGATCCTTTGGGGTAGGTCAGCTTGATCCCTGGGGAGAGCGTGTATGTGGTGTCTCCGTTGGCTGCTTGTGTGTGTTCGACCTGGTGCGCTTCAAGCAGGTCATGGAACCCTGCCAGGTTTTCCGCGAGCTGGTCCATCTCCTCTGGCGACGATGAAGGCGGCGCCGAGACCACAGACTCTGTGGACCGTGCGCTGCCGCCCCAGACATTGGCACTCACCGCTTCCTGGAAGGCGTCGGAGGTGAGGCTCGCCGGATCAACCTGTAGCCGCTCACCTCCGGACAAGGCGGCCGAGGTGGGCGGGAGGTGCTCTTGACTCTCTGCCGTCTGGGGCTGCGTGAGCTCCTTGTGTGGGGCCTGGGCCTGGGCGGCAGGAGTTCCGGCGAGTGCCGAGAGCCCCAACGCGGCAAGCGTGATCAGGGCGGGGAAGCGGTTCTTTTTCACTAGCGATTCTCTCAACTCAAGTTACGTACGTGAACGTCAGTCCCGAGCGGGACTTTTCCCAGACTAGGCAGATCAGAGGATGGTTCGCTAGGGCAACGACTTGACAAAACTGTCAATATCGAAAGGTATTATCGCGCGCGCGTTATGCCTGCGCGTCGCAGGGACTCCAGTCCGATTCAGTTTGCGCCGGTAGTCATCGAGGCGTTCAGGTGCGACCCGCCGCCGTCGAGGCTCGACGTGGCGATTCACTTCGGGGTCAGGCGCAAGGTGGTGTTCGTGTCGCTCGTCCTGCGGAATCTGGCGCCGGACGTGTGAGGGTTGTGGCTCAGGAGGCGGGGCGGGTTAGGCGCGGAGTCGTTGGAGCCTTGCCTTGAGCCCGTTGATGAAGACTTCCAGTCCCAGTTCGAATGCCGCGTCGGCTGGCAGGGTGTTTTCGGAGGCTCCCCGAGCGTCTCTGGCCTGTAGTGCTGCAAGGTATTTCGGTGTCGCGGGGAAGTGCTGCTCGCCTGCGTCCTCCGCTGGATTGGTTGTTGTGGGGTGGTGGGGGAGTGCGAGGTTGTCTGGGCCGGCGAGGGAGTCCAGGGCGGATCCGATGATGAAGGATTCGCAGGCGACCATGACGGAGATCTGCTCGTCGAGTGGCCATCCACCGCGGTCAAGGCTGTCGATCATGCGTTCGTTGTTGATCACCGAGCGGTCCGCCGGACCGAGGGGAGCAACGGCGAGAAGGGCCGTCAGATGCGGTTCGATGGTGAACGCTGCCCGGTAGGACCAGGCCCACGGCACGAGTGCCTCATCCCAGGGCAGTTCGAGGAACGGCGCGGTGTCGATATTGGAGGAGGTTCGATTCCGCATCTGTGCGATGAGCTCGGCCCTGGAATCGACGTGGTTGTACAGGGCCGGGGTCTTCACGCCGAGCTTCGCCGCAACGCGTCCGAGGGAGAACTCGGCAAGACCTGATTCCGACAAGGCCTCCAGTGCGGCATTGACGATCATGTCGAGGTCGAGCACTGCTTTCCGCGGCCGCCCCCTGCCTCGGCCTCCTTGGGCCGCGTCGCCACCGATGGTCCTGGGCGGTGTTCGCGTGCTCGCCGTGACCGCGGGATCCTTCTTCGAGGCAGACATGGTCCAAGTATGGACAGCTCTCCAGGTCATGTGCCAAACTCAACCCAAATTAATTAACGCCATTAATTAAACGCTGTGGTGACAGACCCCCCGGGGATGTTGGGGGAGGGGCTGCTGAGCACTGTATGGGCGCTGAGGTAGTGGCTGATGAACGGGGAAATGGGATGACGATGAAGTCAGAACGGAAAAGCCAGCTGGGACGCGTGGCCCTCTCACGCAGTCTGTCCTTGCCGGTGCTGATCATTTTTGGTCTGACCTATCTGGGGTTGGGCGCGGCGTTCACCGTGTACGGGTCGGGTGTGAAGATCACGGACGGTCGCCTGCCCGCAGCGTTCCTGGTCGCAACGGTGGCGATGCTTTTCACGGCGGTCTCCTATGCGGTGATGGCGCGGGAGAACCCTAAAGCCGGTTCTGCGTACTCCTACGCGACGGAGGCGTTTGGCCCACACGTCGGGTTCCTGACGGGGTGGGCGATGCTGATTGATTACATCCTGATCCCGATGATCAATTTCCTCCTGATCGGGATCTACGCTGCTGAGCAGTGGCCGATCTTGCCGCAGTGGGCTTGGACCCTGGCGTCTCTGCTGTTCGTGTGGGTGCTCAACCTGATCGGAGTCACGGCCAACGCCCGGCTGAACATCATCGCCGTGACGCTCAGCTCGATCACTGCTCTGTCGTTCGCGGTCCTGTCGATCATCTACTCTCTGAACCATCCCACGGGCGTGAACCCCCTGGCTGGGTTCATCCCGGATCACGGCTTCGGGCCCATCATGGCCGGCGCTTCCGTGCTCGCGCTGTCGTTCCTGGGCTTCGATGCGGTCTCGGCAATGTCTGAGGAGGCCAAGCGACCCACCAAGGACGTGCCCCGCGCGATCATCGCGACCGTGGCGATCGGCGGATGCGTGTTCATGCTCATCGCCTGGGCGGGGTCGTTGATCGTGCCGGACTGGAAGACCCTGACTAACCTGGACGCTGCCGGCATCGAAATGATGACCATGGTCGGAGGAACGCTGATGTCCAGCTTCTTCGTGTTCGTTTACGTCGCCGGCTCGGTCTTCGGCGGATCCGCGGCCCAAGCTTCGGTCTCACGAGTGCTCTTCGCGATGGGACGCGACCGGGTCCTTCCCGGGGTCTTCGCCTACGTGCACCCCAAGTCCCGCACCCCGGTGGTGGCTGCGACCGTGGTGGCCGCAGTGTCTCTGATCGCCCTGTTCATCGACCTGGACACCGCGATCTCGGTGATCAACTTCGGTGCCTTGACCGCGTTCTCCATGGTCAATGCTGCCGTCATCAAAACCAAGCTCTTCCGCCCAGGCCGTCGTTCCGCCTGGGAGATCCTCGCCTACGGCATCACACCCTTGATCGGGCTGGCGTTGACGGTCTGGCTCTGGACCTCCCTGACCTCGACCGCTCTGAGCACCGGACTGATCTGGACCGGAGCCGGCGTCCTGCTGCTCCTGGTCCAGACCCGTGGATTCCGCCGCCGGCCCAAGGCCCTGGACTTCACCGAGGAACCCGTAGCGACCAGCTCAGCCCGGGCATCCTGACCACCACCAGCCGGCCCGCAACTCACCCCGTGCCCGGACGACTTCTTCATCACGCCATCTAGAGATAAGGACTTCCCATGTTCGCCGACACCATCGTCTCCGCCGAGCTGATCCGCACGATGCACCCGAGGATCCCCGTCGCACGAGCCATGGCGATCAAGGACGGACGCGTCATCGCCTTGGCCGCTGACCCCAGAGATCTTCAGGAACTGCGCGGGAGCAGCACCCAGCTCATTGATGCGAAGGGAGCAACCATCACCCCAGGTCTTATCGACGGTCACATCCACCCGATTTCGGGCTTGGACCGGGCCGCGAGTCTGGACCTTGGAGGGATCACCTCCCTGGAGGGGCTGCGCAAGGCCCTGCATCGAGAGGCCGCCCGCTTGATCGCCGAGTCCAGCAACGACGTCCCGTGGCTTCAGGGCTGGAACCTGGACTACACAGCCTTCGAAGGACAACCCCTCCACGCCGACCTCATCAACGACGCAGCCCTCGGCCTGCCCGTGTGCTTGACGATGTTCGACGGACACACCGTCCTGACCAGCCGGAAAGCCCTGGAGATCGCCGGAATCACCGGGACACGTCACTTCCCTGACGCCTCCGTGATCGTCGTGGACGACGCCGGAAGGCCGACCGGGGAACTTCGGGAGGACTCGGCTTTCGAGCCGGTCTACCAGGCTCTCCCGCCGCGTTCCCTACAGCAACGGGTAACCCTGGCCCATGAACTCCTCGGCTCGCTGGCCGCCAAGGGCATCACCGGGGGAACCATCATGAACGGCGATCACCGCCAGCTCGAGCTCTTGCAGGCCATGGAGGATACCGGCGAACTGCCGGTCCGACTGGTCGTCGGCATGGACCACCGCCCTGGCATGACCCCCGAGGACTTCGACGCGATCATCGCCACCGGCGCCCGGAGAGGCAGGGACTGGCGAGGTGGCCTCATCAAGCTGTTCCTGGACGGCGTGATCGACACCGGGACCGCCTGGCTGTATGAACCAGACGTGGAAGGCGCCGGCGGGAACTCGTTCTACACCACCCCCGGGGAGTACGCGGAGACCGTGCGGCGATACAGCGATGCTGGTTTCCAGATCGCCACCCACGCCATCGGCGACCGCGCCATCGGCGCGGCGATCGACGCCTACGCGGCTGCGGGCGTCACCGCTCCCGGCCGCGGGCCACACCGGATCGAGCACCTCGAATGCCTCGCCGACATCGACCTGCCCCGCCTGGCCACCCACGGGATCACCGCGTCCATGCAGCCCCTCCACATGCAATGGCGCACCGCGGACCGCCAAGACTCCTGGTCACGACGTCTCGACCCGGCCCGCCAAGACCGAGCCTGGCGCACCCGCGACGTCCTGAACGCCGGCGCCCTCCTGGCCTTCGGCTCGGACTGGCCCGTGGCCCAGTACGACACCCGCATCGGCATGGCCTGGGCGCGACTGCGGCGCACCCCCGGAAACCCCGACGCCGAAGTCCTCGAACCCTCTCAGCGGCTCACCGCGGAAGAAACACTGCACGCCTTCACCCTCGCCCCCGCTCTGGCGCAGGGCGAAACGGACACCGGCCACCTCGGCCACGGAGCCCGCGCCGACTTCGTGATCTGGGCCCAGGACCCCGTGACGGTCACGGCGGACGAACTCGTCAACACGGAGATCCTGCATACGTGGAAGGACGGCATTTCCACGTTCGCCGCGGCCTGACCTGGCACGGGTTCTGCACCAATCACCGGGGTGATACCTCCTCACCGGGGTGATACCTCCAGGCGGTCCGTCGGCGACGCTCAGCTGCCGGTGGGTCGGCCTGGAACGGTCGGTGGGTGGCGTTCAGGTGGTGAGTTTCGCGCGGAGTTTCTGAGTCGTCGCCTCGGGAAGACCGAGCCCATGGGTGAGGTAGGCGTCGATGCTGCTGTAGTCGGAGTCGAGCTTGTCCAGGCCGGCGTTCAGGTAGTCTGCCTGAACGCCTAGCAGCATCCGGTACGCGGCCGCGGTGTTCTCTCCCTTGGCCGCTTTGATGGTCTTCGTCGTCGCTGCGATGGAGGAGGCCGAGTAGTTGTTGGTGGCCAGATAGTTTTTCATGACGTCTTCCCGGGATACTCCAGCGGTGAGTTGGAGCAGGGCGGCGGTCCACCCGGCTCGATCCTTTCCGGCCGTGCAATGGAACAGTACGGGCCCTGGTGCGTTGGCGATGTCGGTGAGCACCGTGGCGAAGGCTTTGCGTTGTGCCGGGTCTGCAACGAAACCGATGTTGGCTTTTTTGAGCATCGTCTCCGCTGCGGCCGGGGTGTCGACGTGGAATGCCTTTGTCGGGTTCACCGCGGTGTTGCCCTGCCCCATGATGTCGACGTTGGTGTAGTGGGCGCCGGCGGGGACACGGTCTGGCTGGGCGGCGATTTCGCTGTGAGTGCGCAGGTCGATCACGGTTTTCACCGGCCTCGTCAACCGGTGCACACGACGCGTCCACCACGGCCGCACGCGACAGATCCCGGCGGAAGTGTAGGCGCCGGATCCGCGCGACACGTAGCGCGCGGCTGCGCGCGACACATTCAGGTGCCACAGCACTGAGGTTCAGTCGGCAGGGTGGCCGGCCTTCGAAGGGGGTCTCGTCTGGCGGCGGGAAATGGTGCGGGAAGGGGTGGAGGCCGCTCAGGAGAAAACGGCCACCAGCGGTCTTTGATGGGCCCGCCGCAGCTCATTCAGCACCATGATAGAGAGCTGCGGCGGGGGTCTGTTCGGGCACACGGGGTCCCTGGTAGGTGGGGTGTTTGTGGCCGCCGAACGGGAGAAGGCGGCCACAAACTGCCCAACTCGGTCCTGCTGCGGAGCAGCATGTGTTTGGACGAGGCCACCCTGGGCAACGGTGGGGGAACCCAGGGCCGCACGTCGAAAGTACCCCGCGTCAGCCCGGACGCGCAAATGTCTGACATCTTCGCCCCCGATGCCGCTGAGACGATCCAGGTCAAGGGCGGCGCTGTATTGAGTCCTTGTGAGGGTAACCGCCTCTTTTAACTTTTAACGGTGAGGGTATTCGCCGTGTGGGCGGCGCCGGGTTTCCGTCCCGACTTACGCGATTGGCGGTGCCAGCCGCTGTGCTCTCCTGGTTGTAGCCGGGCCCAGGGGGCTATTGCGGGGAATTGGCGAGGTTCCCCATGTGGGTTGTTCGTCAGAGGACGAGCGAGAGTAGTAGGACCATGGCGAGTGCGATGACACTGACGAGTGTCTGGACCGCGGTGTGGAGTTTCGTTGCCTGGCCCAAGTTCATCCCGAAA
>Ga0213829_1002372_pt1 | contig 12360 bp, 11 predicted proteins | sample MC6MC0896MG_FD_180665 | JGI IMG/M metagenome (GOLD analysis project Ga0213829, IMG submission 180665) | Enriched soil aggregate microbial communities from Iowa State University, Ames, United States - MC6-MC0896-MG | ecosystem: Environmental > Terrestrial > Soil > Unclassified | place: USA: Iowa...
TGACAAAATGCTAAGAAAAAACCTGATTAACGCCGGACTTTCCTATGCAGGCCAATTAGATTGGACACGACTATCCCAACAGTACTTTAATGACATTGAATTACTTGCCGACAAAACGCAAGACGCAGATCTCGCATGGGCAAATTAATAACATCCCGTCAATTGATCAAAGCTGTCTTTTTACTCTTGATCTTGACATCTATGGTAATTTTTGTAATCCACAGTGATCTTTCGGCGTTGAAAAAAGAGCTGTCAACGATTGGCTACCGCTTTATTTTTATCGTATTTACGACTTTAGTTGCCTATCTTTTTGGAACGCTAGCCTGGTGGGTTTGTCTAGGCCCTTCAAAAAAAAAGATCAATATTTTCGAACTTTTTGCCGTGCGTCAAATAGGCGAAACAGTTGGACTCTTTAATCCCACGAGTATTATTGCCGGCGACTTCCTGAAAGCCGAGCTGATAACCCGCTATGACATCCCCTTAAAGCAGGGACTCAGCTCCGTCGCCATCTCACGCATTACAGCCATACTTTCCCAGTTAAGTATTTTCTTACTGGCCATGATCTGGCTGATGCTTTCGCCCTTAAAAAACGAAGTGATGCAGTATACGGGATACGCTATCTATGTCGTGTGTGTAGTCCTGCTGCTATTCGTCGTTTTGATATTCTACTGGCTAGTTTCCACCAAAACACCTCCTAAAAATAACCCCACTGATACTTCATTTGTATCGAAATCAAAAAATCAGCTCCAGAAATTACTTTGGGATACGAAAGACTTCTATCAACAACAAAATAAAGTATTTTGGTACTCCTACCTGCTGTTTGCGATACATTGGCTAATTGGTAGCCTGGAATTCTATCTGATCTTAAAATTTCTGGCTGTCGATGTCAGGGTTATTCACGGATTAATTTTAGACATGAGCGTCATCCTATTTAAGAGTGCAGGCGCATTTATTCCCGGTCAACTGGGCGTTGAGGAAATATCCAACAAACTACTGCTTAGTATGATCGGAATTTCAGGTGGAAGTATCTGGTTGAGTGTCTCTCTCCTGCGCCGTGGCCGTCAGGTATTCTGGACAGCTATTGGCGCTATATTTTATCTATGCATCAAAAGAAAAACTGTACATGTTACCATCTGAAATAGAAATTTTGTTTATCAGCCATAAATATCCACCGGCGATTGGAGGGATGGAAAAACAGAGCTTTGAGCTCATTAATAATGCTGCGCTCTATCTCAAAGTACATACAATCGTTTATGACAACGAAGAGTCTATTTTGACGTTCTTCTTTCGCCTAAATCAACGTATCTTATCCAAAATTAAAGACAATCCGGGCATTCGGCTTCTTCATTTTAACGATGGATTAATTGCTGCTTTAGCATCTTTTCACAAGGGCTACGATCATTTAAAAAAAGTTGTCACCCTTCATGGCCTTGATATTGTTTTTCCATTTCCTTATTTCCAACGTAAAGTAATCCCCCGCTTCAATACATTTGATCATGTTATTGCGGTCAGTCAGGCCACCGCCGAAGCCGCGCAATCGCGTGGCATTGATTCTTCCAGGATCTCAGTTATCCCAAACGGAGTAGATCCAGTAACCTCAATAGCAGTGCAAGAAGATGATAAGTTCCCGCCTTACTTTATCACACTTGGAAGGCCTGTAAAGCGCAAAGGGTTCTCCTGGTTGATGCAACAAGTCATTCCTGCCCTTCAAGGCAACTTCAAACTCCTAATGGTAGGGCCATTTGATCAAAGACCAACCTTAAAAGAGCATCTGCTCAATCTTCTACCAGCTAAACTCTACCATCTGTCCACCTTATTCTTGGGGCATCCAACTGATCAACGAGAAATGCGCAGATTATTGAAAGCCTATCCCGAAAAAATCCAGCATCTAGGGAAAGTTCCCTTCGCCCAATTAAAGCATCTTCTCGCGAATGCACAGGCATTCCTGATGCCCAATATCCACGTACCGGGAGATATGGAAGGTTTCGGTCTGGTCTGTCTTGAAGCATCTTCAGCAGGCACTGTTGTCGTAGCCTCCGAATTGGAAGGAATTACGAGTGCTATTATACATAACCACAACGGCCTTTTGCTCAACAGTCAGGATACTGATGCCTGGATCGCACAATTGCAATCCATTTTGGATAATCCCGACTATTATCAAAATCTTGGACAGCAATTTAAGAACAATACCAGTGTAGATTTTAGCTGGGATATCATGGCCAGAAGCTATTGTCATACCTTCGTCGAACTCTGCCAAAACCTCCAATCAAACGATAAGCCGAGCTCTTTCCCAAATAAAGAATCCGTTCGTAGTAATGTTTTATTGGCTTAAAGAAGATCAACTGAATTATGGTGCATGCAGAGAGGACAAGCTGTGCCGGAAAAGAAAGTAATTGCTATGCAATTCCGAATCAGGTTTCTATTTTATATTTTTCTGTTTATAAAACCCTCATTCTCCCACGAGCATCAACAGTTATGAAAATCGACTGAAGGTTCTTGCTAGCCAATTATCCTTGTATAGCGAGCACATTGATACCTTAATTAAAAAATAAGAATTAATAAAAACAGGTATTTCCACAAAAAAGCCCTCAAAAAAAATTTCTGAGGGCTGATCAAATTATATAAATTCGAGAATAACGTATTCTTTACGATCGCTAGTGAACACTTGACATATCCACCTGAGTTTTGCCCTGTTTGATCATCAGTACAAAAGGTACACAGACTAAAAATACAACACCCAAATACAGGAATACATCCATGTACGACAATACCGTAGCCTGTTTCATGACGGTCATGTCCAGTATCTGGTGAGCTTTGGCCAATGCCTCATTTGGGGCAAAGCCTTTCGCCTGAAAACTCATTTGCAACTGTTGCACACGTTGCTGTACCTCAAACTTACTGGGATCCAGATTAGCAACCAAATCAACACGATGCTTTTGAGAGTCACGTGCAATAAATGTTGTGATCAACGCAATACCAAATGAACCACCAAGCTGACGCATCATACCAGTAAATGCCGCTCCCTCTCCAATGGATCTTCCATGTAGGGTAGATAACGACAATGTCATTACTGGCACAAATAATAAGCCCAGACCTACGCCACGAAGGATAAGAGGCCAAAACATATGTTCAGATCCCGTGTCATTTGTCATCAGGCTGTACATCCAGAAACAAAAGCCAAAGAAGATACTCAAACCAACCGCAACCATATATTTCTGCGGAACGCCATTCTGGATCATTTTACCAATAAAAGGCATCATGATTCCGGTCATGATTGAACTTGGCAACAATAGCAAACCTGCGTCTGTTGCGGTCCATCCCAATATGGATTGTGTATAGATCGGAATAATAAAAGTCGATCCAAATAAACCAAATCCAAGGATAAAACTCATCACAACCCCTACCTGGAGGTTTTTATCACGCAATACCCTCAGATTAACAATAGGTTTGTCATACACCAGCTCTCGCCAGATGAAGAACAGCAATCCGAATACAGATAAAATCGACAATCCTAAAATTAATGGATCATCAAACCAATCGTCCTGTTGACCATGTTCTAACACAAACTGGAGTGAACCGATAAACATAATCAAAAAGATCATACCAAACCAATCCACCTCTTTTGCCGATTGTTTCTGGCTATATTTAGGACTCCGTACAAAGGACAGTGTCAGCAAAGTAGCAATAATTCCCAATGGCACATTGATATAAAAAATATAAGGCCAGGAGAAATTGTCTATGATATAACCACCCAGTGGTGGGCCCAAGGTTGGTCCAATGATAACCCCCATTCCGTAAATTGCTTGCGCCATACTCCGTTTTTCTTTGGGGTAACTTTCGGTGATAATGGTCTGTGCGGTCACCAATAAGGCTCCCCCACCCATCCCCTGCAAAAAGCGAAATGCCACAAGCTCCCAGATATTGGTCGCGTTACCACATAAAAATGAAGATATTGTAAATATGACAATTGACGCCGCAAAGTAATTACGTCTTCCAAACTGTTGGGACAACCAACTGGTCATTGGAATAACGATTACGTTTGCAATGGCATAAGCCGTAATAACCCAGGCCACGTCTGTCAATGTTGCCCCTAACGAACCTTTCATATCGTTTAGGGCCACATTCACAATCGTCGTATCCACGATTTCCAGCAGGGCACAGAGCACAGCCGTAATCGTGATGACTACGCGTCGAAAACCATATTCAACCAGACTATCTTGTTGATTTAAATTTTCCATAGTTATTGAACATGCACATCTACGTCAGCATTCATGCCCGGTCTGAGCAAAGCCACATTTTCAGCTTTATTATCTTTTGACAATTTGATTTTTACCGGCAGACGTTGTACCGTCTTCACAAAGTTACCCGTCGCATTATCCGGAGGCAACAAGGAGAAACGTGAACCTGTAGCTGGAGAAAATGAATTGACTTCGCCTTCAAATTCGATATTTGGATAGGCATCCACTTTAATACCCACCTTTTGGCCAGGTTTCATTTTTTGTAATTGTGTCTCTTTAAAATTCGCCACCACCCAAGTTTCAATATTATCAACAATGTAAAATAAAGACTGACCAGGGTTGATCATCTGCCCAGGTTGCACTTTGATATTGGATACCTGACCATCTACCGAAGCCAATACTGCGGTATAAGACAGGTTCAATTTCGCAGCTTCCAACTGTGCTTTTGCTCTTTTTATATTTGCCTCAGCGACAGAGGTTTGTTTCGAAGCTACTGTAGTCTTACTCACGATTGCATTACGTTGAGAAGCACTGGCATTGCGTTGTTGTTGCAGGATTTCTACTTGTTTATCCGCTTCCAACTTGGTCGTCAAAGCCTGCTCATATTGCTGTTTTGTAATCGACTGATTGTTATATAGATTTTGGTAACGAATGTAATCGTTATTCGCCTGTTTCGCACGGATACGTGCTGCATCAATGCTACCCAAATTGGACTGTATTGTTGCATCAGAGATGGCTACATTGGCAGATGATGCTGAAACATCCGCTTTTGATACATCAAAGCTGCTTTCCGCAGCAGCCAATGCAGCAGCAGCTTCATCTACTCGAACTTGATAATCTTGGCTTTCGATTGTGAACAAAGTATCCCCTTTCTTCACCAAATCGTTGTCTTTGACGTAAACCTTGGAAATAAACCCACCAACCCGAGGGATGATCGGACTCATATTTTTCTCAACCTGCGCATCGTCGGTAGTCTCATGTGCTTGACCATGCAAGTATTTATAACCACCATAAGCCCCGCCAAAGATGACCAAAGCGGCTAGAATAATTGTGAATTTTTTATTTGTACCCTTTTTTTCAGGTGCGTTTTCAACTGTATTTTCCATGTCTAGATTAATTGCTATTTAATGTTTAACGACCCATTTGCCAATTGCAGGTCATAGTATTTTTCAATTGTATTTGCCTTGCTTATCGCTAAATTTATTTTGCTCTGAAGCTGTTGTACATCAGCGGTCAATAAGTCGTCCGTATCCGCAATACCATTATCATATTTATCCTTTGTAATGCGATAATTTTCAACGGCCTGATCTACCGCCTGATGGTACACCACATCCTGTTTTTGGGCCAACATATAGTTTTCATTTGCCTGTTGCACCTGAACCTTTACCCGATCGTTGAGCAGTTCCAAATTCTCATCAATTTCCTTGATCCGATTTTTGACGACATTGACCTCCCTTTTGTTTTTATACAAAGAACCAATATCATAAGATACCCCAACACCTACCATTGCCGCGTTGGTTACCGTAACGACCTTCTGTAGACCAAAAGCATTGTAACCTGCCGTTGCCGAAACCATTGGCAATGTCGAAGACTTCGTCACTTTCAATTGATCTTCGGCAACCTTACGTTGAGAAGCCAACGATTTTAGATCCGAACGCTCAGTTTTTGCAGTTTCATAAGAAGCTTTCAATCCGAGGTCAATTCCAGTTACCTCAGCCAGATTAATCTGATCCAATTGCGTATCCTCCGCAATTTTTAGCAAATTGGCCAATTGATAATTTAGCACCTTAATGTTCTTCTGCGCTTCCTGTAGCGAAACCTGATAATTAGACAGCTGCAATTCCGCTTTAAGCAGATCGTTTCTTGCGATCAGCCCATTATCCAACATCGCTTTAAAGTCTGAAACACGTTGCTCAGACTGCTTAATATTTTCAGCGATCAACAAATTGGTTTGCTGCGCTTTATATAAATTCAGATAAAGTGCTATCGCACGTAAAGCCAATTGTTCTTTGCTTGCTACAGCGTTCCATTGTTCGGCTTGTAGAACATCTTTTGCTATCGCTATTCCCCCTTTAATTCTGCCCCCGGTATAAATAGGCATGCTGACAGACGCCTGCCCCAGCCACAGCTGATTTGCTGCGATATCCGGAGCCGAGCCTCCCTCACCAAGTGCCAACTTTAGATTCACATTAGGTGTAGTCATCGCCATGTATTGCCCGCTCAATTTCGCATCAGGAAGCTGTTTCGATTTGGCACTCTCGACCTCTAGCTGTCTTCCCAATATTTTGGTATCGGCAGTTTTCGCTTCCACACTTTGGTTTGCAGCCATGTGAATTATTTCTTCCAAGCTTAGGTGTTTGTTGTCTTGTGCAAGCAAACCCAGCGGACTCAAAAGCAATAAAGCACTTAAATTGGCCAACTTATTTTTCATATGTCAATAAAGCTTTAATTGTTTTCTGTATAAATTCTGTTAATGTTGTTTCAATATATTGGCTATAGCCGTCATCATCAGCTATACCCAGTTGATCCTGTAAAAAGACCTGGTTCATCTGAAAATTCATAAACGTCCCCATCATCATCGAATGAATCAAAATAGGATCATTGCCCGCTTTAAACACTCCCTCTGCAATACCAGCATTGATGATGGAAGTGATGACCTCCAGATTATGTATCTTCAATTTTTTAAAAGCATCAGATGTCAACATCCGTTGTTTTAAGGTGCTTTCTATCGCAATAACGCGGTAGAGTTTGCGATGAGAGTTCATCGATTTGACATACCTGTCGACCATCACATCTACTTTGTCGCGTGCATTTCCCGCCAAAGAAAGCTCATCCACATTGATCATAAAATCTGGAACACGCCACTCAAAAAAGGTCTCTAGCAATTTGTCTTTCGATCCAAAATAATAGTTGATCATGGCCACATTGACATTAGCCTCCTGTGCAATGTCCCGCACTGAAGCTCCATCAAACCCTTTTGTTGCAAAAAGTCGCTCTGCGGCAAGGAGGATATCTATTTGCTTCTCGTTAAATTCCATTTAAAACCCCATCTTTTTATTGATAATTGCATCCTACTTCTAAAAAATAAAATCATCATCTGTAAATGCGGAGCAAAGTTAAACAAACGTTTAATTTAAACAAGTGTTTAATTATTAAATTTATGTAAAAAAATACACCAAAATCTAGGTGAAATCATCAAAAACAACTTACAACAAGCTATTTTACAGCGAATTAATGTTTTAAAAAATAAAATCCATGTATTACTATTTCAAATAGATTACAAATACCCTACTATCTCATAGTTTCACCATCTAATAAAATGAAAGTGGGTTATCCGAATTGTCGGAAGCCATGCTCTGGCCATAAGCTGCTGGAAGACCCCTTGCCGGGTTTAAGATTTATTTGTGTATCGCTCCAGGGTGAAGCGACAGAAAAATAGGTCTATAAAAAGCACACATTCGATCCCCAGTCGCCTATACTGTTTGGGCAAACAGTATAGGCGACTGATAAGGGATAAGACTAATGGTCCTATAAAAACTTCTTATCAGCAGGCCTAAAATACCAGGACACCGCAATAAGAACCAGATAAAGCAGCCCCGGGGCGAGCAAGCCCACAGAGTCTCCTACCATAACATGTGAATAGAGCGCACCCGTCACCGTAAAGAAAATACCCGCATAAGCCCATTCTTTCAATAGCGGTCTCTTTGGCGACAACAGTGCTACGACTGCTAATATTTTCCACACACCAAGCAGCGTAAGTATATAGTCCGGATAACCCAGATGATCTACATTTTGTACTCCTCCTGCTCCCTCAGTTTTTATCCTAAAGATTTGTATAATGGCTGTAGATACCAGCCCCAAGGACAACCATACCGTTGCAATCCAATAAATTATTTTATCCCTCTTTTTCATTTGTATAAATTTGCTTTTCAGTTGCAATGAAGCTATCAGATTTATTCATCGAGTATATGTTTTAGCGGCATTCATAAGCTCGCTTTGCCCGGTTTGGATAAATTATGATGGTTTCATTATTATGTTGTTTTAGTTTACAATTGCTGATGTATTGTACTATTCAGATCTGAATAAGTCCAATAATATTGTTGTTGTTGTCTTTAGCACTCGCAATCAATTTCCCGCCACCGACATCCGTTATATTCCGTATTACTTCGGCACCCGCATCAACAAGAATCTCCAAACTGCTTTTAATATTATCCACATGAAAAAAGGCTGTTAAACCCTCTTCAGGGTTATTCGGCACCAGACCGATATCCTGATTACCGACTTTAAAGCCGATATAATACGGACTATCCACATACGGCTCCACAGCCAATAATTTTGTGAATAATGCTTTCGATTGTGCCATGTCCTTCACGGGATAAAGCACCGTTTTGATTCCTTGATTCATTGCTATTCTATTTTTGCCTACTCTTTTGGATTTTCAGTGACTCCCGTTTTTTGTGGTTTCTGCTCCACGATCTAGCTATTGTATTGCCCATTAGAGCCTCAGTCGCATTGACTTATTCAGCCATAATTACAAATTATTAAATATGTAGCTACTTAACTACAAATATACATGTAGTTATTTAACTACAAAACATTTTTTGTTTTTTTTTGACTGATTCAGATTCGAATAGCTTTTATTCGCTGTGCCGATTCAGCTCTTCAAAAGATTGGAACAACAATTGTATGTAGTTGAGTCAATATTAAACTTTACAAGCATGCCATTAAAAGCTTATTTTTTTATCCTGTTCATGGGGCTATCGCTGCTTTCGGGAGCTCAACCCAGACACATTCGATTAGTAGATGCTCTTTCAGCCGAAAATTTTGAAAAGCACTTTAATACAGATACGGTACAACTAAGCCGAATAAACACAAGCAAAACACCTGTGGGAGTTTTCGTTGCTTACAGAAAAGCTGATACGCTTAATTTCAAGCATGAATTTTATAAGAGTTTTGGAGCTGAAGGTTACATCAGGGTTGGATTGGCATTTTATGCCCGAAAAGGAAATGACTATCAACTGTCCTTCAGGAATGACAACGCCTTTTTTTGCGCATCATGTAATAATATGAGCCATTATGACGTAAATGCCAGCAACGATACAGTAAGAATCTCTATTTCATGGGGACCGAACTCCCATGGCCAAAGTGAAAGCTATCGTTTTGTCTATCGGCCAGTCCCAAAACGTTGGCAATTAGCCCAAATTAATCGATCAGGCTCAAGTGATACAGGTGAAAGTCGCAAAGAGTACAGGACCTTTACTAAAAACACCAAGGTATACTTGGATGACTATTACGCCGAGGGACTTCCTTATGATTCCACAGTGGTAAGCAATCAGGCCATTAGTTTTACTTACCAACCGGGCAATTATGCAGCTTTACTCCGATCATTCAAGGAAATACCTAAAAACAGCCTGTCTTTGCTCCCTAAAGTTTTTAACGAGTATACAGCAAAATATTTTATGGAAAACGGTCTGGACGAGGATCAGCCTAACAATACAAATCCAATTCATGCTAAAAATGTCCTTGCTGCCAATGAGATCGCTTATTTCCTGGAGCAGGCGAATCAGCTGGATGCGGCACAAGTTTTTTTAGATAAAGTAATTGAGCGTTTTCCTGAGCGTGAGGTTGCCTATTTAAACCGTGCTGATGTATTTTTCAAAAGAGGGCAATCTTCTTATAAGAAAGCCGAAAAAGATTACCGTACTTACGTCGCACTAATGAATAAACGCGGGTTGCAGGCCAAAATTCCGCAGCGCGTCTTAAAATTTCTAAGCACCCAATAATCATTGACAGCCTGCAATTAGCTAATTTAAGATTCGATAGACCATTTCTTTGAGGATCTCCTCGCTATTGAAATTACTGGGCACATTGACACCCTTTGATTTCAGGTCAGTCTCTTTGAGCACATTCAGCACATCAAAAGTTTTCCGACGGTTGTAATTTCGGGCCGCCAGCTCGTATTCTTTTAGGAAAAACGGATGCACCCCCAATTCTTTGGCAGCAACGGATTTATCAATAAGGTAATGGTATTTTAGTATTTTAGTAAAGTAGGTCGCCACCTGTCCAATTACCATCACCAGCGGGTTATTCTTTGGATTTGCCACAAAATAATCCACGATCTGATAGGCCTTTAAGGCATTACGTTTTGCCAACGCTGTATTGAGCTCAAATACATTGAAATCTTTTGAAATACCGATATTACGCTCGACGTCGTCCATACTGATCTCCTGGCTCTTGGGTACATTGAGCATCAGTTTATCCAGTTCATTGGACACTTTCGCCAGATCATTACCCAGATAATCCCCAATCAGCGCTGCCGCCTGTGGGTGGATGCGCCAGCCTGCATCCTTGAGATAGCTGCCTATCCAAGGGGCAACTTTATCATCATATAATTTAGCGGCATCGATAACCAATCCAGCCTTTTCAAATACCTTATAAATCTTCTTCCGCTTATCGAATTTGCCGTGTTTATAGCAGAAAACCAAGATGGTTGTTGGCGTCAGATGTTCAAGGTATTTGGTCAATAGCTCCTCCGTGTCCGATTTCCACTTCAGTTCCTGCGCTTCCTTTACAATAATCACCTGATGGTCGCTCATCATCGGATATCGTTTTGCCGCGTTCACCACTGTGGAGATATCAATATCCTTCCCATAAAAAACAGACTGATCAAAGCCTTTTTGAGCATCGTTCAGCACAGTAGATTCCAGTGCGTCCGCGATGGTATCAATAAAATAGCTTTCCTCCCCCTGCAGTAGATAGACAGGCTTAAAGGATCTGTTCTTTATATCGGATAAGATCGGATTTATATTCATATAGGCGAAATTACGATTTTACTATCAAATCCGTAGCAGCCCTGCGATTAGAATTCGACTTATTATCCAATCTATTTCGACAAAAAGATCTAACCGACTGATTAAAAGAAATAATTCTAAAAGCGAAAAAAACCAATTGAGAGAATCCTTTGATGTACTTTTTTTGCTAAAATTTTAGTATATTTGTGTATGTTTTCACCGACACCACTCAATTTGCCACCATTCAAAGCCAAAATATCCAAAAAGAATAATGCGGTTTATATTTTTGATGAGTTGCGAAAAAAGGAACTGGTATTGACACCGGAGGAATGGGTCAGGCAACATTGGATAAACTATTTGGCATTGATCAAGAATTATCCAAAGTCGCTGATGAATATTGAGGGTGGATTGAAACTAAACAGCCTACAGCGACGGAGTGATTTACTGATTTATAATAGTGCGGGACAGAAGGTAGTTTTGGCCGAATTCAAAGCACCGTATATCAAAATCACACAAAAAGTATTCGAACAGATCGCCAATTACAATTCTGTGCATCGGATTCCATACTTACTGGTGAGCAATGGCATAAATCATTATTATTGTAAAGTTGACTTTGAGAACGAATCGTATCAGTTTTTAGAAGAACTTCCCGACTATAACGAAATCGGTTAAGGACTTCTATTTGAAACGGATAAAGATAAGCCCTATTATAAAAATGCCTTTCTTTGCTGAAAGAGGCGGTATCGAAAAAATGTAAAGTGGATGTAAAACATCTTTGCAATTTATTTGATTTTTAAAATATAGTTTTATATTAGTCCTACAGAATAGAAAAAATAAAAAGATGAATATAGATAAAAACGAATTCAGAAAATATGCAGTAAAGCATCACCGTATTGGAAGTCAACATGTTGACAGTTTTATTGCCCGTACAGAGACTAGCATTCCGACAAATCTTACACCTTACATCGTTGAGGAGCGTCAATTGAACGTTGCACAGATGGACGTGTTTTCACGTTTGATGATGGATCGTATTATATTTTTGGGAAGCGGTATTGATGACCAAGTGGCTAATATTATCCAGGCACAATTGTTGTTTTTACAGTCCACAGATGCACAGCGTGACATCCAGATTTACATCAATTCCCCAGGAGGAAGCGTTTATGCAGGTTTGGGTATCTACGATACGATGCAATATATCACACCGGACGTAGCGACCATCTGTACAGGAATAGCAGCATCTATGGGTGCAGTTCTTCTTGTAGCAGGAGCAAAAGGCAAGCGTGCTGCATTACGTCACTCACGTGTGATGATTCATCAACCATCTGGCGGCG
>Ga0213829_1002373_pt1 | contig 12359 bp, 11 predicted proteins | sample MC6MC0896MG_FD_180665 | JGI IMG/M metagenome (GOLD analysis project Ga0213829, IMG submission 180665) | Enriched soil aggregate microbial communities from Iowa State University, Ames, United States - MC6-MC0896-MG | ecosystem: Environmental > Terrestrial > Soil > Unclassified | place: USA: Iowa...
AGAGCAAAGACTCGAGGTGCTTCAAAAAAACACGAGAAAAACAAAGATTATGCCAAAGGGGTAAACAATAAAAGATCTACAGGAAAAAAAGCAAATGGGATTCAGCAAAGAAAGACTCCTTCAAGAGCAGTTAACAGGAGCACTGTGTCCAATCAATCTCGAAATGTAAGTAGAGATACGGGGCCATCTCAATCTAGATAGAGAAAAAGGAGGAATAAAATGTTTATTAGAAATGAAAGCGAAATTTTAGAAGGAATGAAATTAGAAAATCAATACAGGTTAAACACTCCTCCTGAAAAAATACAATTCATTGGGGGGAATCAGAAGATACCGCTTCCTAAAAACATTTTGGAAAAACATCTATTATTTATCGGCGGGATTGGAACAGGAAAGACAAATGCCATGTTTCAATTGGTCGACCAATTAGTAGATCATCTAAATGACGAAGATGTCATGGTTATTTTTGATACGAAAGGAGACTTTTATAACGAGTTTTATCGGGAAGAAGTGGATGTAGTAATCAGCAATGATTCAACCTCTACACACTATTGGAACATGCTTCAAGAGGCGCTTATAGACGGGGATGAAGATATTGAAACTTCTATAAGGGAAATGGCAACTGCTTTATTTGATACGAAGATCAAAAATAGCGGAGGAAATTCTTTTTTCCCAGCTGCAGCACGCGATGTCCTAATTGGGATTATGAAGTTTTTAGTGAGAGTCCATGAAAATAGCGATTCAATAGATATTCACGAGGAGGAATACTTCAATATCATTAGTAATGAATGTCTCAGTGGATATATTCAGTCGGTTCAGATTCAAGATTTAAATGAGGTATTCGAAGAACATTACGACTTAAAAGCATTAAATGATGTCATTTCGAAAAAAAGTATGGGGCAGGCTTTAGGGGTAATGTCCGATTTAAGGCAAGTTTGCAGTGAAGTCTTTATTGGGAATTTTAAAAAAGACGGCGATTTTTCCATTAGAGAATTTATCAGAAATAAGGGCGGCAAAATCTTATTTATTGAGTACGATATCTCCATTGGAAGTGTGTTAGGACCCATTTATAAGTTGCTTTTTGACTTAGCCATTAAAGAGGCATTGTCGCGAAAAAAAAGCGAAGGAAATGTCTATTTTATTATTGATGAGTTTAAGCTTCTGCCCAACCTTTATCATATCGAAAGCGGCATAAACTTTGGCCGAAGCCTTGGAGCTAAATTTATCATTGCCATGCAAAACGTTGAACAAATCCGAGACCCAAAGAATTATGGCTATGAGTTAGCCAATAGCATACTATCTGGAATTAGTACGACCGTATCTTTTCGGGTAACCGATCCGGCTACTAGAGATTTTATAAAAGGATTGTTCGGTACCCAAACAAGAAAACTATTACATCAAAACACATTATCCCAAAATGCGGAGCATATTGTTACGGGGAATGTAGTTGAGGATTGGGACATTATGAATTTAAACATTGGAGAAGGAATTGTAGCCTTACCAGGACAAAACCCTATTAAATTTCAATTTAATGAATTTATAAAGGAGAAGACACATGAGTAATTTACGATTATTTAATGGTGAGCAGAATCCATTAATGCAATTTATCGGTGGTTATTTAACTGCTGCTCAATCAATAGAGAATTCGAATAAACTGATTGGAAATGTTTTAATGTCAGGGGCACCGAACGAAGGTCAAGCCGCTTTTATTAAAACCCTGCTGCTTCAATCATTAATGGAAAAAAAATCAATAGTTATCTTTACAAATAAAGATTCTCCTTTAAATAATAGTTTAACTGCCTTCCAACAGGAAATGACGGGACAAAAAAAAATTTGGAATCTTGATTTTTCTAATTTTTCGAAATCGGATGCTATTAATCCATTTTCACAATTAGCTGTTACGGAAGTAAAAGACTTGATTATGGATATCCTTAAACAGCATCGCCCTATGAATGAAACGGAGTCCATCAATATTGGGCGGTATGTAAATATGATTATAAAAGCACTTTTGTCAGCAAATCAATCAATTCAGATGAATGAGTTAATTAACTACGGTGATCCAATGGCTGCCGCAAAACTAATCATGGAATCGGAGCTGCCAGAGGGAGAGATGCAGCGGATTCAAAGATTTATTAAGTCTTTTGAGTATGTGGTTCTCTATGAGACTTATTTCGACTTAATCAATGAGAATGGCTTAGGGGATATCTTTTCAGGTGAAGAAAACATGGATGATATTCTCGATGCTGGAAACATCCTGGTGATAACGGTGGAACAGTCCATTAATAAAGAGTCAAGCGAAGCCACTATCCAACTATTATTAAAACTATTACTTAAGAATTTCAGTCATAAGAAATTAGATGAAGGAACTTTATTCGTTTTTGATGGCATTCGTATTCATAATATGGATTTGTTCAATAACATCCTTCAGCTAAACCAAAATAAGAATGTAAGCAGTGTGTTTACAGTTGAAGATGTTTCGGAACAAATTAAACTAAGTGGGAATCAATTTATTGACAAATGTACAACTTTTGCCATTTTTGCTCAAAGTTCAAATGCAAATTGCCAGTATTGGTCTGATTTTTGCGGATACCATGAAAGCAACCAAGTATCTTGGGGCTACAGTCCAAACGAAACAGGGAAAATAAAGGGAGGGTTTGGATCACAAGGGTTAGTGGAGCGACAAGAATATAGAGTTACGAATATGGGAACTAGTAAACAAGTAAAGCCAATATATAAACCAGAAGTTTTTCGCGCTTTAAAAGAAAAAGAATTGATTCTCTTCTCAAAAACAGTAAATAAGAAAAGAAAGCTCAGCTTATAACAAAGGAGTCAAGGCATGTAGAAGGCCTTGACTCCTTTTGTGTATCGTTTTTTTAAAATAAAAAGACTGCCCGCAAAAGTCATTTTTCAATGATCTTTTGGGACAGCTTTACCGGTGTTACTACTGGAAAAGCCAAGTCAAAAGACTGTCTAGCCCTAATACATGCAAGAGCCAAGTCCCTAGACTGCCTAATCCCAACGCTTGTAGAAGGAAGGAAACTACCTGATTAAAGAGTCGCGTGTAACGGTCGATATTGAAGTCTTTTCGTAGACGGTTATGGTCTTCACGAAGTTCAGCGTTATCGCGTCGCTGCTTAGAATCAGAGGTGACGGTATCAAGAAAATGATCATTCGTCATTTTTGTTTGATACTTGACACATACTTTATCCAGCTTTGCTAGGCACTTAAGCTTCAAGTGGTCATTGGAAGAATAGTTTCTTCGTATTTCCTGTTTTATAAGGTTATACGATTGATCTATCCGGATCCTATTAAAAACCGCATTACCATAATGTCTTGCCTCAACACAACTACGTATCGCAATTCTCTCGAATTCAGCTACTTCCGGAAATTGATACAAGGTGTTATCCCCCTTAACATTTTGAACCTTAAACTACAGCAATATTTGTAGTTTGAAATCATTCCCTCCCTCGTGAATACATTAAAAGTTAATGTACTCACGAAGGGCAACGATTCCGCCCTACAATTATTGATGGTCTAAGCATTCATAAAAAAGGGGGAGTGCAACACCGGTAATCATATTATAATAAATAATCTGATAAAAAAGAATATTAAAATTATATTTGAGGCTTTAGTCCGTGGGCATTCGGAAATAGCAATTTGGAAAAATCGGCAGGTGTTTGGTTGGAGGGATAAAGTTTAATTTAAAAAAAATAAACCACTGTTTATTACAGTGGCATAACCCTAGAACGATTCCCCTATCGCCCGTACCCGGCCTAGTACCTTCTTAAGCCCCGCAAATGTCCCTTTAAACAGCGCTCCTCTTATAAAATAAAAGCAAATCAAGATTCCCGTGAAATCTTTTACAAGATCAAACCAAGAAGCAGAGCGGTATGAATAGAACGATTGGTGGATTTCATCACTCACACCGTATAGGGCAGCAATCACAGCACAGGCCAAATTCAGCGTTGGAGTGAACGGACGGCGGCGAGTCAAAAACGCGAGCACGAGCAGGACGTACAAAATCGCGAACTCTATTAAATGTAGGGATTCTTTAATGTAGTGGTCGATTGTTGAATTGGGCAGCTCGACAAATTGATTTGCTGGCAGGCTCGACATAATCCAAATTGCTGCCATATATAAAACAGGTAGCACCCTCAACACCCATTTACCGATTTTCATAACAAGTTCCTCCTATGTGATGAATATATGCACTTTAAAAACAAGAAAAACCATTTACAGCTACAAAAGCACGATTAAAATAGGAAAAACCCATAGGCTGTATCCATTTTAACACGCGAAAAAATTTTTCCACCTATGATGCATAAAATCATTACCACTGTCGAAAAATAAGTTTTAAAAAATTTTTTTACTAGTGTATATAATTCTACTTATCTGTTCAGAATGATTGCTGAGGTGATGAAAATGAGAGAGGAAGAAAACAAACGATCTTCTCAAAGTTCCAGCGTTAAACGCTTTTTCAAAAAGCGTTGGGTATTTCCAGCCATCTATATCGCAAGTGCAGCAATCATTTTAACCGGGGTCCTATGGTATCAAGCGAGCAGCAGCAACACTGATAAGTACGATTACAAGTCCACTGACCTTGCCGGTAAAAAGAACCAAGCACCTGCAGTTGAAGTCAATAAAGGATTCGAAAACTTCAAAATGCCGGTAGCCAAAGCCGATGAGGCTGTCGTGAAAATGAAATTCTATGATTTCCATGGCAAAGCAGAAGACCAGGAAGCGGCATTAGTATTCTATAACAATAGATACGAGCCGAACCAAGGGATCGACATCACGATGAAAACGGGCGAAACGTTTGATGTTACAGCATCACTCAGCGGTACCGTTACACGTGTTGAAGAAGATGCAACCCTTGGAAATGTCATCGAAATCGAACACGACAAAGGTATTGTAACACAATATCAATCTGTAAAAGACATAAAAGTGAAGGTTGGCGAACAAGTAAAACAGGGACACGTCCTTGCCAAGGCTGGGCTAAGCTTGTTCAATGAAAAAGCTGGAACACATGTACATTTTGAAATCCGCAAAGACGGAGTAGCTGTAAACCCAACAAGCTACTTTGAAAAACCGTTGAGCACATTACAAGAAGAAAAAGTTTCTGACGAAAAAAAATCAATCGAGGCTCCAAGCCAAAAACAACAAGAAAATCTTGAAGACCTTGAAAAGTCTACAGATGACGAACAGTCAACTGACGAACAGGACGGATCTTCGAAGTCCAAAGAAAACAAAAATTCTTAATATCGTAACAAAGGGGAAGGGGAATACTTCTCCTCTTTTTTTTGTTTTGGGGAAATTTACGCAAAAAAAACATCCGGCGAAAATGCCGGATGCGTCAAATGGGGGTTGAAGTGTGAATATGTACATATAATACCCCGCAGATATGAACAAAATATGACGAAACATTTAATGTTTCTAAAACAAATCACCAGGAACCATTTGGTATAAAAATTTGAAAAAAAATTTCCGCGTTTGTGCGTTTGTGCTGCTTCTAAGTGCCCATTTTGGGGGGGATTTGCGTGTTCAGCTACCTAAATCCACTGATAAGGCTTGTACTTTGTGGATTTTATTTTTTATGAAGAGGTTTAAATCCAGTAAATAGGGATGTACTTTGTGGATTTTATTTTTTATGAAGAGGTTTAAATCCAGTAAATAGGGATGTACTTTATGGATTTTATTTTTTATTAAGAGATTTAAATCCACTGATAAGGCTTGTACTTTGTGGATTCTTTTATATATAAAGAGACTTAAATCCAGTGAATTCGCTGGATTTTTTTTCTCTTTCTAGCATATAAGTTTTATAATGGGAATAAAAGGAGGGGATTTATTTGAAAAAATTAGTTGTAATTCTGTTCCTGCTAGTAGTTTTCGCACTTGTTGGCTGCAGTAAGGAACCGACGCCGGAGGAACGATTTTCTGACTACATAGCACTTTGGAACAAGCAAAAGTTTGATAAGATGTATGATTACCTTTCAAAAGATGCAAAACAGAACATCACAAAAGAAGAATTTACAAACCGCTATCAAAAAATATACGAAGACCTGCAGATTACCGACCTCAAGATTGACTTCAAAAAACCAAAAAAGGATAAGGAAGCAAATGAGCAGGTCCACTATTCCTTTACCGCAAAAATGAGCAGCATCGCAGGAGCTATTCAATTTACCCAAAAAGCAAAGTTGCAAGAGGAAAAAAGAGACGATAAGAAGAACTGGTATGTAGACTGGAATACGGAGTATATTTTTCCAAAATTAAAGGAAGGCGACACGATTGGCTTGAGTACGGTTGCGCCGAAACGGGGAGAGATTCTTGACCGAGATGGCGACGGGCTGGCGGTGAATGGCCAGGTGTATGAGGTAGGCGTGGTTGCCGGGAAGGCGGATGAGGCGGTTTTGGAGCCGCTTTCTGCACTGTTGAAGATGTCGAAGGAGCAGATTAATAAGGTGCTCGGCGCTAGCTGGGTAAAGCCGGGGATGTTTGTGCCGTTGAAGAAGGTTTCGATGGACGATAAAGAGCGGATTGCCCAGCTGGTGGCTCTTGAGCCTGTACAGACGCGCAAGGTGGAGGCGAGGATTTACCCTTACGGTCAAGCTGCGGCACAGCTTGTGGGCTATGTCGGTGCGATTACGGAGGACGAGCTTGCGAAGCGAAAGGACAAGGGCTACACGAGCCGGGATGTGATTGGAAAGCGAGGGCTTGAGCAGGTGCTAGATGAGCAGCTGAAGGGCACGAGCGGAGTGAAAATTGTCATCAAGAAGAAGGCGGGAGCTGGTAGCGCGGCTTCGGAGGATGTGGTGCTTGCGGAAAAACCGGTGGTCGATGGGAAGAACGTAAAGCTGACGATTGATGCCGATGTGCAGGCAGCGGTGTTTGAGGAGCTTGCTGGTGAGGCCGGGACAGCGGCAGCGATGAATCCTGTGACCGGTGAGACACTGGCGCTTGTCAGTAGCCCATCGTTTGACCCGAATCAGGCGTCGCTTGGGTTTTCTGGAGAAGAGTGGAAGGCCTTGCAGGAGGATAAGCAGCAGCCTTTGACGACACGGTTTAAACAGGCCTATGCGCCGGGATCGGTGTTAAAGCCGTTAACTGCTGCGGTGGGACTGGCTAATGGCGCGATTAAGCCTAGTGAGGCGGTGCCAATCCTCGGGGCGCAATGGCAAAAGGATAAGTCGTGGGGCGGTTACTTTGTGACCAGGGTGCATGCGGGGACCGACTCGGTGGATTTAGAGAAAGCCCTCGTGCTTTCTGATAATATTTATTTTGCCCAGGCCGCGTTGAAAATAGGGAAAGATGCATTTGTAGATGGGCTGAAAAAGTTTGGCTTTGAGGAGGAGCTAGGGTATACGTATCCGCTTGAGAAATCGGTGACGGGTTCCCTCGGCAATGACATAGCACTCGCGGATTCGGGTTACGGGCAAGGACAGATCCAAATGAGTATTGTTCACTTGCTCTCGACCTATACGCCGTTTGTGAGTGTCAATGGCGGGAATATGATCAAGCCGGTTCTATTGACGGACGAAAAGCAGGGGCAGGTGCTGAAGGAAGCGGTGGTCTCGGCTGAACATGCCGGATTGATTGCAGCGGATTTACGGAAGGTTGTAGGCGACGCGAGCGGTACGGCCCATGCCGCTGAAATGGCCGATTATCCTTTGGCAGGAAAGACGGGCACTGCGGAGATCAAACAGAAGCAGGGCGAAACTGGGGTCGAAAATGGCTGGTTCATCGCCTACAACACGAATGAGCCGAGCCTGATGGTCGCCATGATGGTCGAAGACGTCCAAGGCCGCGGCGGCTCAGGAATCCCAGTAAAACTAGTCAAAAACATCTTCACAAAAATAAAATAGAATTGGGTTAGGTGTTGGAGTTGGGTGTCAGGCACCAATAATACTATGCTGGCGGTAGTAATGGTGTCAGGCACCAATAATACTGTGTTGGGAGTAGTAATGGTGTCAGGCACCAAATCCGTCAGCGCCCGAGACCAATAAAAAAGAGTTTGTATGGTCGTTAAGAGGCGTTCAAAGCGACTGAATACTAATTAAAAAGAAGCCGCCCGGTCGCATAGAGGTGTTCTTAGCGACCGAAACTAATACAAAAGAGGACATTCGGTTGATAAGAGAAACTATAAGCACCCGGAATCGAAGAAAAGCACTCAAAAGGCACTAAGAGAGCTTCTACATGACTGAAATAGCTAGGCAGACGATTTCCATTCAGAAATGGTCGCTCCTAGCTATTTTTTTATTAATTGAGGATGCCACTGATATTTCTTCAAATCAATCACTCCATTCAACCCTACATGAACACCTTCTGCTTCAAGTGACATCCACTGCTCATTGTAGGATTCGTCCTCTTGGAGGGCAATTTGACCCTTTGCGTTGATGACACGGTGCCAAGGAAGGTGATGCTTCCGGCTCATGGAATGGAGGATGCGCACGACCTGCCTTGCAGCACGGGAACTTCCGGCGAGCCCGGCGATCTGGCCATAGGTCATGACCTTTCCTTCAGGTATATTTCGAATGATTTCGACTACAGCTTCTGTAAAAGGTGTCATAATTCGTATCCTCTCTAATCAAGGTATGCTTATTATATAATACTTGATAACAGAAAAGCGGGGGATATTTGAAGTGGTCAACATTACGATTGGAACTTATGAATAATTTTTTTGCCCAATTTTACAGCAATAATAATGATTTTGGGATTTTTGAATAATTTTTTCTCTCGACAAATTTCTCAGGAAATAATGTGGCTGTGGCCATATTTCCGTGAGAAACCCAGTCAGAACGAGCGTTTTAACGATTGTCGAAAAAAGCAAAATTGTCCTATTTTCAAAATACCCTCGGAATTGACTTGTCCCGAATGTGGATTTTGTGCATAAACCCGTATCCAAGCTAATAAAATGGTTACAAACCTTTACAAAGAGAGTGTTTGAGGTGAAGAGTCGTTTGAAGTTAGAGGGCATTCAGTTGGGGACATGATTATTCATTGTATGATCAGAAGGTACATTACTTTCTGCCGCATAGTGTTAATGGTGCCTGACACCATTAACACTATGCGGACGCAGTATTCGTCGAAGTGATAAGCGGGTCTCATTTCACACTACTCACATCCATATTAGGGAGGGCGAGAGTGTGCACGATTACATCAAAGAGAGAACTATCAAGATTGGAAAGTATATCGTGGAGACGAGGAAAACGGTTCGCGTGATTGCGAAAGAGTTTGGCGTATCCAAAAGTACAGTCCATAAGGATTTGACAGAGAGGCTTCCTGAAATTAATCCAGAGCTGGCAAACGAGGTAAAGGAAATTCTAGATTATCATAAATCAATTCGTCACCTCAGGGGTGGAGAGGCGACAAAAATGAAATATCAAAAAGAAGAAAAGGAGGGTGAGGCTGTTAAATAAGCAGCCTTTTCTTCTACAAATGGCCCTTTATAGTTATTCGGCACAACATGAACAAAATAGTCAAAGTAAGATAAGCTGCATTTTTCCTGGCTTTTTCGAACAGAAAACAAATGCAGCAAAACATTTATATCCTAGAGCACTTTTCGAATAGAAAGCCTGTCCACCTAAAAAAAGGATTTCCAGTGTATTTTAAAAGCGAGAAGCAAGCAAATCTCTTGAAATCCCTCAATTCCGACACATTTCCACAAAAGTCTACGTATTTTTATAAAATCGTTATGGAAATTTTAATGAATATGATACAATAGACAATTAGGAAAAGTATGTGATTTTGGTCCCAAGGAGGAAAGAAAAGAGAATGTTTGCAAGGGATATTGGAATTGATTTAGGAACGGCTAACGTACTAATTCACGTAAAAGGCCGTGGAATTGTGTTGAATGAACCTTCCGTCGTGGCAATAGACAAAAATACAAATCGTGTTCTAGCTGTAGGTGAGGAAGCTCGCCGCATGGTCGGACGTACACCAGGTAACATCGTCGCAATCCGCCCGTTGAAAGATGGCGTAATCGCGGACTTTGATGTAACTGAAGCAATGTTAAAGCATTTTATTAATAAGTTAAACGTTAAGGGCTTTTTATCAAAGCCACGCATCTTGATCTGCTGCCCAACGAACATCACTAGCGTTGAGCAAAAGGCAATCAAGGAAGCTGCTGAAAAGAGCGGCGGCAAAAAGATTTATCTAGAAGAGGAGCCAAAAGTGGCGGCAATTGGCGCCGGTATGGACATCTTCCAGCCAAGCGGTAACATGGTAGTGGACATCGGGGGAGGAACGACAGATGTTGCAGTGCTTTCAATGGGCGATATCGTGACTTCTTCCTCTTTCAAAATGGCCGGTGACAAGTTCGACATGGAGATCCTCAACTACATCAAGCGCGAATACAAGCTGTTGATCGGTGAACGCACGGCTGAAAATATTAAAATCAACATCGGTACGGTATTCCCAGGCTCCCGTTCAGAGGAAATGGAAATCCGCGGCCGTGATATGGTTAGCGGTCTGCCGCGTACAATTACCGTTCATTCCGAGGAAATCGAAGGCGCTTTGCGCGAATCGATTGCCGTGATTGTTCAAGCTGCAAAAAGTGTTCTTGAGCGCACCCCGCCAGAGCTTTCTGCCGACATCATTGACCGCGGCGTTATTTTAACCGGTGGTGGAGCATTGCTGCACGGCATCGACATGCTGCTTGCCGACGAGCTTAAGGTACCAGTATTGGTAGCGGAAAATCCAATGGATTGCGTAGCGATTGGCACTGGCATCATGCTTGATAATATCGACAGAATTCCAAATCGGAAGTTAGGATAATTTTTTTGAAAAATCAATCTGGTTCTTAAGGCGAATTATTGAAAACCTTAAGACTAGGCGAATTTTCCCAAAAGAGTTTAAGGCGATTTTTCGAATAATATCTTAGAGGAAATTAGGTTGACTCCGCTGGGTAAATGGGATTCGACTTTCTTCTTGAGTCGTGACGTATGACATCTTACACACAAAAAGTCTAATGAAACAGGCTGGACAAGCCTCGGTCATTGGGCTTTTTTATTTTTGTCCAAGCGGAACTAAATGGAAAAAACCTGCCCCATTCGCTAAATTTTGAGTTCTTTTTGCAGGAGTTGACTTTTTTCTGTAAAAAAATAATGTGTATTTATGAATAATTTTTTATAATAGAGATATTGAACTATATTTAAAAGCAATTTTTATATAATAAATCGGTTATAATATGTAGTAATTCATAGTATGAACGGAATTCGGTTAAAGGGGAATAAATGAATGTCTGTAAATAATCTGAACCAGCAACAAGCAAGAACGAGAGAAGAATATAAAAAGGCGAAGCACGATACGGAGAAAAAGAGTAATGAAGGAAAGAAAGCGGTTAAAGAGGATAAGGCAAAGGCCGCAGCACGCAAAAATAAGCGGATACGGATTCGCTTGATTCCAATTTGGCTTCGTCTTCTTATTTTGGTTGTCTTAATCTTTGTCAGCGTCGTGGCTGGTGCAGCTGTCGGGTACGGAATGCTTGGCGGCGGCGAAGTGGCAGATATTTTTAAAGCGTCAACTTGGACACATATACAGGATTTAGTCGATAAGAAATAATCGGGAAGGGTATGTTTGCCCTTCCCTTTTGTGTACCATTAATAGTAAAATAGATAATAAATATCTGTTACTAGTAGGAGGTACTAAATCAATGCTTGATATCAATCAAATTAAAGAAATTATTCCCCATCGCTATCCATTTCTGTTGGTAGACCGCATTTTGGAAGTGGAAGAAGGAAAAAGAGCCGTCGGTATTAAAAATGTTTCCGCCAACGAGGAATTTTTCAATGGGCATTTTCCGGATTATCCTGTGATGCCTGGTGTTTTAATCGTGGAAGCACTTGCTCAGGTTGGGGCTGTCGCTGTTTTGAAAAAAGAAGAAAACCGCGGGCGCTTAGCATTTTTTGCAGGAATCGACAATTGCCGTTTTAAAAAGCAGGTGAAACCTGGCGATCAGCTTCGCCTTGAGGTAGAAATGGTACGGCTCCGCGGTCCAATTGGGAAAGGAAAAGCCGTTGCTACTGTTGACGGCGAGGTAGCCTGCGAAGCAGAAATTACCTTTGCATTAGGGGAGAAAAAGGAATAATAAGGTTTGGATGAAAACGACTGGGAGCCATCTCGGTCGTTTTTTTTGTGGGGAGAATCAGTGAGCACCCAAGGCTGGTCGTTGAAAAAGGGGTAGCTTAACCGCCTTAATCAGTATGTTATGTTTTTGGGATAGTTGGAAAATATTTCTTGTTAACATTTTTTAAACTGTGGGGATGCTAAAAAAAGACCATTTAGAAATGAAAAGGTCAATCAATGGGTGAAAGGGGCTTTTCGCTTGAAGAAAAAGTTATTTTTGTTACTCGCGGGTTCAGTCCTAT
>Ga0213829_1002374_pt1 | contig 12358 bp, 8 predicted proteins | sample MC6MC0896MG_FD_180665 | JGI IMG/M metagenome (GOLD analysis project Ga0213829, IMG submission 180665) | Enriched soil aggregate microbial communities from Iowa State University, Ames, United States - MC6-MC0896-MG | ecosystem: Environmental > Terrestrial > Soil > Unclassified | place: USA: Iowa...
ACAATGGCGTCATCCACCACGATACCAATCGCCAGCACCAGCCCGAACAGGCTAAGCGTATTCAGCGAGAAGCCAAGCAGATAGAGCACGCTAAAGGTACCGACTATCGAAACCGGCACCGCCAGCAGGGGAATGATCGAGGCGCGCCAGGTCTGCAGGAACAGAATCACCACCAGCACGACCAGAATGACCGCTTCCAGCAGGGTCTGCACCACGGCTTTAATCGAGTCACGGACAAATACCGTCGGATCGTAAGGCGCGGCCCATTTCACGTCGTTGGGGAAGCGGGTCGCCAGCTCATCCATTTTGGCGCGAACCGCATTGGAGAGGTCGATGGCGTTGGCGCCAGGTGCCTGGAAGATGCCGATACCGACCGCATCTTTGTTATTCAGCTGCGAGCGCAGGGCATAGCTGCCCGAGCCCATCTCAATCCGCGCCACATCGCGCAGCCGCACCAGCGAACCATCTTCCGAGGTTTTCAGGATGATATCGCCAAACTGCTGCTCGCTCTCCAGTCGTCCCTGGGTGTTGATTGACAGCAGAAAATCGCTCTGTTTTTTCAGCGGCTCGGCACCCAGCTGACCGGCAGAGACCTGCACGTTCTGCTCCTGCATCGCCGTTACCACGTCAGAGGCGGTCAGACCACGTGCCGCCACTTTATTAGGATCAAGCCAGACGCGCATCGCATACTCGCCTGCGCCGAAAATCTGAATCTGACCGACACCCGGCAGCCGGGCGAGCTCATCTTTCACCTTGAGGGTGGCGTAGTTACGCAGGTAGAGCGAATCGTAGGTATTGTTCGGTGAGAACATGTGGACGACCAGCGTCAGGGTCGGCGACATCTTCTGGGTGGTGATCCCCAGCCGACGAACATCTTCCGGCAGACGGGCTTCCGCCTGCGCTACGCGGTTCTGCACCTGTACCTGCGCCTGATCAGGATCGGTGCCTGGACGGAAGGTGACGGTGGTCACCAGCACGCCGTCAGAACCGGCTACTGACTTCATGTACATCATGTTTTCGACGCCGTTGATTGCCTCTTCCAGTGGCGTCGCCACGGAATCCGCAATCACTTTCGGGTTAGCGCCTGGATACTCGGCGCGCACCTGCACGCTGGGTGGCACCACGTCGGGATATTCACTGACTGGCAGCAGCGGGATGGCAATCACCCCGGTCACAAAAATCAGGATCGACAGCACCGCAGCAAAAATGGGCCGGTCGATAAAAAAGCGGGAAAAGTCCATAGCGGCCTCGGGTTATTGAGCGGCTGCCGCACGCATGGCGACCGGCTGAGCAGTGACCGGCATGCCGGGCATAAATACTTTTTGCAGACCGGCGATGATGACCTTGTCGCCGGATTGCAGACCCGATTTAACGATGCGCAAACCATCCACCATCGCGCCAGGCTGGATATCGCGCCGCTGCGCTTTACCTTCGCCATCCACCACGTAGACATATTTGCGATCCTGGTCGGTCAATACCGCTTTATCATCGATCAGCACCGCCTCGAACTGCGCGCTGCCGGGCAGACGCACGCGGGCAAACAGGCCAGGCGTAAACTGACGCTGTTGATTGTCGAGCAGGGCGCGCATACGAATGGTGCCGGTGCTGGCGGTCAGCTGGTTATCCAGAAAGTCAATTTTGCCCTGGTGCGGGAAACCCTGTTCGCCGACCAGCGCAATCTCAACCGGCAGCGCATGGCGCTGCTGGCCCTGACGCGCCATCGCCTGATAGTTCAGGAAGGTGTTCTCATCGACATCGAAATAGACATACATCTGCTGCTGCGACACCAGCGTGGTTAACACACTGGCGCTGTCGCCGGCGGTCACCAGGTTACCGGCGGTGATCATCGCCCGGCTGGCGCGGCCATCAATCGGCGCGGTGACGCGGGTGAAGTCGAGGTTCAGCTGCGCCATATCGACCGCGGCCTCTGCGGCCAGCACATCCGCCTGCGCCTGACTGGCGGCAGAACGACGCTGCTCCCACGCTTCGCGGGAAATCGCCTGCGTGCCGATCAGCTTCTCGCTGCGACCCGATTCGCTGCGGGCCAGACTCGCCTGACTGCGCGCCCGGGCCAGTTCCGCTTTGGCCTGCTCCAGCGCCGCGCGGTAACTCCGGTCATCAATGGTAAACAGTACCTGACCTTTTCTGACCTCATCGCCTTCACGATAGTTAACGGCATCAATGTAGCCAGAGACGCGCGGACGCAACTGCACGCTCTGCACCGCTTCAACCCGGCCATTGAAATTGTCCCATTGACTGACCGGTTTGATCAGCACGGGTGCGGCACTCACTTCAGGCGGCGGGGGAGCGGCGTTTTGCGCCACACCTTTATCGCAGCCGCTCAGTTGCGTGATGAGCAGTACCATCCCTAAGAGGGTTAAACCCTGACGAACCCGGTTCGTAATCATTGTTGTTATTCCGCGATAGATATAAACAGGCGGCCTGCAGGCCAATATTTGCAACTTTTAAGATTGCAATTAATCGCGGTGAGTGTAGGCTTGCGTGGCTGGCAACTGCAAGAATAACAGATACACTTTATGTGCGGTTTAGGGCAGGGCGATGAAAGCCTGAACAACTTAGCTAAAACCCCACAAATAGTGCGGCATTTAATGTACTAATAAAACTTGCATTAAATGGCATAGTCAGCCACCCTTAAGTGTAACTGCAACTGATACTAATACTTTTCGCCACGGCGACAGGAGAGACTGGAATGATGAGTGATGCTTTTATTCACGATTTAATCGACTGGATTGATAACAACATCGAAGCACGTCTGGATCTGGATACCGTTTCAGAGCGCGCGGGCTACTCCAAATGGCACCTGCAGCGCATGTTTAAAGAGCATACCGGTTATCCACTGGGTGAATACATCCGGGTTAAGAAGCTGAAGAAATCAGCCGACCGCCTGACCAGCACTGATGAACCGATTCTTAATGTGGCGATCTCGTTAGGTTTCGACTCCCAGCAATCCTTTAACCGCAGCTTCAAACGCCAGTATGGCGTCGCGCCGGGTGCATGGCGTCGGCACAGCGGGGATTCGCACGCAGCATAACCTCGCCAGGGCCAGCTTGTCTGGCCCGCGCTTTTCTCTGCGCGCAAAACTGGTATCATCTGCGTCCTGTCGTCACGGATGCCATCATGTCAAAAAAACTCTGGATTGGACTTTTTCTCGTCCTCGCGGCCTGTTTCTACGGCCTTAAACCCTATCTGAATTCCGTTTCAGCCCCTGCCCAGGCCGATATCGCCACCCTGACTGACGCCCATACCGTGGCGCGCTGGGTGCTGCAGCATCAGCAACTGCCGGACTACTACCTCACCAAAAACGACGCGCGCAAGCGTGGCTGGAATCCGGCCAAAGGCAACCTGTGTGACGTGTTGCCAGGCAGAGCCATTGGCGGCGATCGCTTTACGAACCGTGAAAAGCGTCTGCCCGCGCGTGCGGGCCGTCAGTGGTATGAAGCGGATGTGAATTATCGCTGCGGGCATCGCGACGCCGATCGCCTGGTTTACTCCTCTGACGGGCTGGTGTTTCTCTCCACCGATCACTACCGCAGTTTCAGGCAGGTGCCCTGATCATGCTTAATCTGACCTTTGACCTGCGTCAGCTCACCACGCGCGCGGCGTTTTATCAGCAGTTTGCTGAGCAGAGCGGCTGTCCGCAGACCTTTGGACATAATCTGGATGCGTTATGGGACTGGCTGACGGGCGGGATGGCGCTGCCTGCGACAATGTGGTTGCAGCACTATGCCGCGCATCAGGCCGATTTAGCGCCGGTGCTGGCGCTGCTGGAAGAGGCGGCGCAGTCGCTGGAGGGCGAACTGCGCCTGATCATTGATTAAGCGCGTAGCGGCTTGAGCAGCGCAACCAGCGCTTCGCGTGCTGCCAGTGGCAGATCGCCGCCGCCAGTGTAACCATTGTTCTCAATGATGACCTGGTTCAGCCCCACCAGCCAGTCGTAGATATAGTAGGCCGTGTGGTTGGCCGGGGCGGCAGAGAGTCTGGTCAGACGCTGACCGGAACTGAAGCTGACGCTGGGAGCCGGAGGCCGCGAGAAAATCACCTGACCCCGGTTAACGCGGCTGGCAGGGCGTTCATTTTCAGGACGCTGTAAAAAGCCGAGCCAGGCCACAAAATCCCCCAGCACCGTCATTGCCCGCGTCACCTGACGATCCGCGCGTGATTCATGGCTGACGCTCTGCGTATCGGGCTCATGCAGCGCCTGCTGCAGCTTTTGCGCGATATCGGTGCGGAATCCGGCCGTGATCAGCTCCTCAACCAGCCACTCCATCGTTGGCTTATCCACGTTCAGCAACGCCAGCAGGCTGCGGTTTTCCGGCAGCTGACGCAGATGATCCAGCCACAGCAGCAGCACCTGACGCGGATAGTGCTGCGTGCTCTGCAGACTCTGACGCGGCTGAACCGGCGCTTCAGCCGGGCTCTCACTGAACAGGTCAAATTCAAACCCGATGCCAAACTGATTTTCCGGGGCCTGAATACTGGCCGGTTTGCTGCCTTGTAAGGCGGACTGATTGAGCCACAGCTGACGCAGCGCCTCACGCGGCGGCTGCAGGCGTTCCAGCAGCTCGCCATGCAGGCCGGTCCGATGCTGTAAACACTTCAGTAGCGTATCGGCGATATTCTGTTTGCGTGCCGCCTGTTCCGGGCTGGCACCCGCTTCGGTCCAGGGCAATAAACGCCGCTCCACCACAGTGTGCTGAATCTGCGCCAGCTGAGCCAGCAGCATGTCGCGGCGGGCTTCCGGCTGCATCTCATCCTGCAACCAGCTCGCCATGCGGTCGACGCCCGCGCGATCCAGTGCCAGCATCGATCCCCAGTGCTGACCGGGCTGTCCCATCTGACGCTGCACCGCTTCATCTACATTGACCTGCTGATGGCGGGCATCGAAAGGGGTAATCGCCCAGATCAGACGCGGTTTCTCTGCGGATTCCTGTGCGGGCTGCTGACGCTGCCATTCGCGCAGCGTTTCGCTGGCGAGGTCGGCATCCTGACGCTGGCTGGCTGCGGTACAGACCAGCAGCAGATCGATTGCCTGACGCGCGGCGTAAAAACCGGGCAGCAGGGCACGTTTCTGTTCCAGCAGTTGGGCACGCAGCGGATCCTGCTGCTGCAGGCGCTGACGATCTTCCTGGGTTGCCGCGTCACCGGACTGGCCTGGCGCGGGCAGTTCCAGCATATCGGCATCATCATAGAGCGCGGTTCGCGGTGTGGAACTCAGCGGGACCAGCACTTCCAGCGTCAGCAGCGCCAGTAATCCCAGCGGCACGTTCTGCGCCTTACCGATGCGGTTACCATTCAGCGGGCAGACTTCCACCAGCTGCTGCTGATCCTGCTCACTGGCTGGCACAATCAGCTGCTCAGCCGGCAGCAGTGATGTGTCGGTCAGCAGGCTCAGCGGGGCGAGCACCCGGCTGCTGTTACGCAGTTGGTGACGCAGATGCAGCAGGGTGCGCAGCATCTCATTCAGTTCAGGCTGACCAGGCCACAGCAGTGAAAAAAGCTGTACCCGGTCGTCAACGCTGAGCCAGGGAGCAAGCTCAACCGCCTGCGGCCAGAAATGACGATCAAGCCTCGCATCGTGGTGCGCACAACGACGGCACCAGGACCAGAGTGTCACCAGCGCATCGCCTTCCAGACCCGCCAGCGGCGTGGCGAGGCGATGACGCTGCAGGCGCTGCAGTGCGCTGTCAATCTGTGCGGTGTCGGGCGTTGTCGCACCGGCACAGGCGACCATCAGCCGTACGATCTCCGCTTCACTCAGCAGCGTCAGTTCAACCGGCCACTCGTTTGAAAGCGGCTCGCGCTGATGGCTGAAACGGGTGGCGGTAGCAAAATCGAGGTTGCCGGGATTGATATGCTGAAACCAGTTCAGCAGTTTATCACCCATGCGGGTCACTAACTGGCCCTGTGCATCGGCCACCATTTCGTTCAGCAGCCAGGCTTTACCCGCCTGCGACTGACCAAACAGCGCCAGCGTCACCGGACGCGCCACCTGCTGCGCCAGCGCCTGAGTCTGCACGCGCGCCTGGCGCAGTTGCAGCGTCAGGGTTTCTGCTTCCAGCGCCAGACGCGGCGACTGCTCACGGCTGCTCTCAATCCAGGCCAGACTGTTATTCAGGGCGTCCTGCAACAGGCCAAGACGTTTTGCCAGCGTTTGCGGCTGACGGGGTTTCAGGGCTTTCATCGTTTACACACGCTCCCGCTGTCAATCCAGTATTGCGCATTGGCATTGCCGGTTGCCGACAGGGTATTCAGCTTAAGACTCAACTGCTCCAGCGGCACGCGGGTGCCATCATCCAGGCGGGCATCGCTCAGCACCAGACTTTCCGGGCCGGACGCGTCGGGTCCGGCTTTTACCGCCAGCCGGATGCGCAGCACGCTCTCACCGGCCACTTTACGCGCCAGGGTCGCGTCGTTCAGCGTCAGGCTATAGAGCGGCGAGGCGGGCCAGCGATCGTTATCAAGCTGGCGGAAGCCGAGACAGACGTTGCCGCGAATACGGAAACTGCGCTTTTTATCCAGCACATAGCCGGGATCGTCGAGGTCAATTTCGCTGTAGCAGAGGTTCTCGTCCGTCAGCGCCTGGTTTTCGTCGAGCATGCCAAGATAGCGAATCGTCGAGTAGGGTTCAAAATCGCCTGCGCGGAACCAGAAGCTGCTGAGGCGCAGATCCAGCGCCAGCAGGCAGAGCATCGCGCCGACCGCCGCGGTCGATTTTGGATTGTCGATGCGGCCATGTTTGTTAAACGGATACCAGTCGCTGGTGTGATAGCCTTCCAGCGACAGAATACGGCTGCCCGGCAGCGGTTGCAGATGACGCACCAGCGCCTGAATGCCCGGGAAGCGCGACGGGCGACCGGTCAGCAGCAGCACGTCACACTGATAGAGCGACACCACTTCACACATTGAGCGCAGCGCCGGGATAATCGCCATCCGGTGCTGCATAAATTCCCCGTGCAGCTGGGACAGGCTCACCACCAGCGGCACCTGCAGCAGGTCAAAGCGGCTGTTACCACCCAGCTCGCGCTGAATCTCGCCGTTGACGAAGGCCAGTACCGCTTCGCCCGGAGGCTGATCGACCAGCTCGCCAAACAGTGCGTTAATCTCCGCATGGCTCTCCAGCGGATCCCAGTTTTCGTAGCGTTCCAGTACCGCCTGCGCCAGCGGAATAAACAGTTGTAAGGTGATCTGCTGACGCAGCGTGGCCTGACCGTCCATGCGGCTGTCGTGACCAAACAGCTTGTTCATCAGCGGTTCCGCCAGCGTCAGGCCCGCTTTCTGCAGATGCTGCTGCAGCGCCGGTAAAATCCACAGCTGAATCACATCCAGCAGGATATCGTCGCCCGCGACTTTAAAGCCTTCGCGGAACAGCAGTCGCGGCGTGATTTTGACGTTGTTGCCCTGACCATCATCCAGACGATACTGGGTGATGGCGAGGTCAGTAGTGCCGCCGCCGATATCAATCGAGGCGATGCGCAGGCTCTTGCCTGGCAGTTCGTCAGCATCGCGCGGGCGATCCGGACGGGCCATGCTGCTGAAAAAGTCTTCGGCGCGACCAGCGAAATTGACCTGGGTTTCATTAAACAGCCAGACCATCTGACCACAGGTCGCTTCATCCCACTCCATCTGCACATCCGGCAGCGGTTTCGGGTTCTGACGTGGCAGTGATGGTGAAAGGTCATCTTCGTCAGCCAGCCAGCCTTCCGCTTTCCAGACCAGCGCCAGCGCTTCCTGCATCCGGCGGCGGAAAATTTCACGCTCCGGCTTCGGCATCGCTGACGGCAGCGTCAGGATCACATGGCGCAGCTGACGTGGCGCGTGGCTCTGTGGCATCCGCTGACGCTGTGCCGCGCTGTTCATCTGCATCAGCGCCTGAGCCAGCAGCTCACACAGCATAAAGGTCATCAGCGAACTGCGGCTGTAGTGCGGAGAAAAGACCGGCAGACGATCGTCCGGTGCCAGCGTCGAGAGCGGCTGGCCTTCGTCGTTGAGCAGGGTGGTAAAGGGTGCGGCATAGGCCAGCGGTTCAGCCTGCTCGCCGGGCGTGTTAAAACGCCAGCCTGGCTGATAGCGCGCCTCATCCCACAGATAACGGCGCGGGCTGGAGAGGCCGGTGCTGCCTTCCAGTCCCACACGCTGCAGGGCCAGACGGCTCGCTTCACGGCCGACGCGCGTCAAAGAAGGCCACATAAAGGCCTGCTCACGACCGCTCTCCAGCGAGAAATTCGCTTTGCCAAAACGGGTCTCGGCAAACTCCAGACGGCTATCAAACAGCTCGTTGTAAACCTGATGCGGCTGCGACAGATCGCGCAGCTGCAGCTCATAGGTCTGCTTCAGGCCGTTGCTCTCTTCCGGGTGATCTTCCACCAGAATGCCGCAGGTATGGGAGTTACCGACATCCAGAATGATATCGACATTGACCGCCGGAGTCTGCAGCGTGGCGGCCTGAATATGGATCTCGCTGAGGTCGAGCTGTTCGCCCAGCAGTTCCAGCAGATTGAGGTAGTGCGCCTGATACTCAAACTCGCGCAGCGCCTGATTAATCGCCTGTTCGCGGCGATCGGAGACGCGGTCGGTAAAGGATTCGCGCAGCCAGCCGTCAACCCAGGTCAGGTCAAGAAAATCACCCAACTCGTAGTTGTGCCAGGCGAGCGCAAAGGTCACACCGTTCTGAGCATCAGCCGTGCTGAGGCCGAGCTGTTCACCGCCATCCTGTTCCGCCACGCAGCGGGTATCAAAGGCCAGGCTGACGCGATGGGTATTGCCTGCTGCATCGGGCGCGGGCAGCGCAACCAGACGCATCCGCGCCCAGTTTTCAGGACCGCCGATAAAACGACGTCCGCTGGCACAGCGCAGCATCGGCAGCGGCAGCCAGCAGGCTGACAGCAGAGAGAGCGAGTCCGCCAGCGCGATATCAGACTCCGGGCGCACCACTTCCGCAGCGCCGCCATCTTCCGGATAGAGCAGGAACTTACCGCTGTTGCCATCGACGTTCAGGCGCAGCAGCGGGCCGTTGGCGGTCTGGCGCACAAACTGGCGGCGCGCAGGGGTATCTGAGAGTTGCAGGCCGAAATCCAGAAACTGCACGCCGCTGTTTTCAATCAGCGAAATTTTTTGTTTGTCATCGATCAGGGGAGCCAGCATCGTTATTTACTCTCACGCTTAATCGTCATCGGGAAGACCCGGTCATCAGCATACTGCGCTTCACACACTGCGGCACCGATACTCGCATGGCAGACCAGCAGCGGCATACGGTAGCGCGAATTGTTCTGGCACTTCGCCGTGTAGCGGCTCTCAATCACCAGGTTACCGGCGCTGGTCATGGCCGCGCTGACATCCGCTTTACAGGTAGTATTGCCCTGGGCGATCTGCACGCTGCCTTTGCCGTTTTTAAACTGGAAGCGCATTACCGGAGGCTTACCGGTTGGCGTCGGCATCTGGTCGATAGTGACACGCCAGCGGCCATCAATCACCCTAACCTGGCCATCGCGCACCGCATCCGGCGTCACGATCAGGTCATCGGGTTTGGCCGGAACCGGCGCCGTCACCGTTGTGGCAAGGGTAGCAGATGAGGTTGCCGGTGCGGTATCGGTGTTGGCGGCCGGTTTCTGCGGCTGCGATTCAGGGAGTTTTTCCGGTGCTGCCTGCTCTGCAGGTGGCGTGACAGACGGTGTCGCCGCAACCGGTGCCGGAGTCGCCGCAGGAGCCGGAGTGGATACCGTCGCCGGGGCTGACGCTGGCTTCGCAGTGGCAACCGGTGTTTTTACGGGTTCTGAACGATGCAGCAACACGGCCACCGTCACGGCGGCAGCAATCGCCACCGGCGGTAACAGATACCAGACGCGGAAACGGCGGCGAGCCGCTACAGGCGTCGCCGGCTGAGCTTCAACGGGTGCTGCAACCGGCAGCGGTTCAGCCACAGGTTCAGGTTCAGGTTCGGGCTCAGCGATCATCACTGGTTCAGCGATGACCGGCGCGGCAGGCAGCTCAGGCAGCGGTTCAACCAGCGCCACCGGCAGGTTCTCTTCCAGCGTGTCACGCAGGCAGGCCAGCGCGTCATCGCGGCTACGCGCCTGGGCATCGACAAAGCCCCAGAAGGTGATGACCGGTTTGCCATCAACCAGATAGACATACTGCTGGTCGGGGAATTGCAGGGTTTTGCTCAGCAGCGCACCAAACAGCCGCATCGATGGGTTCTCAGCTGCGCGCGCGCGCGTACTGAGATCCTGCATATCCTGCTGACAGGCGGTGAGCTGTTGCAGCGCCGCGCGACGTTCATGATCGCTGGCACCCAGCCAGGATTTGACCCGGCCGCTAAAAGGGGCATACCAGTCGAGGCGATCGCCCCGTTCATTGGCCTGAGGAATGGCCAGGCAATCTGCCAGTGCGCTCTGACGGCGCAGGCGCAGGGTTTCACGAATTTGCAATGCTGAGGCGTAGACCGGCTGGCCATTTTCACCTAACGCCAGAACTGCATCTAAATTACCGCTGCGCAGAAAAGTTTTTGCCACCTGTTGGGCCCTTATCGGTCGTTGTCTGAGGCAGAAAATCGCGTGTTATCGACGATTAGGTTGATTTTACGCGGGGCAAGGACAAATCAAACGGCAGAAAAGGGGGTAAATCCACTTTTTTTTTCACCGGCTGACGGAAAAACCACCGCTATTTCAGAGAGTATGACGCAATCAGCCGGATTTGCGCACCAGCAGCAGGTGGGCGATGACGCCGCCCACCAGTCCCCAGAAGGCCGGACCAATGCCCAGCAGCGAAACGCCGGATGCGGTGATCAGAAAGGTGATCAGCGCGCTGTCGCGTTCGGCAGGCAGATCCAGTGCGCGGTGGAGGCTGCCACCCAGCGTGGCAAGGAGAGCCAGACCCGCCAGCGCCTCAATCAGCACCACAGGCAGGGCACTGAACAGCACGGCGATCAGCGCACCGGACGCGCCCGCCAGCAGATAGAAGATCCCCGCCAGCGCCGCCGCACGCCAGCGTTGCTGAGGATTTGGGTCGACCTCATCGCTCATGCAGATGGCCGCCGTAATCGCCGCCACGCAGACCGAAAACCCCCCTAATGGCGACAGCAGCAGCGCAATTAATCCGGTCCAGCTCATCAGTGAAGAGACGGGTGGACGGTAGCCGTGCGCCTGCAGCGTGGCGATGCCGGGGGCGTTCTGTGACGCCATCGTCACCAGGAAATAGGGCACGCCGATCCCCAGCAGCGTGGTGAGGGTAAAGTGCGGCATCACGACTTCCGGCATTGTCAGCCTAATCGGCTGCGGCGGAAAGTGGATGGCGTGCTGTGCCAGCGCGACGGCAACACCCACCAGCAGCGTGACCAGAATTGCATAGCGGGCCAGCCAGCGGCGGGCCAGCAGCCAGGCCAGGCACATGCTGCCGCACAGTACAAAGTTACTTTGCAAATCGGCAAAGGTCTGCAGCCCGAAGCGCAGCAGAATACCTGCCAGCATCGCCGCTGCCAGCGAGGCAGGAATGTAGTTCATCAGCCGGGCAAACAGGCCGGTGACGCCGCACAATACGATCAGCAGGTTGGCGAAAACAAAGACGCCTGCCGCCTCATTCAGCGAAATGCCGTGAAAACTGGTCGCCAGCAGCGCAGCGCCGGGCGTTGACCAGGCAGCCAGCACCGGCATGCGGTAGCGCAGTGACAGGCTCAGCGAAGCGATCCCCTGCGCAATGCCCAGCACCGACAGCCAGCCGCCAATCTGCGCGGGCGTGGCGCCCGCCGCCTGAAACATCTGATAGATAATCGCGCCACTGCTGCTGTAGCCCACCAGCACAGCCACGAAGCCGGAAACCAGCATCGGCAGGGTAAAACGGGGAGGTTCCGCTCTCGTCATGGTCAGACTCTTTATGAGATTGTGCGTTATAGCGCACATGGTCGCATGATGCGCTATAACGCACAAGTGTTACACTATTGCCATAACGTCACTCACCAGGATGACGAGAAAGCAGGAGAAAAAATGGCGGATTTTCAGCAACACCTGAGCAGCGCGCTCAGACAGTTGCGGCAGGCCAATGGCTGGAGCCTGACGCTGACGGCGGAGCGAACCGGCGTCAGTAAAGCGATGCTGGGCCAGATTGAGCGCGGCGAATCGAGTCCCACTGTGGCGACGCTGTGGAAGATTGCCACCGGTTTCAACGTTCCGTTTTCCTTTTTTATCGACGGCAGCGTACTGCCTTCAGGCGCCGCGCCTGGATTCAGTCAGCCCAATGCCGACATGTCGGTACGGTCGCTGCTGCCTTACGATCCGCAACTGCGTTTTGATCTGCTGGCGGTGGAGCTGGCAGCGGGCGCGCAGAGTCATTCTTCGCCCCATGAAGC
>Ga0213829_1002375_pt1 | contig 12356 bp, 9 predicted proteins | sample MC6MC0896MG_FD_180665 | JGI IMG/M metagenome (GOLD analysis project Ga0213829, IMG submission 180665) | Enriched soil aggregate microbial communities from Iowa State University, Ames, United States - MC6-MC0896-MG | ecosystem: Environmental > Terrestrial > Soil > Unclassified | place: USA: Iowa...
AAAAATCATATCAACTTAAACTAAAAGTAAATAGTTAAGATGGGTATAAAATATAGCTTAATAAAGTTATTCTTATAAAAATATAATATTGTTATTTTTTGTAATTAAAAATAAGTTATTGATTTTTATTAAATAAACAAAAACAAAAACTAAATGAAAAATTGATTTGAATATCATTTATTTAATTTTTTTGAAACATTTGCTTAACAATATTTAATCTTATATTAACTACAAGGTGCTTCTATTTGGTTACGAACAAACCATCAAAACTTATAGTAAAAAATTGCACTACAAAAAACCATAAAACTTGTCAAGACTAATCTGTCTATCTATTATACTTTTTAAATAAATTTAGTTTCCACGATAAAGGTTAAAAAGTACCACTCCCACCCCTAAGCATGCTTTTTCAATATATTTTCATCAAAAATCTAGAAGCAAAAAAATTAAGTTTATTTTTGTAAGCATAAGGTAAAGAATTATAAATTCCCCTTTGACTACCAAAAGGGTATGTAATCTATGCTTCAATTATAAAATATCTTAGTTCTTTTTATTTTTTCATAACCCGTAATGATTATTCACTTAGTTGAATAACTAAACCGCTCTTTATATCTTTTACATCTCTTATTAAAATAGTTTTATCAATATTCAACCTAATGATTTCCAACAAAATGATGAAACAGAATATAGCTGTTGTTTTATTTTCAAGCCTTGCTTTAAGCGCGTGTGCTAAATCAACAAATAATACACAGCAAATAGAAACCCCAACGACCAACCAAAATCTCTCATCAGAGCAGCAAAAGAAGTTGCAACAACTACTTGATAAAACCAAAAAGAATCTTGTAGAAATTAGGGGCGGTACTTTTATGATGGGGGATTTTAGTGAGCAAAAAAGCCCAGATAAATTACCATATGATAGTGATGCAGATAGCAAACCTTTACACAAAGTTACTTTAGATAATTATGCATTAAGCGCAACAAAAGCAACTTATGCTGACTTTGATGTATACACCGAAGTTACTGGACAAAACCAAGTAGGAAAATTTGATAACATTTCAAAAAAATATCGTATTCCTGATTCTGCGGCAGGCATCAATTGGCAGCAAGCACGAAACTACTGTCAGTGGTTAGGAAAACAATTAAATTTAAAAATGGATTTACCTACCGAAGCGCAATGGGAATATGCAGCAAGAAATCGTGGACAATACATTCTTTATCCAACAAATAACGGTAGTATTAATAGTGGTAAAAACGTTTGGAGCTTTCAACAACGCAGTCTTTCAAAACAACGATATCATGCGAATAAAGCTATTTCTATTCTCCAACAATTTCCCGCCACACCGTTAGGTTTATATGACATGATTACTGATAATTATGAGTGGATGCTAGATTGGTATGACCCTCTATATTACAGCAAATCTCCAGAAAAAAACCCTCAGGGTCCTAAAACAGGAACTCTAAAGGTCGTAAGAAGCTCAGAGCCGTCTGATGGTCAGAACTTACAAATGTTTGGAGGATTTACCTTTAGTCGACATGCACTTCATCCTATTGAAGATCCCAAATTATCAAATGATCCTGATATTAAAAAATATAACATAGACTTAAATCGATTTAATTCTGTTCGATGCGCGGTTACTTACTAAGTTCAATCTTAGATTTCCAATAATTAGCTTTCTCAGGATTATATTTAGGATTTCTATCATTTGAATAGATATCAACCAACAATTGTATAGCAGCTTTATTCTGCGCATTTGCTGCTTTTTCCGCATACTCAATTGATTTTGAAAAATTTTGCTCTACACCATTACCATCAAAATACTTAAGAGCAAGATTATATTCCCCTAATACAAAACCATTATTAGCTGCTTTTTCAAACCATTTTTTAGCAAGCACCGGGTCTTTTGCAACCCCATCTCCATTTTCATAAGCTAAACCAATATTGTTTTGCGACTCAACATCCCCCTGATTGGCTGCCTTTAATGCCCACTCAAAAGCCTTCTTATGGTCTTTAGTTACACCTTCACCGTTGTATAAAAGACCCGCAACTATTACCTGTGACTGTAGTAAGCCTAATTCCGCAGATTGACTAAAATACTTAAAAGCTTTTGCTTTATCTTCTGTTATACCCAATCCCTTATAATATGAAACTCCTAGATTATGTATAGCAGAAGAATTACCTTTCTTAGCCCCTTCTTCAAACCACTTTAAAGCTTTTATATCATCTTTTTTGATGAAATCATTACCATTTCTATAAATTAATCCTAATTGCAACATAGCATTAGAAGAACCGAGTTTTGCAGATTTTTCGAATAATTCGAATGCCTTCTTCTGGCTAAATTCAACACCTTCACCTGTTGCATACATAGAACCTAATACAAACAATGCTTCAGGATCATTCGCCTTTGCCGCTTTCTCTAAATCTTCCTTCGACTTATAAGCGGAAACGTTTCTGTAATCTTTGGTTAGAGTCTCTTGTGTACTATTTTGACTACCTTCACTACAGCCAAAGGTTAAGATAATCAATATTGAAGATAAAATAATATTTTTCATAACTTATATTATTAAAAATAAGACTTATTAGCTTAAAGTACAAATAAGTCTTATAAACTTTATGAATTGTAAAAATTAGAGCTTAGCTCGCCAATAATTTGCTTTCTCTGTATTATATTTTGGATTTTTTATATCGGAATAGCTATTAATTAATAGTTGAATCGCTGCTTGATTCTGTACTTTTGCTGCTTTTTCAGCATATTCAATTGATTTATCAAAATCTTGATCAGTACCATTTCCGGCAAAATATTTTAACGCAACATTATATTGAGCCTCAGGGTTACCATTGTTCGCTGATTTTAGAAACCAATTCATTGCTTGGATTGGATCTTTTTCAACACCCTCACCTTTTTCATAATTAAGTGCAACATTATTCTGCGACTTAATATCACCTTGTTGAGCTGCTTTAAGAGACCAATAAAAAGATTCTTTTAAATCTTTCTTTACTCCTGTACCAGTATATAGTTGATAGGCAATAATTTTTTGTGATTGTAAAAAGCCGAGTTTCGCTGCCTTAACAAAATATTCGTAAGCCTGTTTTTTATCTAATTTAGTTCCTATACCCTCATAATAAGCTACTCCAACATTGTGTAAGGCCATAGCATTATTCTTTTTAGCTGCTTGCTTATACCAACTTAATGCTTTTTGGTCATCAATATTTATATAACTCGATCCCTCTTGATAAATTAAGCCAAGTTGCAACATAGCTTCATCATTCCCGAGCTTTGCCGATTGTTCAAATAATTCAAAAGCTTTTTTTTGATCTTCAACATCTGTACTGTTTGTTGCATAAGTAGAAGCCAAAGTATATAAAGCTTTAGGATCATTTTTTTGTGCAGCTTTATTGAGCTCATCTTGAGAACTATAAACTGATTTTTTTAGGTGTGTATCGGTCACAGTATGATTATTTCCACCTTCGCTACAAGCAAGATTCAAAAGAGTACAGAATAACAGCAATATAAAATTTTCTTTCTTCATAATTTATAATAACTTAGTTAAAAACAGGCATGTTCATATTGATACTAACATGCCTTAAAAATCCTTATGCCAATATTCAATTAGAGTTTAGATTTCCAGTAGTTAGCTTTTTCAGAATTATATTTTAAACTGCTATCATCCGAATAAATATTAAATAACAACCTTACTGCAGATTTACTTCCATTGTTAGCAGCCTTTTCTGCATATTCAATTGATCTATCTAAATTATGCTCAATTCCCGCACTATTATAATATTTAATTGCTGTATTGAATTGTGCTTCAGTATGACCATTATCAGCTGCTTTTTTAAACCAATAAAGTGCTTTAATAGGATCTTTGGCAACACCTTCTCCTCGCTCATATGATAGGCCCACATCATTTTGCGACTCAACATCTCCTTGTTCAGCAGCTTTCAAAGACCATTTAAATGATTCCTCAAGATTTTTATCAACTCCGTCCCCTCTATATAATTGAGAAGCGACTATTGTCTGGGATTGCAACAAACCCAACTGCGCCGATTGAATGAAATATGTAAATGCTTTTGTTTTATCTTCAGTCACAGCTAATCCTTTATAATATGCCAACCCAACATTATGTATGGCTGAAGGATTACCTTTCTTAGCCCCTTCTTCAAACCACTTTAAAGCTTTTTGATTATCTTTTTTTACAGCTTCATTGCCATTTCGATAAATCAGACCTAATTGAAGCATGGCATTTGAGGAGCCTAGTTGTGCAGATTCCTCAAATAGTTCCAATGCTTTCTTTTGATCAAATTTTTCACCTTCGCCTGTAGCATACATAGAGGCCAATACAAAGATAGCATATGCATCATTTGCTTTTGCAGCCTTTTCCAGATCATGTTTAGACTTATATTCAGACACATCTTTATAATCTTTAGTCAAAGTTCCGTGAGTATATTCTTCTTTCTGTTGACTGCATGCAGATGTGACTAATATTAAGGTAACGACAAATAATCTAAGCTTCATTAAACAACCTTTTACTTCAAAAATTTTTCTTATCAAAATAATCTTCTAGATAAGGATCTTGACCTTTTAAATTTTTTCTATAATTCATAACACTGATGTTGATTCCATCATTAATTAAATAATCATTATAAAAATCTTGCTCTTTAGAATATTCAAAACCTATTTTTTCAAATATTTGTTCAGACAAATTACCAAAATTCTCGTATGATTTTCGATAGGCAAAATAATTAATAAAACCCATAAATAAAAAAGCTAGAATTAAAAATAGGAGAACCCAAGATATCAAATCAAAAAAGGAACCCCATGAGTAATTAGCATCGAATATATAAAGGACTAAAAGAATTATAGAAGGCCCACCCCAACAAATTAGAGAAAAATAATAGGTCTGCATAAAAATAGCTTTATAGCCTTCTTTTACAGATCGCCCCATTTCATAAATCATATATAACAAGCCAGACTTGGGGCCGAGGATTGTATAGACCTGATAACGTCCATCTACAGGTTTTTCGCTAATTACAGCAATCAACTCGTCATTTTCTTCAAAACGTGCTGTCGTAAATTGCCCTACTAATGGATACTTATCTATTTCACCTATAAAAGTTATACCATCTTTAGCCTTAGCGGCTATTACTAATATAGGTGCGCTGGTAAGTAGAGAACTACTCTCAGCGAGGACTCCTGCAAAAGTAGTCCCAGCTGCGATCCCACCAATATTCTGATTTACCGGTATTTTAGATTTCGCTTTTTCTAGAAAGTGGATGGGACCTTTAACCAACTTAAGGTTTAATTTAACTACCACTACTATTCGCTTATTGTATTCTTACTAAAATAATCTTGAGGGTAAGGATCTTGACCTTTTAAATTTTTTCTATATTTCATTACACTAACCTGAACACCATCATCAGTTAAAAAATCATTATAAAAGTCCTGCTCTTTAGGATTTTCAAAACCCAATTTTTCAAATATTTGCTCTGATAATATTCCAAAATTTTCATAACTTTTACGATAACCAAAGTAATTCACAAAAGCCATCAAAGCTGCTATCCCAAATATCCCCCCAAAACTCCACACAATTAAACGTAAAAAAGAATCCCAAGAATAAGAAAATCTAAATATATAAAATAATAACAGTGAAATTGATATCACTGTCCATGACAACAAGGCAAAATAATAGGTCTGCATAAAAATAGCTTTATAGCCTTTTTTTACTGATCGCCCCATTTCATAAATCATATATAATAAGCCAGACTTAGGGTCGAGGATTGCATAAACTTGATAGCGACCATCTACAGGGCTGTCACTAATTACAGCTATCAGTTCATCATTTTCTTTAAAACGAACCGTCGTAAATTGCCCCAGTAAAGAATGTTCGTCTATTTCCCCCGTAAAGGTGATGCCATCTTTAGCTTTACCTGCCATTACTAGTATAGGAGCACTGGTAAGCAACGAACTACTTTCCGCGAGTACACCTGCAAAAGCAGTTCCAGCCGCAATTCCACCAATGTTCTGATTTACTGGAATTTTAGACTTTGCTTTTTCTAAAGAATGTATTGGACCTTTAACCAACTTAAGGTTTAATTTAACTACCACTACTATTCGCTTATTGTATTCTTACTAAAATAATCTTGAGGGTAAGGATCATTACCTTTTAAATTTTTTCTATATTTCATTACACTAATCTGAACACCATCATCAGTTAAAAAATCATTATAAAAATCTTGCTCTTTAGGATTTTCAAAACCCAATTTTTCAAATATTTGCTCTGATAATATTCCAAAATTTTCATAACTTTTACGATAACCAAAGTAATTCACAAAAGCCATCATTCCCATGCACATGAGTAAGCTTATAAAGATCCAAGATAATAAAGAGAAAAAAGAATCCCAAGAGTAATTGAAATCAAAAATATAGAAAAGCAAGAACATTATTGACATCCCACCTCCACAAATAATAGTAAAATAATAGGTTTGCATAATAATAGCTTTATAGCCTTTTTTTACCGATCGCCCCATTTGATAAATCATATACAATAGACCTGATTTTGGATCAACTATTGCATAAACTTGATAGCGTCCCTCTACAGGGCTGTCGCTAATTACAGCAATAAGTTCATTATTTTCTTCAAAACGAACCGTCGTAAATTGTCCTAGTAAAGAATGTTCTTCTATTTCCCCCGTAAAGGTGATGCCATCTTTAGCTTTACCTGCCATTACTAGTATAGGAGCACTGGTAAGTAACGAACTACTTTCAGCTAGCACACCTGCAAAAGCAGTCCCAGCTGCAATTCCACCAATACTCTGATTTACGGGAATTTTAGACTTTGCTTTTTCTAAAGAATGTATTGGACCTTTAACCAACTTAAGATTTAATTTTAAATTTTCCATTTAGACACTCACCACAGCATTATTAAACTCTTTTTCTTCTTCTTTAACATCTTTAAAAGCATCTTCACCATTTTCCTTTTTTAGCTTGAATGCACATTTTTGACACCAATCTTGCATGGCATTATCTAAGACATAATTCTTTAAATAAATCTCTAAGGCGACAAGTGCTATCCCCAATACACTTAGGGTTGCAGCAGCTTCTATCGCCCTAATACCTAATAATGCGCGACCAATTACATATTTTTCAACATTATAATACAGTGATGTGTTTTTCATGAGTGGAAGATTCAAGAAAGCACTAATTCCTACAACTAAAGTCGCAAAAGAGTTAATTGTTTTGGCAGTATTAAGTGCTCTTGCATATGGATTACTTTCATTCCACGACTTATAGGCACTTTTCCCATCAATTATTAAAGAAAATGTAGCACCCGCGATCGCGAAATATGCCCCACACTTAGCAATATACGCGGCACGCTCTGCAAAAGAAAACTTTTCCATTGAGCTACTACCCACTTCTAAAATAGCAGCTGTTGTTGCCATCATGCCTGACATATATGACAAAGTATTATCTACTGATGGATCAATATTAAACTTAGAAATCTGTGTTCCTAAGTTAATCAGCTCAAATATTGCAACCACACCAGATACACGCAAACCTGCACTTGGTGAACTATTTGAAATAATCCGATCAATTTGTTTGGCTGCTTTACTTGGGTTGGTTGCGGATGAAGAATACTTTTTCCAGTTGTTCTGCACCATTTCAGGTGTCAGCTTAATCCGACCCGTTAAAGTTTGAACGGGAATAAGATAATACAGAGAGTTCTTTGCAACATGCTCAACCAATGCCCCACTATGGGCAAAAGTATAAAACGTTAATCGCCCAAGTTTTTTTGCAAATTCTGAACCTGGCGTATATTTCATACTCCATTTCACTGCGCTTTGGGTCATTTCAGACATCCAGTAAAACGTTTTTAATAAACTGAATTTTTGTCCATGCAACATATAACCATTATTGGTTTTATCTGCCGCCCATTCTTGCCAAGCTTTATCTGCGGCAACAAATGCTGCAATCGCAGTTTTAGCTGCATTTTGTCCATCATCCCAAGAAATATCAATAATACTTGGTGCTGCTGCATTATATTTATTTTTTAAACTTTCTTGGTTATAACAAATTGCCCTCATGTAAATATTTTCTTTGGCAATTTTTTCTACACCTAACCAAGTTTCAAGTAATGCTTGTCCACTCTGCACCCCACTCATCCCATTAATCATATCCATCGCATGAATATAAAAAATATTTCCATATGGAACTTGCACTTGCTCATCATAAGCATGAAGGGCATTTATTACAGCTTTAGACAATAACCATTTAATATGATCATCTCCTATAGCTCTTGCTCCAGCTAAACATTCTTGAATTAATACATTAATTTTTTTATCAAAATTTAATTTAGCCACCATATCTAAATTTGGCTTATATTTTTGAACCCAAACCTGTTCCCCTTTATCCTTACTCCACGCCCCCATATCTTCAGTATAAATACCTTTATTTGCCGTTTGTTTCTGTTGGGCCTCCTTTAATAGTCTATCTTGTTCTTCTTTCGACTTTCTTTTATATATTTTTTCTAACTCATAATTAATATCGTCAGCATCTGTTAAGTTTTTTGGTAACTCATTCCCTAGCCCCATTAATACTATATTTTTAGTTGTCTGAGTACTAAGTTGACTGCGTTCATTTAACAATCTATTTTCTAAACAAATTTTAATACTATCAATACATTGAGAACTATGTAAACGATGCTCATTTGTAAAATCCCCTTCTTTTTTTGCTAAAAAATCCATTACTTTTTTAAATTCTGAATTGCGCAATGTATTTAATTTTCTTGTAATTCCTACAGGATCATATAAAGCCATACAAGCAAGCGATTTAGGCTCATCTTTGAACTTGTTTAATGTCGCATCGATACGATTTTTACCAAAACTGTTTAGATTATAAACCGTAGTTTTAAATTGGCTTGCAGTAATACAGTGTTCTTGTGCACTTCCGCCATTAATTAAAATTTTCTGCCACTTTCCTTCTGTTACAAACTTATCGGCATTTTTTTCATATTCAGATATTTTGGCCTTACTCATAGGCACATGCGTATGAATAATATATGCAATCTTCGCCTCATCTTTAGGATTACTTTCTACGGCTATCACAGATGAATTAAAGCTATGACCTGCTCCTTTACATGCGAACTCTGGAACACTTTTAGGCGCCTCTTTACCAACAGGGAAATAAGACAAATGTCCATTTGGGGTAACTTTGTACCCAGCCCATTCCAATGCCCCAGATGTTCTTTTAACTAAGCGATAGATATACCCAGTATCAATCATCTCAACCGCATATTTGAGATGGCTTAACTGAATATCTTTAACATTTTTACCTAATGTTGCAGTTAAAGCAGGTGGATTATCTTTAACAACCGTGTACCTTAATGGCAAAATATTAAAGCCTTTTTTACGGCAAAAATTTGAACATTCTTTCTGGGCTTGCCCCGCACTACTATTTTGCATATTTGCAGCAGTTGACTGTTTTGCTGACTTTGCAATTTCACTTTCTTCAATCTTCTTATTAATACTTTTAGCAACTGTTGGGTTACGCATATCACCCACTGGTGCGGTTTTTCCCATAACAGGAATTTTACCCTGCTTCTGTTTTTGCTGAGCAATCATTTCATTAAATGAATTATTTGATTTTGACTTACCCAATATCATTTTTTGATTTTCTGTCATCTTTTTATCCATTCAATTCTTTAGCTATCTGTTCATATAAGTCTTTCGTTACATAATCCATAGCATCTGTAAAAGACATTTCATTCATTACACAATGGTCGTAGAGCACATTCGTTACCACAGGATGCTGTATAAAATTTTTATGTATAATTTGGCTGTACAGACCATATGTGACTAAATCTAAATGATTTTGAATACCATAATTATGGTAAGCCTCTTTAAGATTTTGATGGATTTCAACTGGATGAATTTTTATTAGATCAACTTGGTCAAATTCATTTAATTGTTGAAATACATTATTAGCAATTTCAATTAAATCTAAATCTATAGATTGCTCAAGGTTCACTTTTGTTAGATTCAATATTGATCGCGATTCATCGTAAGACTTAAAGCTAAATAGACCTTTTGGATGCAAAAAATGCCATTCTTTAAAGCCATCTAATAAGCCACCTAGATATTCTGTTTTAAAAATCTCATCTAAGTAGATCATGACTCTAGGATCGTACCAACGGAAAAGAATTTTTTTACCTTGATCAGAAATTACTAATTTAGTTTTTATCTGATCTCGTAATTCTTCAAGTGAGCGTGTCTTCACCACGCCAAACCCATGAACAAAATAGCAATCATTCGTAATATTTTTATTTCTCGATAGATTTTGCAATAAATCTTCTTTAACCTGCTCAAATATTTTTTTATCATCAATACATATAAAAAAGAGGTTTGATTTTGCAATTTCTTTTTTTTGCGCTAAAGGGATATATGCAATATTTTTGTTTGATAAATTATCTATTACCTCGTTAAAAATAGAATCATTCAATGTAGTATCTAATAAAAAAATGATCTGACCATATTCATTCAAAATTTGGATGCACTGTTCTTCAATTTTAGAAGTAATATCTTTCGAATAATCATCGTATTGGATGGTATTAAAAACAGGTAAGCTCATGATAAATCTACCTTAGCTGAACCATTTTGAGCAGCTTGAGCCTGCTTCGCAGAACAGTCTGGTAAATCTAATGCAGGTGGATTTATTGATGAGCCCCCCATAAATAAATGCTGCCCTGCTTTCACCTCAAGCTTACCGCCCGTAACAGGGAAAATACCCGAACCATTCAACTTAACTTGAGATCCGCTTGCAGTCAGATTAATTTCAGTTGGGCTAGTAATAAAAACCGTGTCTTCAGTTGAAGTAATTTGCACACCCTTTCGAGCAATCACATCCAAAGCATCACCTTGCGCCTGAATTTCAACTTTACCTTGACCAGCAAAAAGCCGAGCACCTTCTTGGGCGGCAAATAGACTTATTTTTTGACTCGCATGAATTACTATATTTTTTTGCGTACTAATATTAATGCTATCTCCAGCACTTTGAGTGAGCTGTCCATTTGCACTAAGGTGTATATCTTCATTACTACTTACAGCAATACTTTTTGGAGATGCCAGCAGCATCACTGCTGATTGAAACTCAGCAGCCTTTTTAGGATCTTCTTGTTTGAGAACTTCTAAGAAAGTCTGAATATTCTCAAGCATATCTAACGGGTCAGTTTGCTGATTTTTAGCTACTTCACTGAGTGCCTTGGCATTGTTGAGGCCGCCTTCGATTTTTTGTTTGGCCTCATTTGCATCAAGGTGTACACCTTGAGCTTGATCCTGTTTGTGGGTACTCATGAGTAAGCCACTTCCCGCTCTTACTGCACCCCACTGGTCTGTTCTGAGTTCGAAACCTTCTCCACGACCTTCGCTCTCCGCCTTATCTTTTGGATGGCTTAAGTTACCCAAGTTTAGTTGACTTGCGACATGGCTGCTTTGCAGCTGGGTACTGATTTGCCCTGTGGTGTCATCAAAACGTAGCTGGTTAAAACCTTTACCATCGACCTCTTCGGAACGGATACCACTGAGTTTCTTGGTATCGGGTAGCTGACCTTTCTGGTCGAACTGAGTTGGGTGACGTTCAGCTTCGTGAATACGCCCCACCACAAATGGACGGTCAATATTGCCGTCAAAGAAGTCGATCACCACGATCTCACCCACACGTGGTAAGAAGCGTGCACCGTAACCAACGCCAGCCCATGGGGTTAGTACATCCACCCAAGCCGAGTCAGTGTCATTATTGTTGCTTCCTGCTCCGCCATCATGGTTATGGTCGTCACCACGGGTAAATAAGAAACGGACTTTAATGCGCCCCCACTGGTCAACATGAATGCTTTCGCCTTCCAAGCCTACCACTCTAGCGCGCTGTGGGTAAGCTGCTGGTCGGTGCTCTAACGGATGATACTCAGGAACAGTTTTAATATTTCTACGCGACAAGATAAGTTCATTACCCTGACGTTCGGTCTGGTCGTTTAGCCCTGATTGATAGTTTTGCCACTGGCTTTGACTAAAAAGTTGATTGACTTGCTGCTGCAAATCTTTTGGTAAGTTATTTTGCTGGTAGAAACTTTTCCCAATAATCAAAAACTCTTTATCTGGCCCACTATGTGTATCTATTTCTGGATGTTCATTCAATTCAAACCAATAGCCAACTTGCGTATCACGTACCGTAGTTTGTGCACGGAAATATTTCGATTGAGACGCATAATAATCAGATAGATTTTGATTGAGTTTTTCTAGCTGCTGGTGACCCGATGCAGTGGCTTGGTCTTCCTCATTTAAGTCTTGCATCCAAGCAGGACTGACATGCCAT
>Ga0213829_1002376_pt1 | contig 12353 bp, 13 predicted proteins | sample MC6MC0896MG_FD_180665 | JGI IMG/M metagenome (GOLD analysis project Ga0213829, IMG submission 180665) | Enriched soil aggregate microbial communities from Iowa State University, Ames, United States - MC6-MC0896-MG | ecosystem: Environmental > Terrestrial > Soil > Unclassified | place: USA: Iowa...
AAATAATTTCTCTTAAAGAAGTTCTTCTTTCGCAGCCATTGCAGGTGTAGCACCGGTAACATGGTATTGTTTGTTACCTATAGAACTAAACAAAACTTAATCACCCATTTCGGCTAATTTGGCTGCAACTTTTTCTCCATTTCGGCCAACTGTGAATAGCAGTTCATAAGTAACTTGTGCTTTTCTGCATTTAATACAATCTGCTCGTGCAACTTTTTTACTATTTCGTTGTGGTTTGATACATCATTTTCCGCATAAGTGTTTGCTAGGTTTTTAAATTTAATAAACGGAAATTTCATAACTAAGATACTTTATAAAATGGATATAAAATTTAATGTATTATTATCATACTGGTCTAATTTGTGTGTATTTTGGTAAATAATATTTATTTTATATTAAAAAAAATGAAAGTATATTATTAATTAATTCGAACTGTAGTGATTTTTTTGATTACAATTATTAAGATTGGCGGCGGTTTATGATAGAAGAATTTTTATTTTCCAACTTACCAACAGAAATTAAGAGTTAGCATGTTTATGTTATTTCACACTCTGTATATTAATTTTAATCTTAATTAAGATATCAGCTAAACAATAATGATTCAAAAATGGTAATTTTATTTTTCGCTTTACACTCGAAAAAAAATAAATTATCTTTGAAGATGAAATTAGTAAAACATAGAAAATGAAGAAGACCATCATAATTACCGGAGGTGCGGGGTTTATCGGATCGCATGTTGTTCGAGAATTTGTAAACAAATACCCCCATTATACTGTTGTAAATCTTGATGCCTTAACCTATGCAGGTAACTTGGAAAACCTGAAAGATGTGGAGCATTTACCGAACTATAAATTCGAAAAAACAGATATTTGTGACGCACAGGCGGTATTGGAAGTGTTTAAAAAGCACCAGCCAACGGGTGTAATACATCTGGCTGCAGAATCGCATGTAGATCGTTCCATTGCAGATCCTTCGTCTTTTGTAATGACCAACGTTATCGGTACGGTAAACCTGTTAAATGCTGCACGTGAAATCTGGAATGATGATTCAACAGGTTCAGCACAAGGTTACGAAGGCAAACGTTTTCACCATGTGTCAACCGACGAAGTTTTTGGTGCATTGGGTAGTGAAGGTTTCTTTACCGAAGATACCAAATACGATCCGCATTCGCCTTATTCGGCTTCAAAGGCAGCTTCAGATCATTTTGTGCGTGCATACCACGATACTTACGGCATGCCTATGGTATTAACAAATTGTTCAAACAATTACGGCCCCAATCATTTTCCTGAAAAATTAATTCCGTTGTGTATCCACAACATCATCAATAACAAACCGCTGCCTATTTATGGCGATGGTAAATATACACGCGATTGGTTGTTTGTAATCGATCATGCAAAAGCAATCGACTTGGTTTTTCATCAGGGTAAAAACGGTGATTGTTACAATGTAGGCGGTTTCAACGAATGGCAGAATATTGATTTAGTTAAGGAATTATGCCAGCAGATGGATGCTAAATTAGGTCGCGAACCGGGAACATCGGCACAATTAATTACTTTTGTAAAAGACCGTCCGGGGCATGATCTGCGTTATGCGATAGATGCCAACAAGATTAATAAAGAACTAGGCTGGTACCCAAGCGTAACCTTTGAACAAGGATTGGCAAAAACAATCGACTGGTTTATGGACAATCACGAATGGTTGAACAATGTAACATCGGGTGATTATCAGAAGTATTACGAAGGACAGTATAAATAGGGAAAAAGGGAGATAGGGAGATAGGGAGAAAGTTAGAGTGTGATAAACTTAAAGAGGGGATAAAGTTAAATGGTTAGAAAGTTAGAAAGTTAGAAAGTTAGAAAGTTAGAAAGTTAGAAAGTTAAATTGTTAGAAAGTTAGAAAGTTTTACTCGTTTACTCGTTTACCCATTTACCCATTTACCCATTTACCCATTTACCCATTTACCCATTTACCCATTTACCCATATAACCCTTTACCTATATAACCCTTTACCTATATAACCCTTTACCCATATAACCCTTTACCTATATAACCCTTTACCTATATAACCCTTTACCCATATAACCCTTTACCCGTTAACCATATACCAATAAAAAAAATTATGGATAGTCATAAAGATTTAAAAGTATGGCAGGAAAGTATGGATTTAGTTGTTGAAGTTTATAAGATAACCAAACATTTCCCTAAAGAAGAACTTTATGCCTTAACCAGTCAAATGAAGCGTAGTGCTGTTTCTATACCAAGTAATATATCAGAAGGTGCTGGTAGAAAAGGCAAAGCAGAATATTGCAGGTTTTTATATATTGCATTGGGTTCGGCTAGCGAATTGGAAACACAGATTGAAATAGCTTATCGTTTAAATTTTATAAGTGATATAAAAGATTTGGAATCAAAAATACGATTTATCAAAAATATGCTGTCTAAATTGATTAAAAGTCTGGATTCATAATTTACCTTTTAACTATATACCCTTTTAACCATATACCCATTACAAAAACAATGAACATACAAGAAACAAAATTAAAAGGCTGTTTTATATTGGAACCACGCAAGTTCGAAGACGAACGTGGGTACTTTTTTGAAAGCTTTAACGAAAAAACATTTAACGATTTAACTGGGACAAATACCCATTTTGTTCAAGATAATCAAAGTTATTCAAAAAGAGGAGTAATACGCGGTTTGCATGCACAGGCAGGTTCACACGCACAGGCAAAATTGGTTAGAGTATTAAAGGGTGAAGTAATCGATGTTGCTGTTGATGCCCGTCCCGATTCTCCAACTTTTGGTCAGCATGTAGCAGTACATTTGTCGGCAGAAAACAACAGACAGTTGTTTGTGCCTCGTGGATTTTTACATGGTTTTTCGGTGTTGAGTGATGAAGCTGTATTTTTTTATAAATGCGATAATTTCTATAACAAAGAATCAGAACAGGGTATCTTATATAATTCTCCAGAGTTGAATATAGATTGGGGAATAGACGCAGGAGTAGAGATCGTTTCAGAAAAAGATATCATCTTACCAACGTTCAACGAATTGTTTAAGGTTGAATTGTAGAATTGTTTAACTTTTGAAAAGTTAAATTGGATTATTTAGCTGTATTAAAAGCGCCATTGGTTAAATGACGATAGTTGCCTCAGCGAAGAAAACGCAATCAAATCGGGTAGCTTTGCTACGATTCGATTTGATAGTTTTTAAGATGTTAGGTAACCGTCGTATAACCGAGGCAAGATCAAAAAAAGAAAGACTTTTGCTTCTTTTAGTCATAAAAGAAGAAGATATATTTAGACAAGGAGAATTTGTTATTTAAGTCAGAATGATATTAAACACGAATTTATACTTAAAAATTCATCAGGTCTTGTCCCGTAAATGGGATCAACAAATCAACAGTTCAACAAATCAACAGTTCATCAATTCAATATAAAAGATAAGCTCATGGGAAAATATCATATTTATGCATTTGAAAAGTTAGATGTTTATCAGCTTGCTTTATCATTAAGTATTGAAATTCGTACATTGGTTAAATCTTTTCCTAAGGAAGAACAGTTTGATTTGACAAGACAACTAAAAAGAGCAACAGATTCTATTAGTTCTAATTTAGCAGAAGGATCAGGCAGATCTTCGAATTTAGATCAAGCTCATTTTACAAATATGGCGTATGCATCAGGTCTTGAAGTAATTAATCATTTAAATTGTCCTTTCAGCAAAATTATATCGCAGAAGATGATTATGGTAAATTAAGATTGTCTATAGATGAGATTTTAAACAAGTTAAACGGTTTGTATAAATATCAGATTAATCGAAAAACGAATCTTAAAGATCAATCAAAAAATAAATAGTAAATTAATCAGTTCATCAGTTCAACATATCATCACACATCATGAAAATACTAATCACCGGTCGTCATGGACAATTGGGTTCCGAATTACACGATTTAAAAGAAGCGTATCCACACTACCAAATGGTTTTTGTTGACCGTGAGGAAATGGATTTAAGCAATCCGGATCAGATTATCGAAGTTTTAAATACCGAAAAGCCTAACATTATTGTTAGTGCAGGTGCGTATACAGCCGTTGACAAAGCTGAAAGCGATCAGGAACTTTGCGATGCAGTAAACCATATTGCCGTAAAGACAATAGGAGCGTGGGCAGCAGACAATAATGCGAACGTAATCCATATCTCAACCGATTATGTGTTCGATGGTACCAGTGAAACACCGTTAAAGGAAACTGATACTCCCGATCCTATTAACGTTTATGGGTTAACAAAATTACACGGCGAACAAGCTTTGCGTGCTTCAAGTGCTAATCATGTCATCATACGTACTGCATGGGTTTATTCTGTTTACGGAGCTAACTTTGTAAAAACAATGATCCGTTTAATGAACGAACGTGAAGAAATAGGTGTAGTGGCAGATCAGATTGGTACACCAACCTATGCACGCGATCTGGCAAAAGCAATCATGCAGATAATAGAAGCACCGGAGTTTGTTCAGGGAGTTTATCATTACAGCAACGAAGGTAAAATAAGCTGGCATGAATTCGCAACAGCGGTAAAAGAGATTAAAGGTTTTAACACCAAAGTAAATGCCATAAGCAGCGATGCATTTCCAACCCCGGCAAAACGTCCTAATTTCTCATTATTAGACAAATCAAAAATAAAAGAAGTATACAAAGTATCAGTTCCGGACTGGAGATCCAGCCTGGAAGAAGTGCTTAGTAAATTATAATAAAAACGGAGTAACACTTTAACTGTTACTCCGTTTATTATTTTTATATGATGCTATTACAAACAGCTAACTGTCACTCTGAACCAGTCACTGAGCCTGTGGTTGCTGAGTTTATCGAAGCATCGAAATACATAGTCTACTTCACGAAAAGGCTAATATATCTATCAATCGTTCCTTAGTCACTAACTACGTAACCATTTCATTTCCCTTTATAACCATATAACTTTTTAACATAAGCACCTAAAAGCATCTTGTCTCGATAGCCATCGGATAAACGGTTAAACGAATCAACGGTTCAACAATTCAAGTATTAAGCAATAAAGTTCCAATTCCTACTTGTGCATATAAAGGTTAACTAAAACGCCATTCAGTTAAAACACAATTATACTTACTTCCTTTTTCAGCCAAGGTTAAAAAATGCTGTTTAAGCTGTTGTTTGTTGGGCGGAAAGCTGGCAGATTTCCCCGAAATGTTATAACTGCCGTCTTCGGCGTGGCTGTACTTAACTTCTTCGCCATCTTCGGCTAACTTTGCAGCAAAATTAACTCCGTTTCTACCGTGGGTACAGGTAAATACATAATGAATGGTTACATGAGCAGACGGAAATGGCACTATTTGTTCAAGATTGCTCAGTATTTTCTCTTCAAGGTTGGTAGTTTCAGAGAATTTTGAAACATTACTTTTTGTTTTAAAAAACGAAAATTTCATTGGGTTGCATAATTAAATTAGTAGTTAATAAACTCTGATTTTATTTTGCATAAGTGTATACAAATGTATGATAAATAGTTACTTTGTATCATTAAATTTGTTAAAAATTAAAGTAAATTTTACAAAATAATTTAACATACCCGTAGTGTATTATAGAATTCCCAAAGATGCACAGATTTTAACAAATTGTTTTGAGCTAAATATAAAAGTTAGGTAATTTCTTGAATACGTTTCATTCAAGATTCCGGAAAATCTAATTATTAGCAGCATTATCTATAAAATTACACCCGTGTATAATCATATTCACACAAATTTGTCAAGTAAAACAATTCAAAGATTAATCGATTCAACAGTTCCACACACAACAACTTTTCCCGACATTGTCGGGATCAAACCATTTCACCACAGATTAATCGTATTCACACAAATGTCAACTAAAAAAATTCAACGATTAATCGATTCAACAGTTCCACCACAGATTAATCGTATTCACACAAAGGTCAACTAAAACAATTCAACGATTAATCGATTCAACAGTTCCACACCCAACACCCAACACCCAACTAAAACAATTCAACGATTCAACGATTCAACGGTTCTACACCCCACACCCCACCATATTACCAAAACGTAAAAAAATCTTCAAATGTTTTTTTTATAAGTTAAAATGAGTACATTTACTGCTCATTAGAAAAAAGTATGTTAGATTCGTTAATAACGTCAAAAACACGTATTAAGCTGTTGGTGAAGTTTTTTATAAGTTCTGCAAATTCCGGACACCTCCGCGGATTGGCGACAGAGTTTAACGAATCAACAAATGCCATTCGTAAAGAGTTAAATCACCTTTCAGATGCAGGTTATTTAAATAAAAAAGAGGTAAGTAATAAAATTGACTATAAGGCAAATACGTCTCACCCTATGTACAAGCTTTTGCAGCAGGTAGTACATAAATATTTGGGATTGGATACCATTGTGGAAACAATTTTAGAACGAATGGGTAATGTCAGTCATATAGAGTTAATTGGGGATTATGCAAAGGGGGTCGACAGCGGCATTATAGAGGTAAATGTAGTAGGGGAGATTAATACCGACTATACACAAAATATAATACCAAAAATAAGCGAGGTAACCAGCCGAAAGGTTGTATTTCATTACAATAAACAGCTGTCTCCAGAGGGTATTGTATTGTATGGAGGATAAGATAAGATCGAAGTGAAACGTCAGTTTATACATTTGACGTCATCTCCAGCGTAGTCGAGAGTTGTATGCCTCTGGTATTTTTCAAGAACTAGGTTAGTCAAGTTATTGAATTAAATATAATGATCATAAAATCGTTCAACGATTAAATACATGAACAGCAAATTTGAAATTGAAGATTTTTTGCTAAGTTAAATACTATAAAGTGTAATGAAACTATAGAATTTCGTTCGAGATTTCAAAAAACGTGATTAAAGTATTTTACATCTAAAGATGAAGCAACAGAGAAAGAATTATTACTTTTGATATTTGAATATCAAAAGTATTTTAATAAAAAATGATATCTATATAGAAGTTTAATAAAATGTATTGTTAAACTTTAAATAATAAAAAAAAAGTGCATCAAATTAACAAACAGCTTTATGAAGATAGGAATAACCTTTAGCGCATTCGATCTGCTGCATGCAGGACATATAAAAATGCTGGAAGATGCAAAAAGTCAGTGCGATTTCTTGATCTGTGGCTTGCAAACCGATCCTACAATAGATCGTCCTGAAAAAAATAAACCAATACAAACGGTAGTAGAGCGATACATTCAGTTAAAGGCATGCGTTTCTGTAGACGAAGTAGTGCCTTATACAACCGAACAGGATTTAGAAGATATTTTGCGTTCGTTTAAAATAAATGTACGTATTTTGGGCGATGAATATAAAGACAAAAACTTTACAGGTCGTAGCTATTGCGAAGAAAAAGGGATTAAGCTGTATTATAATTGCAGAGATCACCGCTTTTCAAGCTCAGGATTACGTAAGGAGGTTGTAGAAAAAGAAATTACAAAGCTTACAGAATAAACTTGTAAGTTCTAACGGAGTCGAGAGGAAGAGAAGAACTTTATCGGGTATTTTTTGTGAACTAGTATTCAATAAAGATGAGAATATAAAAAGAGTGGTATTGGAACTTGCGAAGGTAAAGCCACTGAGCCTGCGGTTGCTGAGCTTGTCGAAGAAGTGAAGTGAAGTGTGAAAAATCAATTCAGTTCGAGCGTTAGTCGAGAACATTACATTTTCATTATACAACCAATTCAACGGTTAAAAATAATTATAAAAAGAAAAGAAATATAATTCGTTACAATAATTACACTTTTAACCTTTTCACTCTATAACAATATTATAAAAACAAGATATGAAAGGAATAATCTTAGCCGGTGGATCGGGTACCCGTTTGCACCCATTAACATTAGCAGTTAGCAAACAGCTAATGCCGGTATATGATAAACCCATGATATATTACCCATTGTCTACTTTAATGCTTGCGGGTATAAAAGAGATATTAATTATTTCTACTCCACATGATTTACCGCATTTCAAAAAGTTGTTAGGTGACGGTTCAAATATCGGTTGCCGTTTTGAATATGCAGAGCAACCAAAACCTAACGGTCTGGCGCAGGCATTCGTAATAGGTGAAAAGTTCATCGGTAACGATAAGGTGGCGTTGGTTTTGGGCGATAATATTTTCTATGGCAGCGGCATGAGTAAGCTGTTGCAAGACTGTACCAAAGAAGAAGGAGGCGTAGTATTTGCATACCCGGTTAACGATCCGGAACGTTATGGGGTAGTGGAGTTCGATAATGAAAATAATGTATTGTCTATTGAGGAGAAACCCGCTCAGCCAAAATCAAATTATGCAGTACCGGGATTGTATTTTTATGATAATTCGGTAGTAGAGATTGCAAAAAACATTCAACCCTCACCTCGGGGTGAATATGAAATAACAGACGTTAACAAAGAATATTTAAAACAAGGCAGGTTACGTGTGGGAGTGTTTGATAGAGGTACTGCCTGGCTTGATACCGGTACGTTTGCATCATTAATGCAGGCAGGGCAGTTTGTTCAGGTGATCGAAGAGCGCCAGGGAATGAAGATTGGTGCTATAGAAGAAGTTGCTTACCGAATGGGTTACATTAATAAAGAACAATTAATAAAAGCTGCCGAACCATTAAAGAAAAGTGGTTATGGCGAGTATCTTTTAAAACTGAAATAAAAACCAACCACATCAAGTGGTCACTGTAATTGCGGTTGCTGAGCTCGGTCACTGAGCTTGTCGAAGTGAAGCATAGACTAAGTGTCACATCGAGCGGAGTCGAGATGTCAAAATAAACTAAAAATCGAGAACGCAGCTTTTCAATTAGCTGTGATTTCAATAGCTAGAGCGCAATTTTCGATATTTTAAGATATCTTAGCACCCAAACCAGCAACATAATGTAAGGTTGAAAGCAAAGAGGAGTAAAAAATACGTTAATTGAATACTGACCATATTAACAGCATATATTTAAAAGTTCCATCAGATAATCTGTGGTTAAAGAATTTTATAAATGAAACAAATAAAAAATATTACATGCATAGGTGCAGGTTACGTTGGGGGACCAACAATGTCTGTCATCGCCCAAAAAAATCCTGACATTAATGTTACGGTTGTTGATCTTAATGTGGAACGCATTGCTGCGTGGAATGATAGTGATCTATCTAAATTACCGGTTTATGAACCTGGTTTGGATGCCATCGTCGCAGAAGCACGAGGAAGGAATTTATTTTTCTCTGCCGATGTTGAACTTGCAATTGATCAGGCTGATATGATCTTTATTTCGGTAAACACTCCTACAAAAACGTACGGTAAAGGTAAGGGTCAGGCAGCAGATCTTAAGTTTATCGAACTATGTGCCCGCCAGATTGCAGCTGTTGCAAAGAGTGATAAGATTGTAGTTGAGAAATCCACTTTACCCGTTCGTACAGCCGAAGCATTAAAAAGTATTTTGCATAACACGGGGAACGGAGTAAAATTTGACATTTTATCTAATCCCGAGTTTTTGGCAGAAGGTACGGCTGTTGCCGATTTACAGAATCCGGACCGAGTATTGATTGGTGGTGAGAGTGAAGAAGCTATTCAGGCACTGGTAAATGTTTATGCTGCATGGGTACCTCAGGAGAATATTATTACTACAAACCTATGGTCGTCAGAGTTGTCTAAATTAGTAGCTAATGCATTTTTAGCACAACGCGTATCTTCCATCAATGCCATTTCAGAATTATGTGAAGTAACAGGTGCCGATGTGAATGAGGTAGCTTTTGCGATAGGTAAAGACAGCCGTATAGGCTCTAAGTTCTTGAAAGCTTCTGTCGGTTTTGGAGGTTCTTGCTTTCAGAAGGATATCTTGAATTTGGTATATATAGCTCGTTCATACAATCTGCATAAAGTTGCAGACTATTGGGAACAGGTCATTATTATGAACGATCATCAAAAAGAACGTTTTTCCGATAATATAATCAAAACACTCTATAATACCGTTAACGGAAAGAACATAGCGTTCTTAGGCTGGGCTTTTAAGAAGGATACTAACGATACCCGTGAATCTGCCGCTATTTATGTAGCTGATCATTTGTTAGATGAAGAAGCTTTTATTACCGTCTACGATCCTAAAGTTTCGGCTGAAAAAATATACGCAGATTTAGATTATTTGGGTACAAGATCCTCTGAAGAAAACCGTCGTTTGGTTAAAGTAGTAAATGATCCTTATAAGGCTTGTAACAAGGCTCATGCTGTCGCTGTTTTAACCGAATGGGATGAATTTAAAACCTACGATTGGCAAAAAATATACAACGATATGTATAAACCTGCATTTGTGTTTGATGGTAGAAATGTGTTAGATAATAAGAATATGAGCGAATGTGGTTTCGTTCTATATTCAATTGGAACTGATAAATAGTTAATAAATTATACTTTAAGTAGCAAATAAAAGCTGATGAAAAAAATAGCAATAATTGGTCAGGGCTATGTTGGTCTACCGTTAGCAATAGAATTTTCGCAATATTTCCCTGTTTTGGGATTTGATATAAATCAAGAACGGGTAGTCGAGTTAAATTCTGGTAAAGACAGAACATTAGAAGCTGATTTGGAAAAACTACTGGCAGGAATTGATACTGCTGTAAAAACAAATTTTTCTAAAGGATATAAAGCTTCTTATAGCCTGGACGACTTGGCATTGGCGCAAATATATATTGTTACAGTACCAACACCTATAGATAGGTTTAATGCGCCTGATTTAACACCCTTAATTAAGGCTTCCGAAATGATTGGAAAAGTATTAAAAAAAGGAGATATTGTAATTTATGAATCTACGGTTTATCCCGGTTGTACCGAAGAAGATTGTGTACCAATACTTGAACAAAACTCCAATTTAACATTCAATAAAGATTTCTTTGTGGGTTATTCTCCAGAGCGTATCGTTCCGGGAGATAAAGTTAATACATTAACAACTATTAAAAAGGTAACATCTGGTTCTACACCTGAAATAGCTGAAGAAGTAGATCAGTTGTATAAAACCATTATTACTGCAGGTACGCATAAAGCACCCAGTATTAAGGTAGCCGAAGCTTCAAAGGCAATCGAAAATGCCCAACGAGATGTGAATATTTCCTTTGTAAACGAGTTGGCACTAATTTTTGATCGTATAGGTATCGATACTAATGATGTGTTAGATGCTGCCGGTACAAAATTTAATTTCTTAAAATACAAACCTGGATTAGTTGGTGGTCACTGTATTTCAGTAGACCCTTATTATCTTGCGCATAAAGCTACTCAGTTAGGTTACCATCCAAACGTAATACTTTCTGGTCGTCGTGTAAATGATTCTGTTGCCGAGTTTATTGCTTCAAAAGTCATAAAATTAATGATTAAAAAGCAAAAAACTATTTGCGATTCTAATGCATTGATATTAGGTGTGACCTTTAAAGAAAATTGTCCCGATGTGCGTAATACCAAGGTGGTTGATGTTTATAGAGAATTGAAAGAGTATGGTGTTAAGGTAGATATTTATGATCCATGGGCAAACACTGAAGAGGTTATGCATGAGTATGGTATTACTTGTCATCCTGAGCTTGTCGAAGGATCTAAATACGATGCCATCATCGTAGCCGTTTCACATAACGAGTTTCTACAATTAGATATTAATAATTTAAAGAATGATCAAGCAGTTGTATTTGATATAAAAGCATGTCTTGATCGTAAATTTGTTGATGCAAGATTATAGAAATAACGTAAAAAAAATAAATTAAAGCCACCTTGAGTAAAAATATCAGGATATTGTTGGCTATATAGAAAATTTGCTACATGAGGTTATTACGCATTTTAAAGAATCAAAAACACTTTAGTCTGAGAAAATTTTTTTTTCTTTTTTTATATAAACTTTTTTTAAAACATTTACCTAAATCTACAAACGTATTTTTTGGAAAAATATCTAAGAATTCACGATATTATTGTTGTAAACAAATTTTTAAATACTGTGGTCAAAATGTTAATATTGAGAGAGGAGTTGATTTTGGAAGTGGATTTGATTTAGTTATTAGTGATAATTCTGGAATAGGTGTATATTGTAGGGTTCCTAGTAACATAATAATAGGAAAGGATGTTATGATGGGGCCTAAATGTTATATTTTGGATTCTAATCATTCTTTCGAAAGAACTGATGTTCCAATGATAAAACAAGGACATCTTGAAAAGAAGCAAACTGTTATTGAAGACGATGTATGGATTGGCAGAGAAGTATTGATGACTCCTGGTAGAACAGTAAAAAAAGGATCTATAATTGGGGCAAGATGCTTGTTAACAAAAGATTTTCCAGAATACTCTATTATTGGAGGCAATCCTTCTA
>Ga0213829_1002377_pt1 | contig 12352 bp, 11 predicted proteins | sample MC6MC0896MG_FD_180665 | JGI IMG/M metagenome (GOLD analysis project Ga0213829, IMG submission 180665) | Enriched soil aggregate microbial communities from Iowa State University, Ames, United States - MC6-MC0896-MG | ecosystem: Environmental > Terrestrial > Soil > Unclassified | place: USA: Iowa...
GGGTGTTTTGGAGATCGGACATGGCCAGCCATTTACAGAAATAGAAGTAACCTTCCTGACGGAATGTGCCAGACAACTTGGTATCGCTATAGCATCTGCTAAAGGTCGTGCCAAAATCCAGGCACTCTTGGAGGAAACACAGGTTCAATCGGAGGAGTTATTGTCACAGCATGCTGAACTTGAGAACTTAAATACGGAATTGGAGGCACAGACCTTGCGCTTACAGTCGTCTGAAGAGGAACTGAAGGTACAACACGAAGAACTGATGCAGTCAAACCAGGAATTGGAGGAACGTTCAAAATTGCTGGAGGATAAAAATTTATTGATTGCCGAGCGGAATCAGGAAATTCAACAGAAGGCGGAGGAACTCGCGTTGAGTACAAAATATAAGTCGGAATTTTTAGCAAACATGTCTCATGAACTGCGTACACCGCTAAATTCTATTCTGCTGCTTTCTCGCCTGTTATCCGAAAATAATGAACAAAATCTGAGTGCGGACCAGATTGAATCGGCTAAAGTGATCCAAAGTTCCGGAACAAGTCTATTGACATTAATCGACGAGATATTGGATCTTTCAAAGATTGAATCCGGTAAAATGACCCTGGAATATGAGAGCCTGAATTTAAATGATATTTCCGCAGATCTACATAATTTATTCTTACCGATGGTCAATGAGAAAGGTTTGGATTTCACGATCAATATTGACCCCAAAGTCAACCAACGTTTTCAGGGAGATCGGCTTAGAATAGATCAGGTATTGCGTAATCTGATCTCTAATGCGGTTAAATTTACTGCGGCTGGCGAAGTAAGATTGGATATTTATGAGGACAGTGCGGCTAAAGATAAACTTGTTTTTGCTGTTGTAGACTCTGGTATTGGGATACCATTAGAGAAGCAAAAGATAATTTTTGAGGCTTTCCAACAAGCAGATGGTTCGACGCGAAGGAAATTTGGAGGTACAGGATTGGGTTTATCCATCAGCAGGGAAATTGCCCGCTTGCTCGGAGGGGAAATCAGATTAGAAAGTGAAGAAGGGAAAGGTAGTACGTTTTTATTTATCATTCCGAATCATCAAGTGGAGCTTGGCGAAGTTCGCACAAAGGAACAGCAGCTCGTAGAAGAGATCCATTCTGAAGTTGAGGAGGTACGAGAGCTCGTCACGGAGGATACTTATAATCCGGCTACTATACGTATACCAGAAGAGCTGCCTGATGATCGGAATCATATTACCGAAGGAGATAAGGTTATTCTGATTGTCGAAGATGATATCAATTTTGCGAAAGCGCTGTTGAAATATACGCATAGCCAGCACTATAAAGGTGTTGTTGTGGTACGGGGAGATCACGCGCTACCAGCGGCCAAGAAGTACCATCCGCAGGCTGTGTTATTGGATATTCAGTTGCCGATCATGGATGGCTGGGCTGTGATGGATGAGTTAAAGGGAGATAAGGAGACACGGCATATTCCAGTCCATATCATGTCCTCACTTGAGGTTAAGAAGGAAAGTCTGCTCAAAGGTGCCATTGATTTTATTAATAAACCTGTTGCGCTAGAGCAGATGACATCTGTGTTTCAGAAAATTGAATCCGCTTTGAGTAGGTCCCCAAAAAAGGTTCTTATTGTTGAAGAAAATCCTAAACATGCTAGTGCATTGGCTTATTTTTTAAGTAGTTTCAATATTTCACTTGAAGTAAAAAATAATGTAGCTGATAGTATCGATGCATTGGGAACTGCCGAGGTAGACTGCGTAATCTTGGATATGGGGGTACCTGATGAAATGGGGTACAATACGTTGGAAGCCATTAAACAGCATGAAGGACTTGAAAATCTACCGATAATCATATTTACTGGCAAAAATTTATCGAAGTCTGAGGAACTAAAGATTAAAAAATATGCAGATTCTGTCGTAGTCAAGACAGCGCATTCCTATCAGCGTATCCTTGATGAGGTCGGCTTATTTCTGCATTTGATTGAGATCAATAGTTCGGATGATGTGAGACGGAAAAACAATGGTTTGGGGGCTTTGACCGATGTACTGAAAGGGAAAAAAGTGTTGGTGGCCGATGATGATGTTCGCAATATATTTTCGATGACAAAGGCATTGGAAAAATTTCAGGTGCAAGTCATTCCGGCAATGGATGGCAAGGAAGCCCTGGAAGTGCTGAACTCGGGTGAGGCTATTGATATTGTGCTGATGGATATGATGATGCCTGAAATGGATGGATATGAGACAATCAGGAATATCAGGCAGACACCTCCATTTGCAACATTACCTATCATTGCGGTTACGGCCAAATCTATGATCGGCGATCGGGAAAAATGTATACAGGCGGGAGCTTCAGACTATATTTCAAAACCTGTTGATATAGATCAGCTTCTCTCATTGTTGCGGGTATGGTTGTACGAAAATTAATGGAGACGGTTTAATGAATCGAAATAAGGTAATATTAATTGTGGACGATGACAACCGGAATATTTTTGCGCTGGGTTTAACGTTAAGAGCGAGAGGGTATCAGGTCGTCAGTTGTGCCATGGCAAAGGAAGCAATTCAACTATTGGAAGCTGAAAATAATGTTTCATTGGTTTTGATGGACATGATGATGCCTGAAATTGATGGATATGAAGCTATTCGTTTGATTCGAAGTTCTGCTGTTATTAAAGATCTTCCGATTATAGCAGTGACAGCACAGGCAATGAGTGGGGATCGGGAAAAATGCCTCGCAGCAGGGGCACAGGCGTACGTTTCCAAGCCGATTGATGTGGATATGCTGATGGTTGAAATAGAACAGTTAATTTAGCGATGTTGGGCCATAATATAATTAAAGATGAGGAAATAGATATTTTACTGGAAGATATCTACCAACGTTATGGCTACGATTTTATACAATATAGTCGGGCTTCGATTAAAAGAAGGATTAATCGAATCATGACGAATGACCGATTTGCGAGTTTTGCCGAACTCCGGTTTGCGCTAAAAGACAATCCGCAGTTTCTCCAGCATTTTGTAGAGGAGATTACGGTTAATTTGACTGAAATGTTTAGGGATCCCCTGTTTTTCCGGCAATTGCGAGAGGGGATTTTACCGCAACTGGGAACCTATCCACTGATCCGGATTTGGATCGCTGGATGCTCAAGTGGAGAGGAGGCTTATTCGCTCGCAATTTTATTGAAGGAAGCCAATCTGCATCATAAATCGTTGATCTATGCAACGGATATCAATCCGCGGGTATTAGAAATAGCGCGTAATGGAATCTATCCATTAAGCCAGATTAAGTCGTTTTCAGAAAATTATATTGAATCCGGCGGGAAGCAGGACTTTTCTAATTATTATACGGCAAATTACGAATGGGCAAAATTTAACCCGGAACTGAAACAAAAAATGATTCTATCGACCCATAACTTGGTGTCAGATACCTCGTTTAACAGCTTTCAATTGATACTTTGCCGGAACGTGTTGATTTATTTCAACAAGGATTTGCAGGATCGCGTTTTTAAGTTGTTTGATGCAAGTCTGGAAAATTTGGGATATCTGGCCTTGGGCAGCAAGGAAACTATAAGGTTCTCCAGCATACAGCAGAATTTCACTGCAGTAGGAGATCAAAAAATTTGGAAAAAACTTTATTCGTTATAACATGGTTCTACTTAGAAACGGTATGACATTCAGACCATGGTAGATCCCTATAAAGACATAAATTAAGCTATATGAGTAAAAGAAAAACTGTACTGATATTTGAAGATGATACGATTATTTTGGAGGTCATAACAGTCGTGCTGACAGATTTGGGATATCATGTTGAAGTCTCCGAGACATCACATGATATTATTCAAAAGGTAGAATCTACAGAACCTAATCTAATATTGATGGACAATTGGATCCCAAATATTGGGGGAGTAGAGGCAACGCGCCTGCTGAAGGCTGATGACCGGTTTAAACATATTCCGGTTATTTATGTGTCCGCCAATAACGATATTAAATCATTAGCCGCCCGCGCAGGAGCAGATGATTTTCTGTCCAAGCCCTTTGATCTAGATGATCTGGAAGATATTGTTAATAAACATATCTAACAAAGATTGTGTTATTGAAATATTCTATTGATGAACGATTTATAGCCTACAGATTTTTGTAGGCTTATTCTGCTGTACGGTCCATCATCCCCATGCCTGCGATGATAAAGTTTGAACCCCGGCCAACCCTTCTGGTTCGAATCTGAATACAACGAAAAAAGCTTTTCAGAAATGAAAGGCTTGTTCTGCGGAGAGTGAGGGATAATCAGATGATCCCAAAGGGGGAGGCTTCACCATAAAATAAAGCCGTTCACTCCGTTTATTTTTTTTCGTCGTTTAATACTTTTGATCAAACATTGTTTGCAAAAGTCTATAAACGACAAAACCCGACTATCGTCGGGCTTTATTTTTGGCGGCGGAGAGTGAGGGATTTATCGCGTCCCACATCCCCTTGCTATAATCCGCGATGATAAAGTTCGAACCCCGGCCAACCCTTCTGGTTCGAATCAAATTGTCTGTAAAATAAAAGATCCCTTATCTTTCGATGAAGGATCTTTCTGCGGAGAGTGAGGGATTCGAACTCAATGCTTTAATATGTTTAAAATCAATTGATTATAAATTTATCTTGCAAAATTGCCACGAATATGCCACAATCTCATTAATATTTTAATTCGGCAAAATCTTATCAAAGATTTAAAGAACGTTTTAATCTGACTTATACAAATATAAAGAAAATGTTGTTAAAGATTTAGTTTCTTCAGGAGGAAGTAGTAATTTTTTTATCCTTGAAGTAAGCCTAGTCACGGAATCATAGTATATATTCCCACAGTATTCACTGCTATAAAGACCACAATATACTAACGGAGATTCTATTAATTTACTTTTATTTAAGTCAATAGGTAAATTCACGAATTATTTTTTAGGGATTCCACGGATAGATTATTGACAAGGATAATATTAAATTTGTCATCCAAAAATATTTGTAAGTATTGCTAATAACAGTAGGTAAACAATTATTTCTAATACCTTTTTTAAATTCTTAAAATTAGCCTGATGAACATTGAAGTACTAAAATTACTTATTACACTTATCAACCTTTGTATAGTACCATTTTTGAACGGAGGAATTACTGATTTAGTCGATTCTCAAAAAAAGAGAAAACTTAAAATACTGCTAGAATCACGGGAGCTAACGGAAGGACTCGGAGATAACTTTAAAGCCAATTTTATTGATCCTTCGATAAAAGAGATATTGTTTTATCTACAGACTGGAATTTCAACCAACGCCAAAAGTATACCTAGATTTATAGAACTTAAGGACAAGCTTGGACGAAATTTTACATGGAAAAAGATTAAAGTAATTCAATCACATGTCAATCTTAAAGCTTCTGGTCCCTTACTACAGCTGAACAAAGCGCAAAAGTATACACATACAGTAACACTATCCCTTCTTATTGCAGTAATAGTTATCTCCATTTTAGAACTTTTAGCTATATATTTTCTTATGGATAATCTGAAGCCGAAGGAATATCTAACTTTATATTTATATGTTATAATTCCTCTGCTCGCAGTCATGTTACTCACTAGTCAAACAGATTCAATCAGTAAAGTTAAATTTATGATAAGAGTACTTGAAGAGCAGGATCAGAATAACATCAACAGTGAGAATCTTGGAATTTTACCCGTAGAAAATAATAATTAGTTTCTCCTAAAAAAAAATCAAATAATTAATTTTAAAGTGTTTATGTTTTTTTTTTGATGCTTTTTGTAAACTTTCGTTTTCCATCATCCGGAGACCCACCGGTACAAAGTTCAAACCTTTTATTAAGCGATTTACGGAAAATAGCATCGTTGATGAATGGATAGCGGAGAGAGGTACTTCAATCCAACTCTTATTAACATTTTAAATTAAGTAAGGGATAGAACTATTATTATATTTTTATCAACACTTTATTGCTGTGTTATTCGGTGTAATTCGATGTTTGGAATTTGGATATAGCCTTTTTTAAGATTTAATGCATAGAATTGCGGCGTAAATGTACGTAGTGGTCGCAAAATATTATTTACATCTATAAAAATTGTTGTTTTGTGTTAAATTATTAAAATTGTATTCAGAATACCTAACATATTCTGACGCAAAATTAATACTATGCTTTTTTTTTCCATTTCATGGTAGGATCCATTGCTCTATGTTCATAATAATACTCAGCTGCCATCAAAGCATTCTCAACAGATACAATTTTTATTGGCGAATAAAATAGTTGTTCTCCTGCAATTACTATTGATACATGTTTTCTGCTTGAATCCTTTTCTTCATTTATAAGATCAAAAATAGTTCCATCCAAGGAAACTGAAATAGCATAATTATCATTGCCCCCACCGATATATAACTCAGTAATAGTGTCTTTTGCTGTTATTTCAGTAAATTCGGACTGGTCTAAACGAATAATAAAATCTTCTAATTGTGTGAAGCGTTTGATGATAAAAGCCTCCTTAACTACGGAGCCTCGACTCCATCTGTCGAAAATAATTTGCATGTAATGTGTATTTTTATAGACGAGATACATTAATATTGTCTCGTCTTATTTTTTTGTTGAAGTATTGGTGTAGAGTCTCAGATTTATCCAATGGGAATCCCTATTGAACAAAATCAAAACCGATCTGTTGGCTTTAATTCAGAAAATGATATTTTACAAAATTGTAGTATGTAGTAGGCAATCCTTTTTTAAGTATTCTCTAAATTTGTGACAATTTATTGTTTTAAACAAACGAGACCTTTGAATCTACTGACTCATTTATTTCCTCCTGTTCACTGTTAATTTTATAAGCACAACTTGAAAAAACCAAATAGCCAGTTCTAATATCAAAAATTGATTTAATATCTGAACTTATGGTAAAATCCTTAGTAAAATGATAAGGCTTTGCGTGTTGCTGAAACTGTTTGTCCGCAATTAATTTTCCCAGATTTTCTTCATCAAGCGATAGCACTCCCTTTAATGTAAGTTCAATCTCATTAAATTTTTCGACAATATACTCTATTTTAAGTGGCAAATTTAAAGGGGTATGAAGCCATGACATCCCATCAATGACTGAACCGATTTCAAGATCTTGACCGTAGATATTGACAAAAAATGGTAAATGCGCACTATTTGACATAAAGTCATATTCCATCCCCAGATCAACTTTGAAATACAGCCTTTCATAAAGGAACAAAAATGTATTATTCTTTCCGCTCCGATTCTTCTCTTTGTATTTATTCCATTGTACTTTCAAAAGCTTTTTATTTGCAATCTGGAATATATTTTTCTCCGCGTTCAGTTCTAATTGAACCGGAGAAAAAATCAACATATTCGCTCTTTCATCTATGGTATCTTTACTCACAAAATCCAAATGAAGTTTTTCATCCTGTTGTATGACAACGGAAAAGCTATTGATAGATTTAAAGTTGGACAGCTTATTATTTTTATAAATGCTGCTTTTGGTGAATTCAGAACGGTAAAGCTGCTGTGAGTTGTTTTTAACTTTTACGATCATAAACTATTGGTTATCTAATAGATCTTGATATTCATCAGCCATATCATCGTTGCCAATATCTTTGTACAATAGAATGATTCTATTATACGCTGCAATAAGATTGGTTGATTTAGGGTTATTCTTAATCCAGGTTTCAAGTATTGAAATTGCCATTTCAGTATTCCCTTTCCCTTGTAAACTAACAACCTTCTGTATAATTAGCATAAAATCATTTGGACTATCTTTTATCGCTAAATCAAGGATTTCGTCATATCTGGACAGGTTGCCCGTCATCCGGAAAATGGCCATAACACACTTTAGCAGGACAACATTATTAGAATGCTTCAAAAGAATTGAATCTATAAAACTATTGACTTCAACGCTATTCTCTGTATACCAAACTGAATTTCCATCAATCATCATGACGTACACTTCCGCTTTTTTGATGTAGAAAAATATTTTATCATCATCGGAAACATTGGAGATAGCACGATTACAGCAGGCTATAGCTTCCTCATAGGCTGACCAAAGTAATTCCACGATTGCACGCTCATCAAGGAGAAAATCTATATAATTAATATAATAGGTCTTCTCCTTAGGATACATATCCATAAGTGAGCGATAGGTCTTTAATCCGGAGCGGATTTCATGATCATTAAAATATTCCTGAGTTAGTCGCTCAATACGGTTGATTTCTTTTAGATCTATTTTCATTTCTTTGTATATCAAAATCCAAATCTATTTTTGTTTAAAAAAGCTCAACTTGGATTAAGGTACTCCTGGTACCTTAATCCAAGTTGAGCCATTACCTAGGGGCGTTGTCTAACAAGGAAAATGCCTTGCGCAGCTTCAGCTTGCAGCTTTTCTAACTGTTCACCAGTATAATTATATTCACTTATTAATTTACCTTTATACTCTTCAACTTTCGGTAAATCATTAAGCTTGATATATAGCTTATACAAAGCCTCATCATCATCTTTAAACATTCGGGGATATATTGGCGCTTTGGTATCAATATATAATTCCTTTCTTCTGCTGATTTCTTTAACAGCATCCTCGTAATTATTTAAGTAAACAAGTGCCCAACCTTTATATAAGACGCAACTTAAATAGATTGAAGTCAATGCCCGTGCCTTAGCGGTCGAAACATCAACTGGGATATAACTCATGATCGTATTACAATGTGCCATCACTCCTGCATAATTTTCAGTTGTAATGTACAATTGAATAAGTTTTTCACTTACTGATAAGTATTGATGATCAAAGGCAAATGCTTTCTCATAAAATTCCGCTGCTTTTTTAAGATTACCCTCTTTCTCAAAAATATCCCCCAGCAGCTCATAGTTCTCCTTAAAGCTTCCATCCAGTTCAATTGCTTCCTCAACATAACGTTTTGCAGCTTCAGCGTTCATACTTTCGTAGTACGTGGAGGCTAGCAGGTATCTGTAGGTCACATTTTGAGGGAATTCGTTATTTACTTGGTGCAGAATAGCCAATGCTTCCGCAAATTCACCATTATTTCTTTTCTTTTTTGCTTCTGAAAGCTGTTTTTTAAGTTCTTTTTCTTCCATTTTTAATAAATATTAATAATAACCAGTATTTCCCGGAGGGAATTTACCACGAATTCCAACATATTGTGCAATTAATCCATCTTCTATTGCGCGGGCGAAAGTTTTACTTCTTTTATAAGCATACCATTCATATGCACCAAAATTTCTATTTTCCAGATTAGTTAATATCATTAATTCCTTAGGATTTGCCCATGAAAAGGTTCGATATCGCTTCAAGACACTATTGAACATAGTGATTCCATATTTATATATTTCGCCCACGCCCAAATGAATAAAAGTGGGGTCTGCTACACCTCTTTCATAATCCCCATAATCACCTGGCTTATTCACATGCACATGATAAACACTGTATGGACCGCCCTCAGGTTTTTTAGTTCTGTCTAACGGAACAGAAAATGGGATTGGAATCGGAATTGGAATCGGCTCCGGCTTCGTTTCCGGTACTGGAATTGGTTCCTCAACTGGAGGTGCTGTATCATCCCAAACATCATCTGCTGTTTCATTCGGCCATGTCCGGACAAATTCAACGAGTTTATAGATAATATAAGCGACCAAGATAATTGCTGCGATGATGAGTATAGCTATTATCGCAATGATAAGCACATCAATTATTGCTGCTATTATCGCACCCAAACCTACTGCTACTACTGCTGCTGCCATATATTTAAATTTGTCCAGAGTTCATACTTGTAATGATACCACCAAGTGGACATATACACTTGGATGCTTCAAACAGGGCCTTCTTGTCATCCACCGTAATCTTCGGAACAGTATTGATCCAATTTAGCGTCTGACCAGCCAGATTTAAATTTAGGCGACAGATTCCAGCAATGCTGCATAAAGTAAAATGGGTAATGTTCACTCCTGCAATATTATCCTTATCCGTAGCAAATAATCCTTCTCTATTGTTTATTTTATTGTTGCTAGTAACATTTAAAGTAGAGGGGATCAACCCTTTATCACACCTTAAAATAGCATTATTTTTAAGAAATTGCATGACTTTGTTTTTTATTTCATTTTAACTTCATTTCCTCCGGTAACAATGACATTCTGATCACTATTAATTTTAAAATTAGAGCCTTTTGCAGTCTGACTGACCCTTTTTGCATTCAGGTCAAAATTATTGTCTGCCTTTTGTTCCAAATTTTTTCCATTCATTTTGATCAATCCTTGCTTATCAATTGAAAGCAGGTTACCCCCAACTTTTAAAGTGATAGAAGACTTTGCATCAATGACGACATTTCCGGCAGAATCCATTTTTAACACGGCCTGTGGCGGAGTTCCTTTTTTCCCACCAACATTAATTACAGTACTACTTCCTGCATTAATTGTATTGTTACTACCTGTATTCGTCGTATGGTCAGTATTTGCATTGACGATAGCATTACCTGCCCCATCAAAGAACATGTTGGCGCCACCCTGATCCTTTAAGTTCATTGATCCCGCTCCATTATCATATTTTAGTTCAGCACCGCTTCTGCCACTAAAACTCATAATGTTATTGCCAGCACCGCCTCCGGCACCAATTCTGCCATGGAACATTCCCCCCATGACAAATGGACGGTCTGGATGTAGGTGGACAAAATTGACAATTACCTGATCCCCCACTTCAGGGATGGACATGAACCCTCTATTTTTATCCACTTTATCGCTGCTTCCGGCATCTGGTGACATCACACGGATGAATTCGGTAGTATCTTGTCCAGCCTGCCAGTCGAACTGTACCTGTACACGGCCTTGATTTAACGGATCGGTATTTGAAATTACCTGACCAAATTGAGGTTCTGCAATAGGAATGGTGAAGTCTGGTCTGGGAATATACCCTGTATCAGACGCAATGGCCTCAAATGATCCATCGTAATATCCACGGGCATCCACTTCGTGAGTAACTTCGATTAACATCAACTTTGTAAAATAAGAAGTATCGTTGGTATCTTCTTTTCTCATTTCAATATCGGCTATACAGCCTGGGTACAAAAATGGGACAGTTGTATTTCCTGAGGTCACAAAAACCTCGGAAGCTTTGCTTCCGGCTGTTCCTTTTTGAGAGGCGTCTATATCAAGAAAGGACGACGCCTTAATTGGTGCCACTCTTAACGAGGGTGTCTGGAATGTCCTTTCCGAAATTTCATATGCTCGTTTTGCTATATCAGAGGTGTGGTTTATTTTCGTACTACCTCCTTTGAATTTCTCGTTTTTACTACTGTTGTAACCATAAAAGGATGGATTTACATGCTGCGCTTTCATCCTGATCTTAACATCTGTCAAATTACTTCCGTAGGTAAGCATGACTGGCTTTTCCTGTGGCGGCAATTGTCCGAAATGTAGGACTTCACCATCATAAAAGAACTGTTCCCCATAAGCCTCGGCAATTCTTGCCAAATAATTATAGTGGGTCTCTCCGTACTGTGAAGAATACGCGACATTTCCGTGGCGTGCATCTACCCGAAAATCAAACTTTCCCTGTCCCAGTCCCTCTTTTATGATCTCATTAGCGATGCTATTCAAGCTGATCGGCTGTGCCCCGCCAAAACTCTGTATATGCGGTGCTGCGTCCAAAAGGATCGTCGGACTAAATCCTGATAATACAAGATTCCCTAAACTGCCTTTTTCCTGACTGAATCCTACTTCAGTAATTACCCCAACAAAATTGCGTTCTGGCCCATCTTCCACATCTTTATAATGAAAAACAACAGTAATTCTTTTTCCCAAGAAATTCTGTACTTCTTCGAGATTATGGTTTTCGGCTTTTCCTAATGTATCGTGCGCAAGTGTTAAGTCAAATTCATGATGCTTTGTTGCACTTTGTATCAATTTGAAGTGCTTGAAATGCTTAATCGCGACACCTTCAACGTGGATATCCAGACGCACAACTCTGTTTATTCCTGCTATCTCGTTGGATCGAATCCCTTCGGCATTATATATTTTTGATGTGGGTTGCTTCGCCCAAACCTTTTCCTGAACAATGGAAGGCTCATTTGGCAACAGGGGTTTATTAAAAAATTGATTTCCTGTATTAACGTTTTGAGTATCTAGGATATTAACCTTTCCTTTTACTTTATTTATAAAATCTGATTTATTTGAATCTCCTCCCGATTTGGGAAGACTATTCTCTTCTTGAAACATGACATAATTTTTCTGATTCTCCGTAAAAATACCTAATATTTTTAGTATATTGATATACTAAAAGATAGTTGATATGAATTTATTTAGTTTTGCCTCACATTTTGGTACAGAAGCGGATTGCCGTATGCATTTCAAGGA
>Ga0213829_1002379_pt1 | contig 12345 bp, 9 predicted proteins | sample MC6MC0896MG_FD_180665 | JGI IMG/M metagenome (GOLD analysis project Ga0213829, IMG submission 180665) | Enriched soil aggregate microbial communities from Iowa State University, Ames, United States - MC6-MC0896-MG | ecosystem: Environmental > Terrestrial > Soil > Unclassified | place: USA: Iowa...
TGCTGTACGTGGCGGGCAATTCGCATGCCGACCTGCCCGCGGCCTACCGTTTCGCCGCCGTATGGGGCGGGCATGAAGGCTCGCTGCTGCTATGGCTGTACTTGCTTACCGCGTGGACCTTGGCCGTGGCCGTCTTCAGCCGCCGGCTGCCGCTGCCTTTTGTCGCCCGCGTGCTGGCGGTGATGGGCGGGATCAGCGTGGGATTTCTACTGTTCCTGCTGTTTTTGTCCAATCCGTTTGAACGGCTGATGCCCCCGGCCATGGCCGGCCGAGACCTGAACCCGCTGCTGCAAGACCCCGGCATGATCGTGCATCCGCCCATGCTGTACATGGGTTATGTGGGTTTTTCGGTGGCCTTCGCATTCGCCATTGCCGCGCTGCTGTCGGGCGAGTTGGACGCGCTGTGGGCGCGTTGGGTGCGGCCCTGGACGCTGGCGGCGTGGACGTTTCTGACCGTCGGCATTTTGCTAGGCAGCGCGTGGGCGTACTACGTGCTGGGCTGGGGCGGCTGGTGGTTCTGGGACCCGGTGGAAAACGCGTCGTTCATGCCGTGGCTGGCAGGCACCGCGCTGATTCATTCGCTGATCGTGACCGAGCGGCGCGGCGCGTTCCGCAGTTGGACGGTGTTGCTGGCGATCTGCACGTTTTCGCTCAGCATCCTGGGCACGTTCCTGGTGCGCTCGGGCGTGCTGACCTCTGTCCATGCCTTCGCCGTGGACCCGGGGCGCGGCCTGTACATCCTGGCCTTCATGACGGTGATCGTCGGCGGGTCGTTGATGCTGTATGCCTGGCGCGCGCCCACGGTCGGGCTGGGCGGCGGGTTTTCGTTGCTGTCGCGTGAATCGCTGCTGTTGTCGAACAACGTGGTGTTGACGGTAGCGGCTGGCTCGGTGCTGCTGGGCACGCTGTATCCGGTGGTGCTGGACGTGCTGGACTGGGGCAAGATCTCGATCGGGCCGCCCTACTTCGAAGCCGTGTTCGTGCCGCTCATGACGCCCGCCATCTTCCTGATGGGCGTGGGGCCCGTGGCGCGCTGGAAGCAGGCCGAGGTACCAGAACTGGCCCGCCGCTTACGCGCCGCCTTCGCCGTCAGCGTGGCCACCGCCGTGCTGTTGCCGCTGGCCATGCCCGGCCCGCTGCGGCTGGGTTCGCCGATGATCATGCTGGGCCTGTGGCTGGCGGCGTGGTCCACCGCCAGCGCCGCCGTGCACGCCTGGCAACGGCTGAACGACAACACCGGCGAGCGCGGCCAATGGCTGCGCCGCCTGGGCCGGCAGCCACGCAGCTGGTACGGCATGCTGCTGGCGCATGCCGGCGTGGGCATCTTCATCGCGGGCGTCACGCTGGCCAACGGCTATGAGGTCAAGCACGAGCTACGTCTGGAGCGGGGGGCCACGCAGGAAGCAGGCGGCTATCAATTCACGTTCGCCAGCATCGCGCCCGCGGCAGGCCCGAACTACAGCGCGCAACGCGCCGTGTTTCCCGTCACGCGCAACGGCAAGCCGGTGGTGACGCTGTACCCGGAAAAGCGCTTGTACACGGTGCAGGACATGGCGCTGAGCCAGGCCGATATCGACAGCGGCTTCACGCGCGACCTGTTCGTGGCGCTGGGCGAACCCGTGAGCGACACGGCATGGACGGTGCGTATTCAGGTCAAACCCTTCATGACGTGGATCTGGACGGGCTGCCTGCTGATGGCGTTGGGCGGCTTGCTGGCGGCGGGTGACAAGCGCTATCGCCGCACGCAAGAAGCGGGCGCGCGCGATCCGAAAACCTTGCCCTCCGATCACCGGCCGGTCCATCACGCATCGCGGGAGGGCGTCTGATGCTGCGCTACCTGCTGCCGCTGGGCGTGTTCATGGCGATGGCTGTGTTTCTGGCGATGGGCCTGTCGCGCGACCCGCGCGCCGTGCCGTCCGCCATGATCGACAAGCCCGCCCCCGCGATCAGCCTGCCGCTGCTGCACGAGTCGGGCCAGACGCTGGATGTGCAATCCCTGCGCGGGCAGGTATGGCTGCTGAACGTATGGGCGTCGTGGTGCGCGCCCTGCCGCGAAGAATTGCCCGTGCTGCGCGAAGCCTCGCAGCGCCACGGCGTGCCGCTCTATGGGCTGAACTACAAAGACAAACCCGACGAAGCGCGGGCCTGGCTGGCGCGCAACGGCAACCCGTACATTGCCTCGGCATCTGACACCGACGGGCGCGTCGGGATCGAGTACGGCGTCTACGGCGTGCCGGAAACGTTTGTGATCGATGGCGCGGGCCGCATCCGGTACAAGCAGTTGGGGCTCATCACGCCCGAGATCTGGCGCACGCGGATTGAACCGCTGATCAAGGAGCTGAAATGAGCGCGCCCCGGCCGTGGATAGCCGCGCTGACGCTGCGGTTGGGGTTGAGGTTGGCGTTGGGCTGGACCCTGGCGCTGGCGATGCTTGCCCTGCCCGCCGCCATTGCCGCCACGCCCCCGGCTGCCGCCCTGCCCGCCTTGTCTCCCGCTGATCAGCAACGCGCCGACAAACTCGCGCACGGCTTGCGCTGCCTGGTCTGCCAGAACCAGACGCTGGCCGACTCCAACGCGCCGCTCGCGCACGACATGCGCAACCTGATCCATGCGCAGTTAGCTGAAGGCCGTAGCGACGCCCAGATCATGCGTTTCTTCGAAGAGCGCTATGGCGATTTCGTGCGCTACGACCCGCCGTTCAAACCCATCACCTGGCTGCTGTGGCTGGGCCCCTTTGCACTGCTGGCGCTGGGCTTCTGGGTGCTGGTGCGCACGCTCAAGCGCCGCGCCGGCGCCCGCGCGCCGCTGACCGCCGACGAACGCGCCCGCGCCGCCCGCTTTCTGGACACCGGCTCATGACCACGCTATGGCTCGTTGTGCTGTTGTTGTTGCTGGCCACGCTGCTGTGCCTGATCCCGCCGCTGGTGCGCCGCCCGCCGACGCGGCCGTCAATCACGGCGGACGCGAATGTGCGGGCCTTCTATCTGGCCCAGCGCGAACAATTGCAGCGCGACTTGAACAACGGCAGTCTCAGCCCGGCCGCACGCGTGCGGGCGGAAGAGGAGTTGCAGCGTGACCTGTTGCAAGACCTGGCGCTGCGCCAATCGCAAGCGCTGCCTGCCGGCGGGCAGCGCGCCGGCATCGCGGCCGCCTGCCTGTTGAGCGTGCTGGTTCCCGTGGCTGCCGTGCTGCTGTACGGCAAGCTAGGCAACCCGCGGGCGGCGGCGGATGTGACCATGACGCGCGCGGCCGAACCCCATGCCGAGGACTCGGGCGACGACATGGCGCTGGCCATCAACGCGCTGGCGCAGCGGCTGCGCGCCACGCCGGATGACGCCGACGGCTGGTACACGCTGGCGCGCTCGTACGAAACGCTGGGACGCTACACGGATGCGGTGGCGGCGTATCGGCAGGTGCTGCGTCTGGTGCCGGGGCAACCCGCCGTGCTGGCGGATCTGGCCGACGCATTGCTGTCAGCCAATCAAGGCGTGCCAGACGCGAACGCTATTGCGGCCGTGGCGCAGGCGTTGGCGGCACAACCTGACCAGCCCAAAGCCTTGGCGCTAGCGGGCATGATGGCGCTGCGCCGCGGCGACGCCGCCGAAGCGCTGGCGCATTGGGAACGCTTGCAGGCGCTGCTGCCGCCCGATTCGGAAGCCGCGCGTCAGATTCAATCGAACATCGCGCAGGCGCGGGGGATGGCGGCGGGGGGTGCGACTGCGGGCGCAACGGCGTCCGGCCCGCCCACACCCGCCGGTCAGTCCACGGCGGCCACCACCACGCCCCGCCTAAGCGGTCACGCGCGCATCGCCGAATCGCTGCGCGGGAAGGTGCAGCCCAGCGATACCGTGTTCATTCTGGCGCGGCCCGTTGAAGGCTCGCGCATGCCCTTGGCCATCCTGCGGATGCGCGTGTCGGACTTGCCGCGCGCCTTCGTGCTGGACGACAGCAACGCGATGTCGCCCGACGCCACGCTGTCACGCGCCAGCAAGGTCCGGGTGGAAATCCGGGTCAGCCGGTCTGGCACGGCCGCCGCTCAGTCCGGAGACCTGAGCGGCGTGCTGCCTGACGTGGCGGTGCCTGCCGACGGGCTGGAACTGGTGGCCGACACGGTCACACCGTGATGACGTCCAGCCACAGGCGCTGACGCCAGGCTGCCGCATCGGCCTCCCCGTTCCTACACCCGCTCGATCCGTGCCGGCAGGCCTTGGCGCACCGCCGCCCCCGACACCCAATCGATCCACACGTTGGCATGCTCGCCGCGCGTGGTGTCGCCAAAGCCCAGGTCATTCAGGTTGACGCCCGCCGACAGCGACGCATCGTGCGGCATGGGCTTGCCGTCCACCACGTGCACACGCGCGCCCAGTTCGGTATGGCCGTAGCCGTGCTCGATGCCAACAGCGCCCGGCTGGATGCCGTCGCGCAACAGGGCCAGCCCCGTCACCGCGCCGCCGGGCGTCACGATGCGCACCGTATCGCCGTTGCGGATGCCCAGCCGTTCGCCATCCTGCCGGTTGATCGACACCGGGTTGTGCGGATGCACCTGGCGCAAGCGGTTCACGCCGATCGACATCGAACTCATCAGGTTCGACTTGAACGAGCTAAGCAGGAACGGCCACTGCTGCGCGGGATACTCGGCGCGCACGTCGCGGCCATCGGCCAGCCTTGCGGGGTACCACGTGGGGCAGCCGCTATAGCGTTCGCCCGTCATCGCGTGCCGGAAGCCGGCCAGTTCTTCGCTCCAGATTTGCAGGGGCTTGGCGTAAGCCAGACGCGTCTGCCGCGATTCTCCGTTTTGCACCCAGGCGTCTTCCATCTTGTCGAAGCGCCCGCCCCGGCTCATCAGCATCGCGACCTGACGCCATTCGCCGGGCTTGAGCTTTTGCTCCAGCAGGCCGCGATAGCGGTCCACGCCGGTCAGCGCCATGTCGTCGTCCGTGGCTTCAGGCACGGGGCGGCCGGCCGAGAATGCGATGTTGGCCATGCCGCGCAGGAAGAAGTCTTCCGGCGTGTCCAGCGCATGTTTGCCGCCGTCTTTGTCCGAGATGGCGTTGGCGCCAAAGCCTGGCATGCCCAGGCGCTTGGCGCAGGCGATCAGGAACGTTTCCAGGCACACGGGCTCGTTGGTGGCGGTACGCGCTACGCGGGGTTGCACGGCGGGCCAGCGCACGGTGGACGCTTTGGCGACCACATCTGCCCACGGCGCCGACACGCCCCAGCTTTCATAGGTAACGGTGTCCGGCACGATGTAGTCGGCCAGCGCGTTGGTCTCGTTGATGAAGGGGTTGATCGACACCGACAGCGGCAAGATACGCGGGTCTTTCATCTTGTCGGCCAGCACGGTCTTGAAGCCGGCAATGCCGTAGACCGGGTTGCTCATGTGGTTGAACCAGACTTTGGCGCGGTAGGGATACCCGGCCAAGGCGGACGCCAGCATCTCTGAACTCAGGCCGCCAGTGGCCGGATACCAGGGCGCCGACGCCGGGTACACCGGCTGGCCGGCAGCCTTCTTGCGCTTGAATTCGCTGGATTTCTCGTAAGGGAACCGGTTGCGCGACAAGGCCACGCCTTTGGGCGTCGCGCGGTTGGCGAAGCCGGCGATGTTGTAGCGCGGGCCGGGGCCGTACGGCGGGAACGGGCCGGCGTCCAGCACCAGTCCGCCGTCCACGTTCAAGTTGCCGACCAGCGTATTGAGCATGGCGATGGCGTAGGCGGTGTAGAAGCCGGCGCCGCTCATGGTGCCGCCATGCGCATCGGCCACGGCGCGTTTGCCGTAGCTGGTGAAGCGTTCCGCCAGCGATGCCATCTTGTCGGCAGGCACGCCGCTCAAGGTGGCGTATTCGTCCAAGGACTTGCGGTGCGATTCTTCGCGCAGCAAGGCCAGCGACGAACACACGCGCAGGGGTTGCGCCGACAGCCCAGGCACGGCAATGGAGTCATCCACGAACAAGGTGGCGGGCGACGCCGTCGTGTGCGGCGCCAGCGTGCCGTCTTCCAGGCGCACCACGTAGACGTCTTCCCACTTGTCATCGGCATCGGCCGGGCGCGGCCAGCCCATGTCTGCGCCGCGCACAAAACTGCCCAGGCGCGGATGGCCGCGTTCGGCCACGACCAGATGCGTGGCGTTGGTCCAGGCGGCTTCGCCCGCCGCCTTCATGGCGTTGGGGCCGGGTTGGGCCAATGCGCGGGCGTCGAAGCGTTCGTGATCCAGAATCCAGCGGATCAGCCCCATGGCCAGCGCCAGGTCACCGGCGGGGTTCACGGGCAGCCATTCGTTGCCCGACCCTGCCGACAAGCTGGACGACGCGGGCAGCATGGGCGACACGACGACGTAGGTGAAGCTGTCTGCTTCCGGGCGCACGCGGGCTTCGGCCAACTGGCGGGCTTGGCGCTGGAACGGGTTGCCGGCCTGCGCCGGGGCCGCGCCAATGAATAGGCCGAAGCGGGCGTTGTCCCAATCCGGCTTGCCGTGCGGCATGCCTTTCAAGTCACCCAACGCCGCGCCCGCGCCAACGCGGAAGCTCTGTCCGCAATACGAGCCGTGGTTGCTGAAGTTGACGGTGCCGAACGACTGCGCGGCAAAGCGCTGGATCAGCGGCGTGCGGCCTTCGTTGGAGGCATCGGTAAACAGGAACTGATTGACGCGTGCGCCGTACTCGGGGTTGTCGGGGTCCAGCGGGGTGTCGCGGTCGTAGATGGCGCGCAGGCCGTCCACATGCCCTTCGCCGAAGAGGTCGCCGCCTTCGCAGACTTCCTGCACCAGTTGCTCAAACGAGATGGTTTGCCACTTGCCTTCGCCACGAGCGCCAACGCGCTTCATCGGTTGCAGCACGCGGAACGGGCTGTTCATTTGTTCCAGCATGGCGGAGCCGCGCGCGCAGGACGTGGCGCGCCCTTCCAGGCCGTTATCGCCGCCCAGTTGTGCGTAGACGTCGCGCACGGGCGTTTCCATGGCGGCGGGCCGCGTGGTGGCCAGCGGGTGATAAGGGTTGCCCGCCACACGCAGGATGCGGTTTTCTTCGGTGTCGATGCGCAGGCGCACGCCGCATTGCGTCCAGCACCCCAGACAGCTGGAGGGGCTGACGGTCTGGCCGGGTTGGGCGTTGAGCAGGCCGGTGAGCGGGTCGATGCGGAATTCCGGCGTCAGCGAGTTGCCGCGCACGGCGTGCGCGGTGGGTACACCGGCCGTACCGTGGGCCAGGCCCTTGACGGCGCGCGAGACCGTTTCGCCGTAGCCGGCCGCAAAGGCGGCCATGCCGCCGGCAACCAGGCCGCCGCGCACCATCAGCTTGCGGCGGGCGGCGTCTTGCGGGGAATTTTCGTGGGGGTCGTCAGCAGCGGGGTCTGGCTTGTCGTGTTCGGGGAGCTTGTTCATTGCGTTGTGTTCCATGTCTTGTTCTGCAGGCCGCGTACGCGTGCCGGGAATCGTTCCAGCGTCCAGGTCACCAGGGTGACCAGCGCCACGCACAGGCCCAGCACGCCGACCATGCCCAGCAGGCCGTCGCTGCCCCACGGCATGTCGTACAGATAGAGTCCGGCGCCGTACTTGGGTACGCCTTGCACGCTCATGAAGACCACCCAGCGGAAGATCCATGCCGCGGCCAGCATCGTGAGCGCAAGCGTGGCGGACGGCAGCGGCATGGCCAGCGACGATGCGGGCCGTTGCAGCAAGGCGATCATGCAGAAGGCGGTGATGACCGCGCCGGCCAGGCTGATGCGCCAGATGGGAAATTCGGCAAACAGGCGCAGCGCGGCGTCGAACGACGGGTCCAGGCCCAGCATGCCCATCAGGCTCCAGGCGCCTGCGCCCAGCGCCATCATGACAACCGCAGTCAGGCTCAGGCGGCGCAGCAGGCCCACCGGCAGCGCCTTCAAGCCGCCCGGCAGCCAGCGGCCCACCAGGAACATGGCGCCCAATGCGCCGAGCCAGGCGGTCAGGGCGAAGTTGATGGGCAGGAACACGGTGTGCCACAAGGGCCGTGAACGCAGCACCATGACTTCGGCGCCGGTGTAGACCAGGATGGATAAGGCGGACACGGCCAGGGCGACGGCCAGCAGTCGCGCCCACGCGATTCGGCCCCACCACCAGGCGGCGCAGAACAGCACGGACAGGCCGACGAAGACGGGCAGCAGCAAGGCGCCAAGCCACATCCATGACCAGGGCGTGAGGTGCGCGTAGAAGTGCCAGAATCTTCCGGGTTGATGTAAGTCGGCAAGTAGCGACACAGGCGCTGCGATGGCGGTGACGAGCAGTACGGCGGCGGCCGCGGGCAGCAGTTGGCGTGCGGGCGAGCCGGCGTGGCCGAATGCGGCAAAGGCGGCGGTCAGCGCAGTGGTGGCGGCGGTGCCGATAAGAAAGAAGTACTGCACGGCCCAGGGCAGCCAGGCGGCGTCATAGACCGGCGTGAGCAATTCCGAGATCTGCATGAATGTCCCCTTCAGTGGCTCAATGTCCGCCAGCCAGGCGCACGCCGGCTTGGCCGTCGACCTGGTGCACGAATGCGTCGGGCAGGCCGATGTAATAGACGTGGGGGTCGGTTTTCATTTCGGGCTTGAGGACTTTGATATCGGCCTTGTGTTCGACGAGCAGTTTGGAGATGGCGCTGTCGGGGTCGTTCATGTCACCGATGACGCGTGCGCCGCCAACGCAGCTTTCGACGCAGGCGGGGAGCAGGCCGGCTTCCAGGCGATGCTCACAGAAGGTGCATTTGTCGGCGGTCTGGGTGTCGTGGTTGATGAAGCGGGCGTCGTAGGGACAGGCTTGCACGCAGTAGGCGCAGCCGACGCAGCGTTCGTTGTCGACGAGCACGATGCCGTCTTCACGCTGGAAGGTAGCTTGTACGGGGCAGACGGGCACGCACGGGGGGTTGTCGCAGTGGTTGCAAAGGCGCGGCAACATGACCATGGCACAGGGGCCGCCGTCGTCGGGGGTGACTTCGTATTGCAGGACGGTGGTGCGGAATTGGCCGATGGGGGGCAGGTTTTCGAGCGAGCAGCTGACGGTGCAGGATTGGCAGCCGATGCATTTGCGCATGTCGACGACCATGCCGTAGCGCTTGCCGGGGATGCCGGGGCGGCGCGGCGGCTGGCTGTTCAGCCCGGTGGCTTCGGCGTGGATGGGGATGATGGTGGCGGCGGCGCTTAAGCCCAGAAGGCCTTTCAGGAAGCCGCGTTTGCTGGAGGGGGGGTGTTCGGGTGCAGGAGGCATGGGTTTGGGGGACTCGTGACGGGTAGCTATTAGTTGTTATGAACTTATCACTCCTGGTTATATAGAGGGTTGATATGGGTCAATTGGGGACGGACATATTGGGGGTTGTTTCTTATGGGGTTGGTTTCTGGGTCGGGGGCTTGACGCTGCTGCTTGCTTGCCGGGGCTGGTGTGCTTGGGCCGCCGGGCGTCCCGTGGGCGGGGCGGTCGCGGCCAACGATGACGGTCCGGCCCGCCGGGGCCGGACTGCCCCGTCCTCATCCTCGTCGCCTTCGGCTTCCTTCGGATTCCGTCGGGCGTCACCGAACGGCCGCGACCGCCCCGCCCACGGGACACCCGGCTGCGTCAGCGTCAAGCCAACGGCGCTGGGGCGAGCGGTGTGCTTGGCGTGTTGGCCAAGGGCTGAGGCTGCGGGAAGATGGTGCAGGGTCGCCAAAGTCGGCCGCCCTGCGCGGCCTTTTTTGGCTTTGGGGGGTGACTTGCTGAACGATTGCTTGGGGCGCGCAGTGCCGGATACCGGTGCCGGGATGCTTGCCTAGCTTTTCAGCGCCCTGCTCCAGGCTGCGAGCTTCGTTTCGAATGAGGCGGCGGCGTGGGCGGGGCTGGTGGACGGCAGGTCTTGGTAGTCCAGGGTGGCCGTCAGGGTTGGCATCACGTGGCGGCGGAAGAGGGTTGCGGCTTTGGCGCCGTTGAAGCAGATGCGGGTGATGGCCGGGTGCGCTTGCAGGAAGGCGGCGAAGTCGTTGGGGATCAGGGTGTCGTGGCGGATGTCTGCGTCCAGACTGCCCGGGCGCTCGCAGGTTTGCAGCACGTCCCATAGGGCGACGCCCGCGGCTTGCAGGGCTTGCAGGCGCTGGGGGTAGTCTGCGGTGGCGTCAAAGCCCAGGACTTGAGCGGCGATGGGCCAGAACGCGTTGCGGGGGTGGGCGTAGTAGCGGGCTTGCTTCAGCGACGCCACGCCGGGCATGGAGCCCAGCACCAGCACGCGCGCGTCGGGGGTGGCGACGGGGGCAAAGCCCGAGACGGGTTCGATGCGCCCAGCGGGCGCGGGGTCCACGCGTTGTTTCATGCCGGGAAGGATACGTCAGGCGGCAATTTGCCGCATCACGCCAGCGTTTGCCACAGCAGGTAGAGCTTGCCGACCAGCAGGCCAGCGGCGATGCCTACGGCGGCCAGGGACAGGAAAGAGGCGATGGAGCGCAAGCGAAAGGGAGCGGTAGAGGTCATGGGATCGAAGGGCGATTGAAGCGTGGGCGGTAAGTGGGATGCCGGCGCTGCCGGTGTCATGGGTGAACTCTACGGTTGCCCAAGCGCTTGAAATATCGGACTTTTCCCAAAAATCACGTTCTCATCCATTAGGCTGATGCCATAAAGTTGTAGATATGAAGCGATGGTCATCGTCCGATCCATGGAACAGTCCTTATCACTTTCCGGGTCTACCGAAACGAGTGTTCCGCCCTTATCTTTATCGCTATGTCGAACGGCTCCGATGGGGCCGCGCAATTGGAGTTGAATCATGAAGAAGATCCTCGGCCTGCATGCGGCCCCTCGCCCCCACTGGGTGGGCGACGGCTTTCCCGTGCGCTCGATGTTCTCTTACAACGACAAGGGCAAGAACGTCAGCCCGTTTCTGCTGTTGGATTACGCCGGCCCGGCGAAGTTCGAGCCGGCTGATCAGCCGCGCGGAGTGGGTCAGCATCCGCATCGCGGCTTTGAGACCGTGACGATTGTGTACAGCGGTGAAGTGGAACACCGCGATTCCACCGGCAATGGCGGCGTGATTGGTCCGGGCGATGTGCAATGGATGACGGCTGCGTCGGGCATCCTGCACGAGGAATTCCATTCGCACGCGTTCACGCGCACGGGTGGCGAGCTTGAGATGGTGCAGTTGTGGGTGAACCTGCCCGCCAAGGACAAGGCGGCGGCGGCGGGTTACCAGGGCATCCTCAATGCGGATATTCCGGTGGCGCAATTGCCGGATGGCGCGGGCAGCGTGCGGGTGATCGCGGGTAATTTCGCGGGTCATGCGGGGCCTGCGCATACGTTCACGCCGATTGACGTGTGGGACGTGCGCTTGAATGCGGGCAAGTCGGCGGCGTTTCCCATTCCCGCGGGCCGCAACAGCATGTTGGTGATGCTGCGCGGCACGGTGTTGGTCAATGGGGAAACGGTGGCGCGCGATGCGCAGTTGGCGCTGTTCTCGCAGGATGGGGAAAGCATCACGGTCGAAGCGAACAACGACGCCGTGTTCCTCATCTTGAGCGGCGAGCCGATTGATGAGCCGGTCGTTGGGTACGGCCCGTTTGTGATGAACACGCAAGCGGAAATCGTTGAAGCCATCCAGGACTTCAACGCCGGACGCTACGGCCAAATGCACTGACCTGCCGGCATTGTTGCCATCGTCAGAAAACCGCGGATGCCCTCCGCGGTTTTCTGCACTTTGCGGACAGCGTACGCAAAAAGCGGACAGACTCCCGGGCTGCGGGACGGGTTTTCCACCAGTCACCCGGGACCGGCACCGCTTTACTATCAGAGCCTTCAAGGCCCGTGAGACCCCGCAAGGACGCCCCCGCCATGCTCAACCCGACATCGTCCGCCTCCAGCACGACCTGGCCGCCCGCCGGCCCCCGGATCGAGTCGGTGCTGGGCTTGCCGGCGCAGCAGTTGTTTGCGTCGGGCGATCTGGACGAAGCGCGTTCCATGGTGGGCCGCGTGATGCGTCCGCATCATTTGGGTGTGGTGGGCGCGGCGCAGCGGCTGGACGCGCGCATGCATCATCTGCCGCTGGGCGAGGTCTCGCTGAACCGCCTGCGCTACGGCGCGCAGGTTGAGATCCGGCCGGGGCCGTTGGAAGATTTCTTCCTGGTGCAGATGCCGTTGTCGGGTTCCGCCTGTATCCGCAGCGGCCCGCAGCAAGTGGATTCCACATCGGAGCTGGCTTCCGTGGTCAGCCCCGACGATGATCTGGCCATGTGCTGGAGCAGCGACAACGATCAGTTCATGTTGCGCGTGGGGCGCTCGTTGTTGGAGCGCACGCTGGTGGGCCAGCTGGGCGGTACGCTGGACAGGCCGCTGCGCTTTCAGCTGGGGTTCCGCTGGCGCGATTGTCCGGCATGGCGATGCCTGATGACGTATCT
>Ga0213829_1002385_pt1 | contig 12324 bp, 10 predicted proteins | sample MC6MC0896MG_FD_180665 | JGI IMG/M metagenome (GOLD analysis project Ga0213829, IMG submission 180665) | Enriched soil aggregate microbial communities from Iowa State University, Ames, United States - MC6-MC0896-MG | ecosystem: Environmental > Terrestrial > Soil > Unclassified | place: USA: Iowa...
ACGTCCGGATGGACGACGCCGTCACCCACAGTGAGGGAACGCTGATCGGCGACGGCGAAGTAGCGCATCTGCTCCACCTCGTCGCCGAAGAACTCGATGCGGATCGGGTGGCTCTCCGTGGGCGGGAAGACGTCGAGGATGCCGCCGCGCACCGCGAACTCGCCGCGGTGCGTGACCATGTCCACCCGGGCGTAGGCCGCCGCGGCCAGGCGGCGCACGAGGTCCTCGAACGGTTCCTCCGCACCGACGCGCACCGTGACGGGTTCCAGATCGCCGAGGCCGGCCACCACCGGCTGCACGACGGCGCGCACCGGCGCCACCACCACGCGCAGCGGTGTGGCGAACGCCTCCGGATGGGCCAGCCGGCGCAGGACGGTCAGCCGGCGGCCGACCGTGTCGGAGCGGGGCGAGAGCCGTTCGTGGGGCAGCGTCTCCCAGCTGGGGAACTCGGCCACCTCGTCCTCGGGAAGATAGGCACGCAGCGCGGCCGCGAGGTCTTCAGCCTCGCGGCCCGTGGCCGTCACGGCGAGCACGACGGCGGGCGCCGCCGCCGTCTCACCGTTCGCGGGAGGCAGGGTGTCCTGATCCAGGTCCTTCAGGCCGTCCACGAGCTCCGCGATGACCACCGGGTTCAGGCCGCTGGGCGCACCGAGGTGGAAATCGTCGCTGCGCCGGGTGCCCTGCGCGGCGGACACCCGCAGATTCCCGAAGGCCGGGTCCTCGGACAGGACGGTGCGGATGCCCTCCAGCTGTGCGCGGAACACGGCGGGATTCTGGGACGACGGTGCGGACGCGGTGCGAGGACTCATGCTGGCTGCTGCTTTCCTGGCGGGCTCGGTGGAGGGGGTCGCCAGGGATCACCGGGCAACACAAACACCCGGGACTTGGGAAAGTACCGGGTGTTTCCAGTGTAATCCGCACCGCCGGATCCCTCCCGGCCCCATCTCTCGCGAGGGGCGGGCCGGGAGGGATTCCGCGGTGGCAGGCCTGCGGATTACTCCGCGGGGATCTGCAGGTCCTGACCCGGGAAGATCAGGTTCACATCGGTGATGGTGTTCGCGTTGGCGTCGGCCAGGAGCTCCCAGCCACCCTTCAGACCGAGCTTCTGCGCGATCTTGGCCAGGGTGTCCCCGGCCTCGACCGTGTAGGTCTTGCCGGTCACGGGCACCTCGGCCGCGTGGCGCGGCGCGGGCTGAGCCTGCTCCACCGGAGCCTGCTGGACGGGGGCCTGCTGCACGGGAGCCTGCTGCGGGGCCTGCTGGGCGTCGTACTGACCCTGTACCTGGACCTGCGTGTTCTGAGCCGGGGCCGGAGCCGCGGCGGCGGAACCGCCGCCGTTGCCCGAGAGGCCCAGCTGGGAGGAGCAGGACGGCCAGGCGCCCCAGCCCTGGTTGGCCTGGACCTTCTCGGCCACGGCGATCTGCTGGGACTTGGAGGCCTGGGCAGCGGAACCGGTGCCGCCGTAGGCCTGCCAGGTGCTCTGGTCGAACTGCAGGCCACCGTAGTAGCCGTTGCCCGTGTTGATGGACCAGTTGCCACCGGACTCGCACTGAGCCAGTGCGTCCCAGGTGGACTCGCCGGCTGCGTTCGCCGCCGGAGCCGCGAGTGCGACGCCTCCGAGGAGCGCGCCGGATGCGGCGACGACTGCAAGAGAGCGACGGGTAGCCAGGGAGATTGCGTTCTGCTTCATGATTTCCAAATGCTCGGGGCTCCACCGGTACTCATTCCGTCCCCGGAAATCCTCGTACGCCACCGGCCCCTGACGTCTTGAGGTCAGGACGTGGTCACGGCACAGACGGTGGCGGTCGGTGGACGGCAGTGACCCGGCATATTCAGCCCACGGACAGGAAGTCCTCGAGGGCGTTGTCTCCGCCGGGATCTGGTCTCCGGCGGCTGGGTTCGTTATCAAACCTTTATAAGAGCGTAGGGCATCCGGACCCCTCAGGCCAAAAAACGCCGCCTGTGAATCCCCTGAAGGCCCCGATTCACAGGAAGCCGCCTACCATGGTGGAGGCCCCGCAGACCGCGTGGGCGCACCCGACCCTGGAGGATCCATGGCCCTGAACGCTTCGACCACCGTGCCCTTCGGACTGCCGGAGGTGGCGGCCGTCCTGGTCAACGAGGACTTCGTCCGCCACGTGAGCGAACTCGTCGGCGGCACGCTGGAGCAGTTCACCATCGAGGGTGACACCGCCGCCGCTTTCACCGCCACCGTGGTGCGCACGGTGCCGACCACGCGCCTTCCGGAGATCGCCCGCAAGGTGGTGGGCGAGGCCCTCACCGTCACCCAGCGTGAATCCTGGACCGCTCCCCTGGAGGACGGCAGCCGTCAGGCCGACATCCAGATCTCCATCAGCGGAGCGCCCGTGAGCGCCTCCGCCCTACAGAAGCTCGTCCCCCTGGACGGTCAGACCCGGATCGACGTCGAGGGCGAGGTGACCTCCTCCATCCCGTTCCTGGGCGGCAAGATCGCCGGTGCGGCCGAGCCCCTGGTCGGCAAGGCCCTGAACCTGCAGGCGCAGGAGGCCCAGTCCTGGCTCGAAAGCCACTGACGAAGGTTCCCGACTGAGAGGTCTGAGGCGTCCGAGCCGCCTGAGCCGTCCGAGCCGTCCGAGCCGGCCTCCACCCCGCTGAAACAGTGAGTTCCCGTCGAAACCGTGTGTTTAAAACACTGTTTCGACGGGAACTCACTGTTTCAGCACGAGCGGCGCCGTGTTCAGCCGGAGCGGCGCCGTGCCGGCCTGTCTCAACCCAGACTGATCTCCGGGATGTCACGCTCCCGCCAGCGCGTGCGCAGCCAGCGGTCGTGCGTGGCGATCACCACGGCGCCGGCGAAGGCGTCGAGCGCCTCCTCCAGCTCCTCCACCAGGGCCAGTGACAGATGGTTGCTGGGTTCGTCCAGCAGGAGCACGTCGGGCGGGTCCGCCACGAGCGCGGCGAGCGCCACGCGCCGCTGCTGCCCGACACTCAGACGCTCCAGGCTCCGCCCCGTGTCCTGCTCGGTGAGCAGTCCCAGTGACGCCAGCGGAGTCCTCTCGGACCGGTCGAAGCCCACGGCGCGGGCATACCACTCGGCGGCGCTCAGTCCCGGTTCCTGGAACACGGTGTCCTGTGCCAGATGACCCACCCATGAGCCTTCAGCCCACGTCAGCGCGCCCTCGTGCCGGACCTGCCCGGCCAGGGCCTTCAGCAGCGTCGACTTGCCACTGCCGTTGGCCCCCGTGAGCAGCAGACGGCCCTGCGAGGCGAGTGCGAAGGAGACAGGCTCCAGGCGGCCGGGAACCGACACCCGGTGCGCGCGCAGCACGGCTTCACCCTCCGCGGCGCCTCGCGCGGCATCCGCGCACGACGACGCCGGGCCGGCCGCCGTCGTCGTGACCTCAGTCTCCGGCGCAGCGCCTGAGCCGTGGTCGAATCCGGCGAAACGCAACGGCTCCGGCGGCCTCCTGACGCGCCCCCGTTCGAGGGTGTCCAGGCGCACGCGGGCGTTGCGGGCCCGGCGCGCGGTGACCTTCGCGTCCTTGTCCGTGTAGAACTTCAGGGAGGCCCTGGCCTCGGTCCGCGGTTCGTTCCTGCGGTTGACGTTGCGGGCGCCCACCTCGATCTCGTGCCGCAGTGCGAGCAGCTCGGCCTGTTCGGCGGCATAGCGTTCCCGCCACTGCCGCATGAGGTCCCGGCGCGCACGCAGGGCGCCGCTGTAATCGCCCCCGAAGTGCCGCACACCGAGACCGCTTCCGCTGTCGGAGGTGGTCTCACGGTCCTCGGGAAGGATTTCCGCGACCGCCGCCTCCCGCCCGGAGGCGGAAGCGGCGGAGACCGGGGATGCCGCGTCCGCCAGCACCACGGCCGGCACCGGCAAGGGATCCAGGTCCACGATTCGTGTGGCCACCCGGTCCAGGAAGGTGCGGTCGTGACTGGCGAAGAGCACGGGGCCCTTCCAGTCGCGCAAGGCGGATTCCAGATACGCCACCGCGGCGTCATCCAGATGATTGCTCGGTTCGTCCAGCAGCAGGGCGTCCGGTTCCTCCAGCAGGAGGGCCGCGAGCGCCAGCCGGGAACGCTGCCCACCGGACAGCCGTTCCACGGGCGTCCGTTCGTCCAGGCCGGAGAGCCCCAGCCCGGCGAGGACTTCCCCGCGGCGTGCCTGGGCGCTCCAGGCACCCAGCCGTTCGGCGTCGTCGAGAGCCTGTGCATAGGCGTCCACGTCCTGGCTCTCCAGCGCGGCGAGCGCGTCGAGAGCCGGGCGCTGAGCACGGTCCAGGACCTCTCCGGCGGTGGCGCCGGGAGGCGCTTCAAGTTCCTGGGCGAAGTAGCCCAGACGGTCCGGCCGGAGCACCAGGCCCGCATCCGGGCGCTGGGCACCGGCGGCGATGCGCAGCACGGTGGATTTGCCGGAACCGTTCTCCCCGATCAGACCCACCCGCTGTCCCGGAGAGACGGCGAAGGTGATGTCGCTGAGGACACGGCGTCCGGCGTAGCGCTGGGAGATGCCGTCCAGCGCCAGGTGTTGAAGAGTCATGGCGTGCATGAGAGTCCTTCCGTCAGAACGAAAGTCCCGCCGGCCATGCCACGCATCACGTCTCCGGACGTCCTTGAAGTCTCCGCGGCGGAGATCGCCACGGCAGCGGCCCTGGAGTAAGGGCATGCAGGAGAACCTGGAGAGGGTGGTGAGACGCAGCCACCGCGCTGGAGCCGAGAGCATCCTCCGGTAACGTCCGGAGGGCGGCAGGCGCGGGAATCATCGGCACAGGATGTCAGCGGGACAACGGGCAATGGGAGCCAGCCGTCAGCAGGCTGCGTCAGTTCTTCACCTCTCCAGAGTATCAGTCTTTCCGTCCCCCCTGCCGCGCCCCCTGCCGCACGGAACGTTCCGCTGCTAGGGTCGGCGTCAAGGGGGAACGTCCGTCCGAGGCGGTTTCCCGCCGCATCAGGCACGAACGGCAGCCGTCCGGAGGGGACTCCATGAACGAGGTCTGGCACGTGGTCCATCGGGAGCGCCGCGCGCTCAGCGCCGATCTGGCGGACCTGGAACCCGGCGCCTGGGACACCCCGTCACTGTGCCCGGGCTGGAGCGTCCACGATGTGCTCGCCCATCTGGTGAACGACGCCAGGACCACCTGGGCCGGTTTCGCCCGGGAATTGTTCAGGGCCCGTTTCGACTTCGACGCCCTGAACGCGCTCGGCGTGGAACGGGAACGGCGCGCCGACCCCCGGGACACCCTGCGGGCCTTCGACGCCGTGAGCGGACGCAGCACCAGCGCACCCGCGCCCCGGAACACGCGCCTGGTGGAGGCTTTCGTCCACGGCGAGGACATCCGGCGCCCACTCGGCATCCACCGGGAGTACCCGGCGCCGTTCCTCGTGGACGCGCTGAAACACCAGCTGGCCACCCCCACCGATTTCGGCGGCGGCAGGGAACGGGCCGCGGGAGTCGCGCTCGAGGCCACGGACGCGGAGTTCCGCTGGAAACCGTCGAAGCCCGCGGTGAACGCGGCTCCCGTGGTGCGGGGCAGCGCCCTGGCCCTCCTCCTGGCGGTGTCCGGGCGTCCCGTGCGTCCCGGAGAGCTCGACGGCGACGGTGCGGAAGTCTTCCCCGTCGCCACCCAGGGCGGCTGAGCGGGCCGCCCCGGCCTCCGGACTGCGGTAAAATGGTGACTGGTGTGCCGGGAAGTCTGGTCGGCCCACTGCCTCCCCGGGACGGTTCCCGGACGCCGTGGCAGTGGTCAGGAACCGACGACCCTTCAGGAACTCATGAACCAGACACCCACCATCCGCCGCCTGATCCCGGAGCGGCTGCGCGTGACGCGCCTGCTCCGCAACGAGACCACCGGCGGTTTCCTGCTCCTCGCCGCCACCGTGATCGCCCTGCTCTGGGCCAACTCCCCGTGGGGCGCCTCCTACTTCGAGCTCCGCGACATCCAGGTCGGGCCCGAGAGTCTGCATCTGAATCTGTCCCTCGGCACCTGGGCGGCCGATGGGCTCCTCGCGGTGTTCTTCTTCCTGGCCGGGCTGGAACTCAAGCGCGAACTCCTCCAGGGTGAGCTGAGCGATCCTCGCAAGGCCCTGGTGCCGGTGGCCGCCGCGGTCGGCGGCGTCGTGGTCCCCGCGCTGCTGTACGTCCTGGTGAATGCCGGCAATCCGGAAGGACTGGCCGGCTGGGCGATCCCCACGGCCACGGACATCGCCTTCGCGCTGGCCGTGCTCGGCGTGGTCGGTTCCCACCTTCCCGCCGCGCTGCGGACCTTCCTGCTGACCCTGGCGGTCGTGGACGATCTGATCGCGATCGTCATCATCGCGCTCTTCTACGGCGGGGCGCTGCAGATCGGCTACCTGCTGGCGGCACTGCTCCCGCTCGCGGCGTTCGCGGCCCTCGGAAGGGTGGCGGGCGGCCGGTGGGCCCGCTGGTGGACCCTGCTCCCCCTCGCCCTGCTGACGTGGGTGCTCGTGCACTCCTCCGGGATCCACGCCACGGTGGCCGGCGTGCTGCTGGCCTTCACCGTCCCACTCGGCCGCTCGGCCTCCGAGGCGCCGGCGAACGGCCTGGCCGACCGCCTGGAACACGGCCTCCGCCCGTTCAGCGCGGGCTTCGCCGTGCCCCTCTTCGCCTTCTTCGCCGCGGGGGTCTCCCTCGGAGGGCTCGACGGCGTCCGCTCGGCCGCCGCGGACACCGTGGCCGTGGGGATCATGCTGGCGCTGGTGGTGGGCAAGTTCATCGGCGTGCTCGGCACGTCCTTCGCCCTCACACGCCTGCCCGGCGTGACCCTGGACAAGTCCGTGCGATGGCTGGACATGGTGGGGCTGGCCCTGCTGACCGGAGTGGGCTTCACGGTGTCGCTGCTCGTCGCGGATCTCTCCTTCGGCGGAGGCCACGGCGGCGAGGGCTCAGCGCACGGCGAGCACGCCAAGGTGGCCATCCTGGCCGCCTCGGTGCTCGCGGCCGTGCTCGGCGCCGTCGTCCTCCGGCTCCGGAACCGCCGGCACCGCAGGCTCGCGGAGAGCTGAGGCCCCGGAGGAACCGGGGCCTCAGGAAGAGCCGGAGTGGGCCTGCGTCAGGCCGCGGTGGCCACGGCCTGACGCAGCGCGTCCTCCGCCGCCACCCAGGCGAGCATGGCGCACTTGACCCGGGCCGGGAACTTGGAGACGCCGGACAGGGCCGCGGCGTCGCCCAGCTCCTCCGGGTCACCCTCCACCGTGCCGCGGGAACGCAGCACGGTGCGGAACTCCTCGATGAGCGTGGCGAGTTCGTCCACATCCACCTCGCCCGCGAGGTCGCTCAGCATGGACGCCGAAGCCATCGAGATGGAGCAGCCGTTGCCGAGCCACTCCAGCGACTCGATGCGGCGTTCGCCCTCCGCCCCGCTGACGGACAGCCGCAGGGTGATCTCGTCACCGCAGACGGGGTTCAGCTGGTGGCACTGCCCGGTGCCGGCGGGCCAGGACGTCTCACAGGCCGCCACTTCGCTCAGGCTCCCGCCGTGACGGGCCTTGGCGTGTTCCAGGATGGTCTGCTGGTACAGCGATTCGAGAGAACTCATCACTTCACTCCGAAGAAGCCGCGGACGCCGGCGACGCCCTCCAGGAAGGCGTCCACCTCGCCCTCGGTGGTGTACAGATAGGCGCTCGCCCGGGTCGAGGCCGAGAGGCCGTAGCGCCGGTGGAGGGGCTGCGCGCAGTGGTGACCCACGCGGACGGCGATGCCCTGCGCGTCCAGGTACTGGCCGACGTCGTGGGCATGGACGCCGTCCACGTCGAAGGACACGAGCGCGGCGCGTTCGACGCCGGCCGCGGGGCCGAGCGTCCGGATGCCGGGGATGCCGGACAGGCCTTCGAGCATCCGCTGCGCGAGGACTCCCTCCCGGGCGTGGATGCGGTCCATCCCGGTCTCCGAAAGGTACCGGGCGGCTGCGGCCATGGCGATGGCCTGGGACACCGGCTGGGTGCCCGCCTCGAATCGCTGCGGGGCCGGGAGGTAGCCGGAGTGGTCCATGGTCACGGTGGTGATCATGGAGCCGCCGGTGGTGACCGGCGGCAGCGCGTCCAGCAGCTCCTGGCGTCCGTAGAGTGCGCCGATGCCGGTGGGGCCGAGCATCTTATGGCCGGAGAACACGGCGAAATCCACGTCCAGGGCTTTGACGTCCAGCGGAAGGTGCGGAGCGGACTGGCAGGCGTCCAGGACCACCAGAGCGCCGGCTGCGTGAGCCAGGCCCACGAGCTCAGGCACCGGGTTGATGGTGCCCAGCACGTTGGAGACATGGGTGAAGGCGAGCACCTTGGTGCGGGGCCCGATCACCCGGGCCGCCTCCTCCAGGTCCAGCGTGCCCTCGTCGGTGAGGGGGATGTGGCGGAGCGTGGCGCCGGTGCGGCGGCAGAGCTCCTGCCACGGCACCAGATTGGCGTGGTGCTCCATCTCGGTGACCACGATCTCGTCACCGGGACCGAGTGCGAAGCGCCGTGCCTCGGGCGCCACCTCCCCCACGCTGGCGTTGGAGAAGGCGTAGGCCAGCAGATTGAGGCCGGCCGTGGCGTTGGAGGTCCAGACGATCTCCTCCTCGCGGGCGCCGACGAACTGGGCCACGGTGGCGCGCGCGTCCTCGAAGGCCAGCGTGGCGTGGGCCGCCAGGGTGTGCGCGCCGCGGTGCACGGCGGAGTTCCGCTGTTCGTAGAACTCCTGCTCGGCTTCCAGCACGCTGAGGGGGTTCTGGCTGGTGGCCCCCGAATCGAGGTAGACGAGCTCCCGCCCGTTCACCGGATGTGCCAGGAGGGGGAAGTCATTCCGGATCCGGAGGACTTCCACATCAGTCAGAGGGACGCCGCTGTTCACGCTCCCACCTCCGCCTTATTTAGGAAACATTTACCTGGTCTATTCTCGCACCACGCGGGCCTCCGGCGCTTCCCAGGACTACCTAAGTACCCGGTCCCCCGAATTGCGTAGTCCCTACTCGGGCCTGGCCGCGCGGCGCCCCGTAGCGTGCAGTCATCAGCAGGAATCGCTAAGGAGCAGGGACATGGCGAGACGTGCGTTCATCGCTGGAATCACGGGCCAGGACGGGTCTTACCTGGCCGAACTACTACTTCTCAAGGGCTACGAGGTCCACGGTCTCATCCGGCGCACCTCCGCGTTCAACACGGCCCGCATCGACCATCTCTACGTGGATCCCCACGAGAGCGATGCGCGCCTGTTCCTCCACTACGGGGACATGGACGACGGCGCGCGGCTCGTCACGCTGCTGGCACAGATCCGGCCGGACGAGGTCTACAACCTGGCCGCGCAGTCACATGTGCGGGTCTCGTTCGACGAGCCGATCCACACCGGCAACACGACCGGTCTGGGCACCGCCCGCTTCCTCGAGGCCGTGCGGCTCGCCGGGGTGGACACCCGGTTCTACCAGGCCTCCACCTCCGAGATGTTCGGGGCCTCACCGCCCCCGCAGAACGAGGAGACGCCGTTTTATCCGCGCTCCCCGTACGGCGCCGCGAAGGTCTACAGCTACTGGATGACCCGCAACTACCGCGAGGCCTATGGGATGTTCGCCGTCAACGGGATTCTCTTCAACCACGAATCCCCGCGACGCGGCGCCACGTTCGTCACCCGGAAGATCACCCGGGCCGTCGCCGCCATCGCCTCCGGGCAGCCCCAGCGGCTGTACCTGGGCAATCTGGACGCCATCCGCGACTGGGGCTACGCCGCGGAGTACGTCGAAGGCATGTGGCGCATGCTGCAGGTGGACACCCCCCAGGATTACGTCCTGGCCACGAGCACGCCCACCACGGTGCAGCAGTTCCTGGAGTACGCCTTCGGGAGCGTCTCGCTGAACTGGCGCGATCACGTCGAATTCGACGAACGCTACCTCCGCCCCACCGAGGTGGACTCCCTCATCGGGGATCCCACGAACGCCCAGGTGGACCTCGGGTGGAAGGCGTCCGTGGGCGCCGAGGACCTGGCGCGCCTCATGGTGGCCCATGACCTCGCCGAGCTCGCCAGCCCTCACGGGCATGTGGTGGACAAGGTCGGTCTGGCCTCCTGGAACGCCAGCCTGGAGCTGACATGAGCACCGTGGAAACTGCTGAAACCGCGGATGCCGTCCAGGAGGACACGGGGATCCTGGACCGCCACGCGCCGTTCTACGTGGCCGGGCACCGCGGGCTGATCGGCTCCGCGATCTGGCGCCGCCTGGAGCGGGCCGGCTTCACGCACCTGATCGGCGTCCCCTCGTCGGAGCTGGACCTGCTGGACCGGACCGCGGTGGAGGATTTCTTCGCCGAGCACCAGCCACGCCACGTGGCCCTGGCGGCCGCCAAGGTGGGCGGGATCCAGGCCAACAACGACTTCCCCGTGGACTTCCTGAGCGAGAACCTCAGGATCCAGGGGAACGTCATGGACAGCGCGGTCCGGCACCGCGTCCACAAGCTGCTGTTCCTCGGGTCGAGCTGCATCTATCCCCGCTTCGCCCCGCAGCCCATCCCGGAGGACGCCCTCCTCACGGGCAAACTGGAGGTCACCAACGACGCCTATGCGGTGGCGAAGATCGCCGGGATCCAGTACGTGAAGGCGGTCCGGCGTCAGTACGGCCTGCCCTGGATCAGCGCGATGCCCAGCAACCTCTACGGCCCCGGCGACAACTTCCGTCCGGGGGTCTCCCACGTCCTGCCGGCGTTGATCATGCGGTACCGGCAGGCCAGGGACGAGGGCGCGGACTCCGTGACGAACTGGGGCACCGGCACGCCGCTGCGGGAGTTCCTCTTCGCGGACGACTGCGCGGACGCCTGCCTCTTCCTGCTGGACAACTACGACGGCGGCCGCCACCTGAACGTCGGAACCGGCACGGAGATCAGCATCAAGGACCTCGCGGAGCTGATCGCGGACGTCGTCGGCTACGAGGGGGAAACCGTCTGGGACGCCACGAAGCCCGACGGGACCCCGCGGAAGATGATGGACGTCTCACGCCTGACCGGTCTCGGCTGGCGGGCGCGCACGGGTCTGCGGGACGGCGTGGAGCGCACCGTGCAGTGGCTCGAATCGCATCCGGAGGAAGCACGGACGGCCTGAGACCCTCCGGTCTCAGGCCGTCCGCGGCCCGTCGGCCGCCGTCGTCGGGCATTCACCGGCCGGACGGCCGGTCCAGACGCCTCTCAGGTCCGGCCGAAGCCGGAGAGCTCCCGGTACCACTTCGGCAGCGCCAGGCACAGGAAGAGCACATTGCACACGAAGAGTGCGAGGTAGACCCAGTGGAACAGCATCGGCCAGCCCCACAGCACGAACACGCAGGCCAGCACGCCGTACTCGGTGGGCAGCACGGCCAGCGAGTACAGCACCGAAGAGCTGCCCTCGCCGGCCAGGCGCATGCCGCTGGATCCGCGATGCGCCCGGCGCAGTTGGTCCGTGAGCATGATGGTGCAGAAGAAGAACGCCGCCAGGAAGGCGTACGCTCCGGGGAGCACCAGCCACAGTCCGGACTCGGCGCCCGTGCGCGCCCAGGCGAACAGGACCGCCAGGTGGAACAGCGACATCTTGGCGGCGTCCACCACGTGGTCCAGCCATTCGCCGGCGAAGCTTCCACCGCCGCGCAGCCGGGCCAGCTGTCCATCCGCGGAATCGAACGCATAACCCAGCACCAGCAGCGCCGCCACGAGGATCCCCGTTCCGGGCGTGACCGGGGAGAACGCCAGCACGGCGAGTCCTCCGAACGTGGCCAGCGCACTGATGGCCGTCACCGCGTTGGGCGTCAGGCCCAGGCGGTGGGCCACCGCGGCCAGCACCCGTCCGAAGGGGCGGTTGAAGAACCGGACGTAGGCGGAGGCACCCTTTGAGGTCTTCTGCTTGCCTTTCAGGATCCGCAGGGACGTGGCGATTCCACGGTCCCCGTCTCCGCCGGCCTGCGCGTCCTGGACATCCATGGGCCGTCCCTCACTCCCGCTTGCCCACGGTCCCCCGAAGGGTCCCGGGAGCCGTCACCCCGAAGGCTATGTCAGCGAAGGTACGCCACACTGGCGGTGGAGTCGAACCCCGCGCTCTTCCAGCCAGGATATGTGACAAGGGAGTTGATCTTGTTGAAGCCCTTCTGAGCACTGGTGGCCAGGGTGTAGGAGTTCCGGCTGAAGGCGATGCCCGCCGACGACGGCGTGAGGATGCGGTCCGGCGTGGCCACGATGCCGGTGGCGGCCGTGGCCGGGGAACCGGTGCCCATGTCCACGGCGTTCCCGGAGACGGTCACCCTGCGGAGCAGGTAGGTGCCCCACGAGCTGGTGCCGCGGTTCCGGGCCTGGAGGCTGACGCCGTTGAGGTTCGCACGCAGCACATTGCCGGTGATCGTCACGTCGGACGAG